>Ga0256410_1000282_pt1 | contig 57615 bp, 52 predicted proteins | sample PhyWR1_FD_185983 | JGI IMG/M metagenome (GOLD analysis project Ga0256410, IMG submission 185983) | Leaf surface microbial communities from wheat plants in UC Gill Tract Community Farm, Albany, California, United States - DLSL W.R1 | ecosystem: Host-associated > Plants > Phyllosphere >... | reverse complement strand
CGTTAAGCGCTATCGCTATGACGACCTTGGGCGACAGGTTGCCCGTGAAGATGCACAGGGGGCGCTAACCCAGTATCAGTGGGACAGCGTAGGTCGGTTGATCCGTGTTGTGCTACCGGGCGGTGCCGCACGGGAATACAGCTACAACGCTTACGGAAAAATCACCTCCGAACGCGATGAACTGGGTCACCTCACCCGCTACGAATACGCCGACGGCCTGCACCTGATCAGCCGTCGCATCAACGCTGATGGCACCCAGGTCAAATACCGGTACGACAACGTTAGGTTATTGCTGACCGAGATCGAAAACGAGGTGGGCGAAACCTACCGACTCCAATACCACAGCAACGGCCTGATCCAACAGGAAACCGGCTTTGATGGCCAGCGCACGGCTTACGTCTACGACCTCAACGGCAACCTTCAGGAGAAGACCGAACACGGCGATGACGGCAGTCAGCTGGTTACCCGTTACGAGCGTGACCATGCCGGTCGCCTCGTAAGAAAAACCCTACCCGACGGCAGCCTTGTCGATTACGCCTACGACCGTCAGGGGAATCTCTTAAGCGTCGAAAACGGCCACTGGGCGTTGGCCTACGAGTACGACAGCCAAAACCGTCTCACCGCCGAACACCAAGGCTGGGGCACGCTGCGCTATGGCTACGACGCCTGCGGCCAACTGCAAAACCTGCGCCTGCCGGACAACAACCGTCTCACCTTCAACCACGACAAAGGCGGCCACCTCGCCACCGTCGAGCTGAACGGCACGGTGCTGACGTCCCACCTATTCAAAGCCGGCCAGGAACTCCAACGCCAACAAGGCCAACTGATCAGCCACTACCACTATGACGACCAGCAACGCCTGCACGCCCACGCCGTCACCCAGCAACAACACACCCTTTACCAGCGCCACTACGACTACGACCAATCCGGCAACCTCACCCGCCTCCTCGACACTCGCAAAGGCGAGCATCACTACCACTACGACCCACTAAACCGCCTCACCCGCGCCGACCACTCCCAAGGCGAGCAAGAACGCTTCGCCCACGACCCGGCTGGCAACCTGCTCATGCAAAACCGCCCCGGCCCCGACATCGTCGCGGGCAATCGCCTGATGATCCAGGGCGACCACCACTACGACTACGACGCCTTCGGCAACCTTATCCGCCAACGACGCGGCAAAGGCCACGCGCTCGTCACCGAATACCGCTACGACTGCCAGCACCGTCTGATCGGCATTAAAAAACCCAATGGCCAGACCGCCAGCTACCGCTATGACCCGTTTGGGCGGCGCATCAGCAAAACCGTTGACGGCATCACTACGGAGTTTTTCTGGCAGGGCGACACACTCATCGCCGAACACCAAGCGGATCGCCATCGCAGTTACCTCTACGAACCCGACAGCTTCAGGCCATTGGCGCTACTGGAAGGCTTTGGTCCAAACGAAACCAAGCCCTATCACTACCAACTCGACCACCTCGGCAACCCACAGGAACTCACCGCCCCAGATGGCGAAATCGTCTGGTCCGCCCACTACCGCGCCTACGGCGAAATCACTCGTCTCGACATCGGAAAAATCGACAACCCGCTGAGCTTCCAGGGCCAATACGTCGATGAAGAAAGCGGGCTGCACTACAACCGCCATCGCTACTACAATCCGGATATTGGTCGCTACCTCACGCCGGACCCGGTGAAGTTGGCGGGTGGGATCAATGCGTACCAGTACGTGCCCAATCCTATAGGGTGGGTAGATCCATTAGGGCTGAACGCCTGTCCTGACAAGAATGGTTGCGAGCCAAACGCTTCCGCCCAAAAACCAGCTGAAAGTGTTAATCACTCAGAGCCGGCCCTACCGCAACTGACAAGTAGGCAGCGACAAGCAAGAATTGATGAGCTTGCCGAATCAAATGCTCATCGGCGTTTATCGGAACTCGAGGGATCAATTCCGGGAGCACACTTCTTGGAAAAACATGGGGCTCAGACGTCGCGAGAGTCTCAGCTCGAACGAGTGATGACAGCTACAAATCCCACTACCGGCGAAGTCGAGACCTTTCTTAATGGGAGAAGAAGGGGGCTACCAAGGCCACCCAGTGCCGCTACTCACTTTCTAAACCACAGGGACCAATTGAACGCAATTTACCGCTCACAACTCATCTTCAAGCTTACTGACCATTCGAGGTCAAAAGAGCCAATGCACATGGGAAAAATAATTGGTGAAGGATACAAGCGAGAAGGGTACGAATATGGAAAACAAAGAAAAGCCAGAGTTTTTTTGAATGACGAAGGCAAACCTATTACAGCATTTACGGAGTTCGAATGAAACTTAAGCCAAGCACATCAATCACCCAAGGTTTGCTATTCACCTACTGCGTCGAAAACGCAAAAAATCCGGCTAGAGAAGAACTCATCGCAGCCACAAACATTAACAATGACAAAGAACTGGAAAATCTATTCAACAAACTTACAAAACCAGAATTCGTCAGATACAAAGTCGACGAAAGGCAACGTCATGTTGAAAACCTAGAATACCTGCTACAAACAGATGAAGATTTTGAATCAGTGTTCTATCTTTTCGACACACATTTTGAAGACGAGATCGCCGACAAACGGCGTTTCATGAAAGTGTTGCTAAAATGCCTTAAAAAATATCATAAAGAAGCAACCTTAAAAAAAACCGACATCTGATTAACATACAAGCAAACACACTAAAGGACTATAAATAATGCAATTGAGCTCCCAGTTCAAAAGTCATAAAATGCAATTCGCTGCTCTAAATGAAGCTTCCACACGCACAACTCAAAACCTCGACCCATTCACCGGAGAGGACTACTACGGAAATCCCATCGTCCGGATAGAAATGCAAGGTTGTGGAAGAGGATACATACCGAACCCCACAGATTTAAACAACCCGACACTTGATGAAAACATGAATACGGCAATTGCTAAATTTGATCGCGAGACAAAGAAACTTTACACCGTATTTCCAGTGAGCGACTATCAATGTTAAAACACCCTTTTCTGAATATCCCGTACCAGCCAAAGCTTAGATACTTCCTCGGACCATTCGACATCTACGACCGCGAAGAGACGCTAGGTAAAGAGCTCGAAACTTATGACATAAACAATGAGACCGACAGGGAGCGATTAATTAAAAAATACATAATAGACAAAAGCACAGATTTAAATTATCGACATCGAAAAGTCTTAGTTGACAAATTGAGCGTTGCGCTCAATGACGAAACATATAATTTTTCGCACGTGCTACGCCAGGCTCCTGGGTTCTACTGTTCCCTGCCCAGGGGATGGAGCGACATGGTAAGGCCTCGAGGCTTTTTCGAAGATATATATCGGTTAGCGAATGAATGGTGGAAGACGACCTTCAAAAAGCCAGCCTTGAGGACCAATCAACTTGGTAATACTACTCTCCAAGGCATTGTGGCAAGCTGGCTTGCTCGCGTTGGGCCGCTCAGCGGCCCCACTCCAGGCAATAGGGTTTTCAGGCGGATCGGCATCACCTGTTTTGGGGCAGCTTCGCAGCCCAACGCAGGGCAAGCCTGCCCACCACAAAAGCAAGCCAATCAGCGGAAAATCACCGCTTCGAAAGCTCCATAATCATCCGACTAAGCAAATAAACCCGCGGCACCACGCTCTCAACCTCCGCATACTCCTCCGGGGTATGAATATTCCCGCCGACAATCCCAAACCCATCCAACGTCGGCGTCCCCACCCCAGCCGATAAACTCGCGTCTGCCGCGCCACCGCTGCCTTCAATCGTCAGCTTCTTGCCCAACTCCCCATAAATCCCCTGGGCAATCGCCACTAACTTGTCCGATTCCGGCGTCTGCGGCATCGGTGGTAACCCACGCTGCAAGCTGGTCTTCACTTCGGTTTCCGGGATCAGTTTGTTCGCTGATACGCGGGCCAGGTCTTTCTCGATGCGGTCAAACTCCTCCGGCAACGCCGCGCGCACGTCCGCCTTGGCGGTGGCCTGGTCGGGAATGACGTTGGTACGGTCGCCGGCCTTGATCACGGTGAAGTTGATGGTGGTTTTCTTCTCTTCATCCCCCAGCTTGCCCAGTTGCAGAATCTGGTGCGCCGCTTCCATCGCAGCATTACGCCCGAGTTCCGGGGCGACGCCGGCGTGGGCGGCTTTGCCTTTGACTTCAACCACGGCGGTGGCGCTGCCTTTGCGCCAGACCACCAGGCCATCGGCTGGGCGGCCGGGTTCGAGGTTGAGAGTGACGTCGTGGGCCTTGGCGGTCTTGCGGATCAGATCAGAGGCGGCGTCGGAGCCGGTTTCTTCGCTCGCGTCGAGCAGGAAGGTGATCTGCGCATAGTCCTTGAAGCCCTGGTCCTTGAGGACTTTGAGCGCGTAGATGCCGGCGACGATGCCACCCTTGTCATCCATCACGCCAGGGCCATAGGCGCGACCGTCCTTGATGTGGAACGGACGCTCGGCGGCCGAGCCTTCCTTGAACACCGTGTCCATATGGGCCATCAGCAGGATCTTGGCCTTGCCGGTGCCCTTGAGGGTGGCAACCACGTGACTGTTGTTGGCCGCTTTATCCGGCACCAGCTCAATCGAGAAACCCAGCTGTTTCAACTCGTCCACAGCAATGTCGCGCACTTGCGTCAGGCCCGGTTCATAGCCGGAACCCGAGTCGATGTTCACCAGGCGCTCCAGCAGTTTCAGGGCGTCGGCCTTATACTGCTCGGCGTGTGCCTGGATCTGTTTGTGGGGTTCGGCGCTGTAGGCCGGCACGGCGAAGGACATGGCCAGGGTGGCGGCCAGGAGGGTACGGGGGAAGTTGAAGAGCATGAACCGATCCTTGTTTTTTGTTGGAAGGTGCCGTGACACCCTACTCCACTAGACCGATCGCAACCAACCCTCCTGTACCGTGCTGACGCGGTTCCGCCCACTGCTTTTGGCGTCGTACAAGGCCTGGTCGGCGTCATTCAACCAACTGGTCGAATCTGCGTGGGTCGGTTGATACGGCGCCAGGCCGATGCTCAGGCTGACGCGCAGGGTCGGGTCCTGGGCGTAGGCCAAGGCGTTGAAGCGATCGCGCAAGGCGTCCATCACTTCTGTGGCGCGGTTGAGCGGCATGCCCGGCAGGATCACGCAGAACTCATCACCCCCGTAACGCCCGGCCAGGTCGGTGGCGCGCAGGTTCTGGCGCAACACTTTGCTGAGCTGGCGCAGGACGATATCGCCGGTGACATGGCCGTAGGTGTCATTGATGGTCTTGAAATGGTCGATGTCGATCAGCGCAATGACGGCGCCCATGGAATCGCGGCGACAGCGTTGGAACTCGATCTCAAGGTGATCCTTCCAGGCGCCGTGGTTGAGCAGCCCGGACAGACTGTCAGTGCGGCTAAGGGCCAGCAGTTCACGTTTATGTCGTGCCAGGGTCAGCGCCTGACGGTAGCAGATCCACCCTAAGGCCAGCGGATACAGCATCAGGATCGGCAGGCAGGCGTAGAGCTGCGCCTGGGTGGTCACAGCGATGAATGCGGGCGTGAAGATCAGCAACGCAGTGCCCAGACCCAACGCCTGCGCCACCCACCCCGCCAGCATGAAGCGCGGGCCGCCGATGGCCACGTTGTTCATGCTCATCATCGACAAGGTGGTCACGCTCGGCAGCGGGTTGAAGTGCATGGCGCCGACCCAGAACCCACCACAAAAGGAATCGAACAATAGATTGCGCCGTTCACTGCGCAGGGCGCTGGCGCTGCGCCGCGTCAGTTGAAAAGCCACATGCGGCCAGACAAAGGCATTGATCAACATCCAGGCCCACACCCACCAGGCCGGGTCCAGGGGATACATCCCGAACACCACGCAGACAAATCCGAGCGTCAGCCCGAGGGTACGGGATCTGTACAACCGAGAAGCGAGCGGAAGTCCGGTGCCTTCTGCAGCTGACATGGTGGGGTGAGATCCTGAATGAATGCCTGGAGTCTATCAGGGTAACGGCAGATCGCCACTATTGCTCGTTAGCTCAAGACTCAGTGGGCAAAGCCCCGCGCCAGCATCATTGCCACGCCCAGCAGCAACACGGCCGTGATGCGCTGCAACAACACACGGCGCTTGGGGTTTTCCAGCACATGCTTGATGCGCTGACCGAAGTAGCAATACAGGCAGCCGCTGGCGAATTGCAGCAACAGGAACGTCAGCCCAAGGATCGCAATGTCCACCGTCGAACGGCTCGCCCCGGTACCGGCGAACTGGGGGAACACGGCACTGAACATGATGAGGGTCTTGGGATTGGAGAACCCAGTCAGCAAGCCCTTGCCAAACAGGTTGCGCGCCGCTTCGACCTGGCCGATCCGTTCGATCACCACGCCGCTGCTGGTCCACTGTTTGTAGGCAAGATGCAGGATGTACGCCACGCCGACCACCTGGATAACCTGGGTGATCACCGGATAGCCCTTGATCAACTCGGAAAAGCCCACGGCAAAGATCAGGATCGAAATCAGGTACGACACACTGGCGCCGATCTGCGCCGGGATCGAACGGCGCAGACCGTCACGCACGCCCAGGCTCAACAACAGCAGAGTCATGGGGCCGGGGCTGAAGGTCATGGTGGCGCAAAACAGCAGGAAATACAGGAACGAGGAGAGGGTTAACGCACTTGTCATGGCCGGGGACCTGGAGGATGGAGCCCGCAGTCTAGGCAGTTGGCATTGCGCAAGGCAGGTAAAGTGAGGCCTAATCCGCCCGAACTTTACCGGTAAAACTTCCAGCAAAGGCAAGGACGTCGCGTGTTCGTATCAGCCATCACCTTTGTAGAAGGCACCCCCAAGGTGCTACAGATCGTAGAGGCGTTCAGCCAGGCCATCGAAAACGGCGAATGGACGCCCGGCAGCAAGTTGCCCTCGGTGCGCGAACTGACCGAGACACTGGGTGTGAGCAAGTTCACCCTCAATGAGGCCCTTGACCGCCTGCGCGGGCGCAACCTGCTCACTTCCAGTCAAGGCCGTGGCTATTTCGTCGCGACAGACCGTGCAAGCCCGACAACCTCGAACTGGGTCGATCTGCTGCCACAGGACCTGCTCAGCGTGTTGCGTCGACCGCTTGCGACGGCCCACGGCGACCTGCGCCCCGGCGGCGGCCACCTGCCGGAAACCTGGCTGGACAGCGAAGCCCTGCGCCAAACCCTGCGCAGCGTGGTGCGGGCGCCGTCGCTGCGCATCGCCAGCCTGGGCACACCGGCCGGGTTGCTGCCTTTGCGCCAGGCGCTGCAACAGAAGCTGCACGGCGAGGGCCTGTCGGTGTCGGTGGAACAAATCATCACCACTCCCAACACCGTACAAGGCCTGGACATGCTGATGCGCCTGCTGGCACGTCCCGGTGACACGGTCCTGCTCGACGCACCGTGCTACTTCAACTTCCACGCCAACCTGGCCTTGCACGGGGTCAAGGTGGTGACGATCCCGCGTCGCCCCGACGGTTTTGATTTCACGGCCCTCGAACAGCTGCTGGCCGAGCATCGCCCCAGCCTGTACTTGACCACCAGCGTGTTGCACAACCCCACCGGCCACTCCTTAAGCCCCGGCCAGGCGTTCCGCCTGCTGCAACTGACCGAGCGCTACCACTGCCATATCGTCGAGGACGACCTCTACGGCGACCTGCACCCCAACCCGCCGCCGCGCCTGGCCGCCCTCGCCGGCCTGGACCAGGTCACCTACCTGTCGGGCTTCTCCAAGATCCTCAGCGCCAACGCCCGCGTCAGCTTTGTGGTGGCCGCACCGCAACTGGCAGCCAACCTCACCAACATGAAACTGATGAGCGGCGGCGTGACCTCCGAGCTGTTCGAGCAGGTCGTGTACCGCATGCTCAGCGAAGGCAGTTACGCCAAGCACCGCAAGCGCATGGTGCAGCGCTTGATGGAGGCCGGTGGACGCGTGGAGCAATGGCTCAAGCGTTGCGGCTGCGAGCTGCCGATGGGTTACGAAGGCGGAATGTTTATCTGGGCGCGGCTGCCGCCTGGGGTCAACGGCGAGCTGCTGGCCCAGGCGGCATTGAAACAGGGCATGGTGCTGGCACCGGGCGCGCTGTTTGGCTACGACCCGGTCCAGCGTGATTCGATGCGCTTCAATGTGGCCCACAGTGATGAGCCACGGGTGCAGCAGCTGTTTGAGACGCTGTTGCGAAGCACCGGCTGAATCAACTCACGATGTCGCTCTGCTGCAATTTGCCGTGGACCACCAGGAGAAAGGCCGGCTCGTCAGGTTTGCCGCTGATTTGCAACGTACTCCTCTGAACTGCCGGGTCATAGGTCACCATCGCTTCACCGCTGGCGCCCGAAAATGCACGCACGAACGTCAGCGGCTTGTCGCCCAGCGTCGCGCGGATCCCGGACACATCCACGCGGTCTTCGCCACTGACAAAGTCCATGATCTGATCCGGCGCGTCGCGGGTCGACTCGTTGGTTTTCCCGTAGACAAAGACGTCATTGCCTTTGCCGCCCCACAAGATGTCCGCCCCGCCCGCCCCATATATGCGGTCGTTGCCCTCTCCACCGTTGAGGGTGTTGGCCGCGTCGTTACCCACTAGCAAATCATTGCCGAAGCCGCCCACAGCGTTTTCGATAGTCACGCCATAGGCAATCGAGACATTGCCCTTGAGGCCGCCGACATCCGAAAACGTCCCGGCCTTGAGACTGATCTGTTGGTCCTGCTGGTAGCCGGAGAAGTCCAATGTGTCGGTGCCGCCGCCATCCCAGATGGCAGCGACCATCTTGTCCTGGTCGGCCTTGACGCTGAGGAAATCCCGATCGGTATTGGAATTGAAACCGTAGGTGGTGTCGTCCTTGCGGGTTTCAGGGTTGGCGCCGTATTCCTGTTGATAGGCGCTGATATCGTCAAGTTGCGGCGCCGACGCGCGGATGCCGCCGTGATTCATATAGCCGTGACGTTCGCCCAAGTAACTCATGGTGGTATGGCTTTCGGAGTCTTCCAGATACCCGGCTTTGGCAGACCCGGAACTGACGTCGTATTGGCTAGGGTGGCTCAATCCCAAGGCATGGCCCAACTCATGCACGAGGGTGAAGCGACCTGCATCACCGTGGGACGCATTCGGCACGCTCTGATCGTCTTTTGTATCGACGAACCAAGCATCGCCGCTGAATCTGTCCTTGGGGTTGGGCAAGGACGTCTGAGGATAAGCCGCAACGGACTGGCCCTTCTTATTGTACAAATCAGCGTAATTGCCGAGGGTGATGTGACCTTCGCTGCTCGCCGTTTTCGGCCCCTCGGTAAACCTCACGTTTGCCACATCCGCAATGGATTGCAAGCTGCGCCGGGTCTGTTGCCTTTGATTTTCGAGCACGTGAGTGAACCCGGATTTATTGTGCTGTCTTTGATGCTTGTCCTCGGGAGGCTCTCGAAACGTATAGGTCACATCATAACGGCCGTCGCCGTTCTTATCCGGCCAGCCAGCACTCCCACGCCAAAGTCGTGCGGTTGCTTCTTCGGGCGTCTTGGACGGTAATCCGTTGTGCTGGATGCCGCCACCGCGATCATCTCGGTGCTGAAACTGTTCAATCGTCTGGAATGTGGTGCTCGCTCGCGAGGTAATGGCTGTCATGAATGCGCTCTCATCAGGCAATGAAGCCTGATCTTGCAACCTTGGGCACATAATCGGATGTGCGTTTAAGCCGGGAATTCGAGCGATTACGTTCAAGTGAATCCATCGTTTTATGCCCGCAGCGCGTAGGACGTCGCTCAACGCTTGCGCTCCCCTGGAGCATTGACGCCGCAATTTTGCTTCATCGTGTATCTCCTTATCGCCAGATACACTGCAATACAAAGGGCACAAGGCAAAGGCGCCGACAGTGGCTAGACTGCGCCCCAATGAGTAATTAACGAGGAAGGCACAGCATGGATCATGTCGATCACATCCTGATCGTCGATGACGACCGGGAGATCCGCGAACTGGTAGGCAACTACCTGAAGAAGAACGGCATGCGTACTACCGTGGTCGCGGACGGCCGTCAGATGCGCAGCTTCCTCGACACCACCCCGGTGGACCTGATCGTGCTGGACATCATGATGCCCGGTGATGACGGCCTACAGCTGTGCCGCGAACTGCGAGTCGGCAAACACAAGGCCACGCCGGTGCTGATGCTCACCGCGCGCAACGATGAAACCGACCGCATTATCGGCCTGGAAATGGGCGCCGACGACTACCTGGTCAAACCCTTCGCCGCCCGTGAACTGCTGGCGCGTATCAACGCCGTATTGCGCCGCACGCGGATGCTGCCGCCGAACCTTGTGGTCAGTGAAACCGGACGATTGATCCGCTTCGGTCGCTGGCGCCTGGACACCACCGCCCGCCATCTGCTCGACGACGATGACACCCTCGTGGCGCTGAGCGGTGCCGAATACCGCTTGCTGCGGGTGTTCCTCGACCACCCGCAACGCGTGCTCAACCGCGACCAGTTGCTTAACCTGACCCAGGGCCGCGACGCCGACCTGTTCGACCGTTCCATCGACCTGCTGGTGAGTCGCCTGCGTCAACGTCTGCTGGATGACGCCCGTGAACCGGCCTATATCAAGACCGTGCGCAGCGAGGGCTACGTGTTCTCCCTGCCGGTGGAAATCCTCGGGGCCGAGCAATGACCTTCAGGTTGGGATGGCCGCGCACCCTGGCATCACAACTGTCGCTGATCTTCCTGATCAGCCTGGTGTGCGCCCATGGCTTGTCCTTCAGTGCGCAATTCTACGAGCGCTACATCAGCGCGCGCACCGCCATGCTGGGCAACCTGGAAAACGATGTGTCCACCTCGGTGGCGATCCTCGACCGGCTGCCGGTCAACGAACGGGCCAGCTGGTTGCCGCGTCTCGACCGTCAGAACTATCGCTACCTGCTCAACGCGGGCGAGACCGGCGAACCGATGAGCAGCGATGATGTGCCCATGGCCGCCACCTCGATCGCGGATGCGCTGGGTGAACACTACGCGCTGACCTTCCGCGACATCCCCGGTATTCAGAAGCACTTCCAGGCGCACCTGAACCTGGCCGATGGCAGCCCGATCACCATCGACGTGCGCCCCGCCGCCCTGCCGGTCGCCTATTGGCTGCCGGTGGTACTGGTGCTGCAACTGGCTCTATTGCTGGGCTGCACCTGGATCGCCGTGCGCCTGGCCATCCGCCCGCTGACCCGCCTGGCCCGCGCCGTGGAAACCCTCGACCCCAACGCCCATCCCACACCGCTGGACGAACAGGGGCCAACCGAAGTTGCCCATGCCGCTGCCGCGTTCAATGAAATGCAAAAACGCATCGCCGAATACTTGAAGGAACGCATGCAGATCCTGGCGGCGATTTCCCATGACCTGCAAACCCCGATCACCCGCATGAAACTGCGCGCTGAGTTCATGGAAGATAGCGCCGAACGCGACAAGCTCTGGAGTGATCTGGGCGAGATGGAACACCTGGTACGCGAAGGCGTGGCCTATGCGCGCAGCGTTCACGGCGCTACCGAAACCAGCCACCGGATCAACCTCGATGCGTTCCTCGACAGCCTGGTGTTCGACTACCAGGACATGCACAAACAGGTCAGCCTCACGGGAAAAAGCGCAGTCGTGTTCGACACGCGCCCCCACGCCTTGCGCCGGGTGCTGGTGAATCTGGTGGACAATGCATTGAAGTTTGCAGGCAGTGCCGAACTGGAAGTGGGCTCGACGGCGGACGGGGAATTGTCGATCAAGGTATTGGATCGTGGCCCCGGAATTGCCGAAGACGAACTGGTTCAGGTCATGCAGCCATTCTACCGCGTCGAAAGTTCACGCAACCGCGGCACCGGTGGCACCGGACTGGGCTTGGCGATTGCACAACAACTGGCAGTCGCGATAGGCGGCTCGCTGACCTTGAGCAATCGGCCGCAAGGTGGGTTGTGTGCCGAGATACGCCTGGGGCTTTAAGCCTCAGAGACCGGTGTTGCCGGTGCGGGATACAGATGCAAATTACTGATACATCAACTCACCCATGATTCAACATTTTAATAATTAGGATAGAACCAATCGGCATTTTACAGCCCTGGCTTCGGCCCCTACTTTAGAGGCGAATAACCGACCCCCTGCCCGGTGGAGGTGTCCATCACGCACTGAACCAGGACAGACCATGAGCATCGAATTCATCGGCTACATTGGCGGCCATCACGCTTCCGAAATTCACCCACGCAGCGGCCCTACCCTGCAACCCGACTACATCGAGACCGTGGCCCGCGCTCACGAACAAGCCGGCTTCGACCGCGCGCTGGTGGCCTTTCACTCCAACAGCCCGGACAGCACGCTGATCGCCTCCCATGCCGCCAGCGTGACGCAAAAACTTCAATTCCTCATCGCCCATCGCCCCGGTTTCGCCCAGCCTACCTTGGCGGCGCGCCAATTCGCCACGCTCGACGTGTTCAACGGCGGGCGCACGGCAGTGCACATCATCACCGGTGGTGACGACCGCGAATTGCGTGCCGATGGCAGCCACATCGGCAAGGACGAACGCTACGCACGTACCGATGAATACCTGAGCGTGGTGCGTCAGGAATGGACCAGCGAACAACCTTTTGACTTCAAGGGCACCTACTATCAGGTCGAAGGTGCACATTCCACGGTGAAGTCACCGCAACAACCGCACATCCCCTTGTATTTTGGCGGTGCGTCCAAAGCCGCGATCGAAGTGGCGGGCAAACACGCCGATGTGTACGCGCTGTGGGGCGAAACCTATGAACAAGTGCGCGAGATCGTGACCCAGGTACGCGCCGAAGCGGCCAAGCATGGACGCACGATTCGTTTCAGCCTTTCGTTGCGGCCGATCCTTGCCGAGACCGAAGAACTGGCGTGGGCACGGGCCGACCGCATCTTGCAGCAGGCCACCGAGCTGGCAGAGAAAAATGGATTTGTCCGACGTGAACCGCCGAACGAAGGCTCGCGCCGGTTGCTCGCGGCGGCGGCGCAGGGATCGCGGCTGGATAAACGTTTGTGGACGGGGATTGCCGGGCTACTGGGGGCACAGGGCAACTCAACGTCACTGGTGGGCACGGCTGAGCAAGTCGCGGAGGCATTGGTGGATTACTACGACCTGGGGATTACCACGTTCCTGATTCGTGGGTTTGATCCTTTGAATGATGCCATCGACTATGGCAAGCGCTTGATTCCTCTCACCCGTCAGCTGATCGCTGAACGCGAACAGGCCCAGCAAGTGGCTTGATTCATAGGGGAGCTGGTTAGCCAGCTCCCTTAGGAAAGTTCAGTTCTTGTAGTCGGTATCACTGCGCTCCAACTGCCGAATCAACGCATTCCAATGCCGCGCCACGCCCGGTCCTTCGCCGCTGGCGTTCGCCTTGGCCTGTTGCTCGACCTTCTCCACCACGTCCACCGGCGGGAAGATCAACGCCGCATTCCCCGCTGCCTGGGCTGCGATCTGGATATTGCAGGCCCGCTCCAGTTGCTGCAGTTGCTGAAACGCATGCTCTACGCTAACGCCGGCGGTCAACAACCCATGATTACGCAGGATCATCACACTTTTGTCGCCCAAGTCCGCGACTAATCGCTCGCGCTCGTCCAGGTCGAGGGCAATGCCTTCATAGCCGTGGTACGCCACACGCCCGGAGAAACCAATGGAATGCTGGGAAATCGGCAACAGGCCGTCTTTTTGCGCCGACACCGCAATACCGTCGCGGGTGTGGGTGTGCAGCACCGCTTGCAGGTCGTGGCGTGCGCCGTGGATGGCGCTGTGGATCACATAGCCGGCGTAGTTGATGCCAAGGCCGGTAGGGTCGTCGACGATAGTGCCGTCGAGGTCGACCTTGACCAGGTTGGACGCATTGATTTCATCGAACAACAACCCAAATGCATTGATCAGGAAATGCGCGTCCGGGCCCGGCACGCGAGCGGAGAAGTGGGTGTAGATGTGATCGGTCCACTTGTACAACGCCGCCAGGCGATAGGCGGCGGCCAGTTTGACGCGCACCTCCCATTCTTCCGCAGTGACGCGCTGGCGTACAGGGTTGGAAACGTTGGAAATCGAGGTGACGCTGCTCATGGCAAAACTTCCTGGATGGCCTTAAGGACTTCCAGGCAAGCCTATGGGATGCAAAAAAATAATAAAAAGCACATTTTAATCTAAGCTAATTATTATTATTTTTCATATCAAGCTGCATGCTTGATCGGGTGCAACGAGGCAGCTACTAACTTGCCAAACGCATCCACCGGCCCTTGCAGGTTGCCCAGGAAGTGCGGATAGATCAGCCACAGATCCATCACCGGCTTGAAATCCTTGAGCGGCATCACCGCCAGTTGCTCACGGTGCACACTGCGCTCCAACAACGGGCGTGGTACCAGGCCAAGGCCCAGGCCGTCCGCCACCAACCCCAGTTGTAGCTCAGTGCCAAACGTCTCCAGGTTCACCCGCAATGCCAGCCCCTGATCGGACAAGGTCCGCTGCAACCCCGCGCGGAAACCGCAGCCATCCGGATTGAGAATCCAGCCGTTCTGGTACACATCCGCCAGTTTGCAGGGCTTCTTCGGCAGTTGCGCCTTGGCGCAGACCACCACCAGCTCCATCTTGCCGATCGACTCGCCGACGATGTTGTCCGGGAAGATCTTGCCCGCCGGGAACAGTGCCGCCGCCGCATCCAACTCGCCGCGCTCGATCTTGCCCACCAATTGGCTGCCCCAGCCCGTAGCGACCTGGGCGCGCAGGTCCGGATACTCCGTACGCAGGTGTTTGAGCGCGTCCAGCAGCACCACATCACCTATGGTCTGCGGCACACCCAGGCGCAACAGGCCGGTGGGGGGTGCGTCAGTGGCCACCAGTTCACGCAGGGCGTCCATCTCGCGCAGGATCAACCGGCACTGCTCGTAGACCCGGGTGCCGATCAGCGTAGGCTTGAGAGGTTTGGTATTGCGGTCGAATAGCTCCACCCCCAGCGCCTGCTCGAAGTTCTGCACCCGGCGAGTGATAGCCGGCTGGGTCAGCTGCAACGACTCGGCGGCATGGCTGATGGACTGGCAACGAATCACTTCGACAAAGGCATCGATATCGTCAATTTTCATTTGGGCCGCACATAGAGAACAGTCATTAAGATGTGTGGGAAGCATAGTTGCAGGAACGAAGTCTGGATAGCCCGCGCTGTGATCGATAACGTCTTACACTATTCAGATCGGTTCTAAATTACCTTCGGCTATAAGCTAATCATTAAAAAATAGCATATTAACAATAAACATTATGCTTAGATAAACCCATCATTACCGACCACACGATGGAATTGTCATGACCCAGGCCCGACACCCCGAGAGACTTAGAGCCTTCATAGGCGCCCTGGCGGAATTGATCGACGGCAATCCACGCGAGGGCGACCTGCTGCACCGTGGCGGCAAGTTGCTGGCGCAACTGGTCAGCCATGATGACTGGCTCCCCGATGAGTTCGCCCAACCCGATCCCGAGCGCTATCAACAATTCCTGCTGCATGCCGACTCGCGCCAGCGCTTCAGCATCGTCAGTTTTGTCTGGGGACCAGGACAAAGCACGCCGATCCACGACCACCGGGTATGGGGATTGATCGGGATGCTGCGCGGCTCGGAGTTCTCCCAAGGGTTCGAACGCGCCCCCGATGGCAGCCTGATTGCCGATGGCAAGCCGGTCCGGTTGGTGCCGGGCCAAGTCGAGGCTGTGTCGCCCAAGGTCGGTGACATTCACCAGGTGAGCAACGCCCACAGCGACCAGGTGTCGATCAGCATCCACGTGTACGGCGCCAATATCGGTGCGGTGCGCCGCGCGGTGTACCAGCCCGACGGCAGCGAGAAACTGTTTATCTCCGGTTATTCCAACGCCTTCCTCCCGAACATCTGGGATTTGTCTAAAGAAAAGAGCCCTGCCCTATGACCCCTGTATCGACCCGCAGCTTTGCGCAGATTCGCCAGGCCCTGTTGGACCGTGAAGAAGTCGCCCTGGTCGACGTGCGCGAAGAAGCGCCGTTCGCCGAATCCCATCCGTTGTTTGCCGCGAACATTCCGCTGTCGAAACTGGAACTGGAGGTGTATTCACGCATCCCGCGGCGCGATACCGAGGTCACCGTCTACGACAACGGCGAAGGCCTGGCTGTCCGTGCTGCCGAGCGCCTGGGCGAGTTGGGCTACACCCGGGTCAGCCTGCTGGAAGGTGGGTTGGACGGTTGGCGCAAAGCCGGTGGCGAGCTGTTCATCGACGTAAACGTGCCGAGCAAGGCATTTGGCGAACTGGTGGAGAGCGAACGACACACGCCGTCACTGGCCGCCGAAGAAGTGCAGGCCCTGCTCGACAGCCAGGCCGATGTGGTGGTGCTCGACGCGCGGCGCTTTGACGAATACCAGACCATGAGCATTCCCACCGGCATCAGCGTGCCCGGTGCCGAGTTAGTGTTGCGCGCCCGCGAACTGGCGCCGGACCCGGCCACCCGCATCATCGTTAACTGCGCCGGGCGCACCCGCAGCATTATCGGCACCCAGTCGCTGATCAATGCCGGCGTGGCCAACCCCGTCTCGGCGCTGCGCAACGGCACCATCGGCTGGACACTGGCCGGGCAGACGCTCGCACACGGCCAGTCGCGCCGCTTTGCGCCGACCTCGGAAGAGCACCGCCAGCTCGCCGCTACCGATGCGCGTCGGGTTGCCGACAAGGCTCGCGTCGGCCGTGCCACTCTGGCCGATCTGCACGCCTGGCAGCGGGAGCAGAAACGTACGACGTACCTGTTCGACGTACGTACTCCGGAAGAATTTGACGCCGGGCATCTGCAGGGCGCGCGCTCCACGCCAGGCGGTCAGTTGGTGCAGGAAACCGACCACGTCGCCAGCGTGCGTGGCGCACGGTTGGTGTTGGCGGATGACGACGGCGTGCGCGCAAACATGTCCGCCTCCTGGCTGGCCCAACTGGGTTGGGAAGTGTACGTGCTGGATAACCTGCAGCCCGCGCAATTCAGCGAGAAAGGCGCCTGGGTCGCACCAGTGCCGGCACCGCCCCAGGCCGAACTGATCAGCCCCCATACCCTCGCCGAATGGCAGGCCCATGGCGACACCGTGGTACTGGACTTCACTGCCAGCGCCAACTACGTGAAGCGCCACGTCCCCGGTGCCTGGTGGGCCCTGCGCGCACAACTGCCCCAGGCCCTGGCCAAGGTGCCCACCGCCCAACGCTATGTGCTGACGTGTGGCAGCAGCCAACTGGCGCGCCTGGCGGTAGCTGAAGTCGAAGCCATCACCGGCAAGCCCGTGTTCCTGCTGCAAGGCGGCACCGCCGGCTGGATCGACGCGCAACTGCCACTCGAAGAAGGTGAAACTCACCTGGCCTCACCGCGCATCGACCGCTACCGCCGTCCGTACGAAGGCACCGACAATCCCAAGGAAGCCATGCAGGCGTATCTGGATTGGGAATTCGGCCTGGTCGACCAACTGGCCCGCGACGGCACCCATGGTTTCTATGTGATCTGAAATCCCCCAAGCTGCCTGCACCCACACGCGGCGCAGGCTTTAATCCGGATGCCCGCGTTTTCGTTGACGGTTTTCGCGAGCAAGCTCGCTCCTACAGGGCGTCGCCATGACATCAACGCGTCCCCTTTTACCGGGCGTGGGCGACGACTATGCATGCTTGCTGAACAAACGGGGCGACACCCATTATCGGGGCCTGTAGGGCAACCTGACCCTGACCCGAATCACACCAAAAAATACGGCTAGAGAATAATATTCTTCCACTTAATCATTTATTTTCATAATTACAATATAACCAAAAAGAACTTCACAGCCAGTTTTTATAGGCATAACGTTAACCCATGCACCGACCCCTTCTCCAGGCGGAGGTAAACGAACCTTTTCTTGATCTGCCTGGAGCCTGCATTCCATGGTCTTTACCACCCCCTTCAAGCGCCTGCTCCTGGGCACCGCACTCGCCTTCGGCCTGATCGGCAGCAGCCACGCCGCCGACCTGCAACCGCTGCGCGTAGCCAATCAGAAATCCACCATCAAAGCACTGCTGGAAGCTTCCGGCGAATCGGAAAACGTGCCCTACGACATTCGCTGGGCGGAGTTCCCCTCCGCCTCACCCCTGGGCGAAGCCTTGAATGCCGGGGCCGTAGACATCGGCGCCCTCGGTGATGCGCCCTACGTGTTCGCCCTGGGTGCCGGTGCGTCGCTCAAGGTGGTCAGCATCATTCACGCTGAGGGACGTAACACCACCGCCCTGGTCGTCCCCAAGAACTCACCGATCAAGACCGTCGCCGACCTCAAGGGCAAGAAGATCGTCACCGGGCGCGGCTCCATCGGCCATTACCTGGCGATCAAGGCCCTGGCCACCGCCGGCTTGACCACCCAGGATGTGCAGTTCATTTTCCTGCTACCAAGCGAATCGCGCCTGGTGCTGGATAACGGTACTGCCGACGCCTGGGCCACCTGGGACCCGTACACCACGGTGGTCACCTCGCAAAGCCAGGCCCGCGTGCTGATCAGTGGCAACAAGCTGTTGAGCAATCACCTGTACCTCGCGGCCACCCGCCAAGCCATCGCCGACAAGCGCCCGCAACTGGATGACTTTGTCGCCCGCGTCGACCGCGCTTATGCCTGGGCCAACGTGCACCCTCATGAATACGCGGCCGCCCAGGCCAAGATCACCGGCCTGCCGCTGGATGTGCATGTCGAAGTGGCCAAGGACACCCACCTGACACCGGTCGTCATCGACGACGCGGTTATCAGCGGCCTGCAAACGACCGCCGACACCTACCAAAAAGAGGGCCTGTTGCTCAAGCACATCGACGTGTCTCAGGGCTTCGACAAGAGCTTCAACGCCAAGCGTGTCCCCCTTTCCCAAGCATCGCGCTAAATAGGAGCAGAACATGAGCGAGCCACGGCATTTGAAACTGGATGCGCCGTTCCCGGAACTCGGTGACCTGGGTTCCAACAGCCAGAAAGGCGGCTCCGACCGCTACAGCGTCGCCGCCGAGGTTGAAGCGCAGCAGCAGGCGCTGGCATGAGCCAATCCTCGCACCCTGCCCTACGCTCCGTGGAAGTCGCCCACTTCGAAGCCCTGCTCGAACGCCTCACCGTCGAGCTGGCCAGCACCGCGCACCTCTACGACGAGAGCGGCGCCTTTCCCCACGCCAACTTCCAGTTGCTGCACCAACATGGCCTGGTCGCCCTCACCGTGCCCAAGGCTTTTGGCGGCGGCGGTGCCAGCCTGCTCCAGGCGCGCAAGGCCATCAGTGCGATCGCCAAGGGCGAACCGTCCACGGCGCTGATCCTGGTGATGCAGTACTTGCAACACACGCGCCTGCAAGACAGCAAGACCTGGCCCGCCCACCTGCGCACGCAAGTGGCCGAAGACGCCGTGCGCAACGGCGCCTTGATCAACGCCCTGCGTGTCGAACCTGACCTTGGCACCCCGGCCCGCGGCGGTCTGCCGGCGACCACCGCGATACGCACCGCCGAGGGCTGGCGCATCAGCGGCCGCAAGGTCTACTCCACCGGCAGCCACGGCCTGAGCTGGCTCAGCGTGTGGGGCCGCAGTGATGATGCCGACCCACTGGTGGGCGCCTGGTTGGTGCCCAAAGACAGTCCCGGCGTGACCATCATCGACACGTGGGACCACCTGGGCATGCGGGCTACGTGCAGCCATGAAGTGGTGCTCGACAACGTGTTGGTGCCGCTGGACCATGCCGTCAGCGTCAGCCCGTGGAGCGCGCCGACGCCGGAGCTGGATGGCGAAGGCTTGCTGTGGATGTCGGTGTTGCTGTCCTCGGTATACGACGCCGTGGCCCAGGCTGCGCGGGACTGGCTGGTGAACTGGTTGGAAGCGCGTACGCCGTCCAACCTTGGTGCTGCGCTGTCGACCTTGCCGCGGTTCCAGGAAACCGTCGGCCATATCGACACCCTGCTGTTCGCCAACCGCAGCCTGCTTGACGCTGCCGCCGAAGGTCACACGCCAGCCGCCAACGCGGCGCAGTTGAAATACCTGGTGACCCACAACGCCATCCGCGCCGTGGAGCTGGCCATCGAAGCCTCGGGCAACCCCGGCCTGTCGCGCCATAGTCCGTTGCAACGGCATTACCGCGACGTGCTGTGCAGCCGCGTACACACCCCACAGAACGACGCCGTATTGCAAGGCATCGGCAAAGCCGTCTTCGTCCAACGCCAGAAGGAACGTACGTGAGCCCGGTGAGCCAGATCGCGCGGGGCGGGTTGCTGAATCACGAGGCGTTGCGGGATGGGCATCCTTTGTATACCCACCCGAGCGTGAGGTTGTCGCCGCGTACGTCGGCGATTTCCACCAACAGCCGCAATGAGATCTGGAGCGGTATGCGGCGAGCTCCGAACTGGCGAATCTCGCCAACGCCTAACGCGGTAAAAATCTAGGATTATTTGATGCGGTAGTGGAAGGTGTTGCGCACCGCCGGCACCGCTACTGCCTTGCCGTCCACCACTCTCGGTTGGTAGCGGAAGGTATTCGCCGCCGCCAGGGAAGGCCGCATGAACAGTGGGTGGCAGCCGTCCAGCACCCTGGGGTTTTCCACGCGGCCCAGGGTGTTGACGGTGTACTCCACCGAACAATCGCCTTCAATGTTCTTGTCCAGGGCACGCTCCGGATAGTCCGGCGCCTCCTTGCTCAAGGGTTGGTACTGGCGGCTGTCGAATGCCGGCGCAGCGGCCGGGGCTGCAGGGCGTGCGCGTTCAGCGGCGAGGCGCTCCTGGGCCAGACGCTGCTGCTCCAGCTCGCGGTTGCGTTGTTCAGCGGCCTGGCGTTGCTGTTGCTGTTGCTGTTGCTGCTCCAGCTTCCTTTCCTCAACCCGCTTGCGCGCCAACGCGGCTTTTTCCAGTTTTTGTGCCTGGACCTGTGGATCAACGACCGGTTTCGCCGGCACGGGAACCACGACAGGCTCCGGCGCAGGCGCTGCGACCGCCGCCGGCTCAGGCACTGGCACTGGCGCTGGCGGCATTATCACCAACTGGGTATGCATCACCCTTGGCGCTTCCAGCGTGGGTGCTTCCGTCGACCAACCCAGCATCAGCGCCGCCAGCACCCCCACATGCAGCGCCACCGCGAGGCTGGCCGCCAAGCTGTTTCTCCAGAGCCCGGAAAACGCCGGGGGCGCCATCGTCAGCAGCGGACTGTGCATGATCATCGCCGTCATTGCGGGGCCTCGGTCACCAGCCCCAGGTTGCTTACACCACCCTTCTGCAACACCGCCATGGCCGCCACGACCTTGCCGTATCCGGCGTTGTCATCGGCGCGGATGTACACCTGGGTGTCGCTGCGCGCCGCCACCACCTGCGTGACTTTGGCGCCCATTTCATCCAGGGTCACGGCGCTGTCGGTCTGGTGCGTGGTGTCGAGTTCGCCGCCCAGGTTCCAGTAGTAGCCGCCGTCAGCCTTGACCGACAGCGTGAGGATCTGCTGGCGCGTGTCGCTCGCCAGTGCCTCGGCGGCGACCTTGGGCAGCTCGATTTTCACGCCCTGGGTCAACATCGGGGCGGTGACCATGAAGATCACCAGCAGCACCAGCATCACGTCGATGTAAGGCACCACGTTCATCTCCGCCTTGGGCCCGTGCTTGCGTTGTGGCCTGGTCAACATCGGTTTGCTCCTTGTTCAGGCGGCCACGGCCAGGTTGATCGGCGTACCGCGCAGGGTGCGGTGCAGACGCACTTGCAGTTCGTTACCGAAGGCGTAGTAGCGGGTCAGCAAGGTCTGCCCACGTGCCGCGAAACGGTTGTAGGCGATCACCGCCGGGATGGCCGCGAACAGGCCGATGGCAGTGGCGATCAATGCCTCGGCGATGCCCGGCGCTACCGTCGACAACGTGGCCTGTTGCACCTGGGACAAACCGATAAAGGAATTCATGATGCCCCACACCGTGCCGAACAAGCCGATGTAGGGGCTGACCGAACCCACAGTCGCGAGGAATTGCAGACCCTTTTCCAGCTCGATTTCCTGCTCGGTGATCGCCACCTGCAGCGCGCGCTCGACACCTTCCAGCACCGCCGGGTCGTGGCCCTGCAGGTGCTGATATTCCTGCACCCCCGCGATAAAGATCGGCGCAACGCCACCCTCGCCCGCCTGCACGGTTTCGCGGTACAGCGGCTGCAAGTCAGGCGCAGCCCGAAAGCGCAGCACAAAACCTTTCAACTGCCGCTCCAGGCGTCGCAGGACACTGGCGCGCTGGATGATCAGGTACCAACTGAGCAAGGACGCCAGCAGCAATGTGACCATCACTGCCTTGACCAACAGGCTGGCGTCACTGATCAAGCCCCAGATCGTCATATGTTCCATCGTCGCGTGCATGGTTAAGCTCCTATTCGATTAAAAAGTGATGACCGGGTGATGACGCCTACGGCAATTTCAACGCGCGGGTCACGTCGGCCCAGGGCACGAACTTGAAGTTCTGGGTCTGTTCGGGCATGCGCTTGCGCCCGTCCTGCACCACCAGCAGGCCCTTGCTCCAGGGGCCGCCAAGGTTGATGGCAGTGACTTCCAGGCCGTCGGTTTCGGAAGCGCCATCGATCCCTGCCGCCGCATTCAGGCCGACGCGAAAGGCACCGTGCATGGCGAACGGTGGCTCGGCATCCAGCACCAGGTAGCTGTCATTGCCCTGGCTGGAGATCACCAGGTAGTCGCGTTCATCGCTCTGGTACAACGCCAGGCCCTCGACATCCGCATGCAGCTGCGGGCCGACCTTGATCACGCTGGTGAGCGTGGCCGGTTGGTCGGCACGCGCATCCACCGCCCAGACGCCGACGTCTTCTTCACCGATGAACAAACGCTGGCGCTGGTCGTCGGCCACACAGCCCTCGGGTTGGCTGTCGACGTTGAACTGGCGCACCAACTCGCCCTGCACCCGGCCGTCCGGTGCACTCAGGCGGTATTGGAGGAAGGTGCCGTCCTTGCCGTTGGCAATCGCGTAGATCTCACCGCTGGCGGGCTGGAACAGGCAAATGCCATAGATTTCCTTGAGTGGCGTCGGCACTTCACCGGCTTCGCGCAGTTCGCCGCTGCGACGGTCGATGCTGAACAGGCTCAGGCTGTTGTGATCACGATTGCTGGCTACGGCCAGGTCGACGGTCTGCGCCCCGAGCTTGAAGTTGGGGCGCACGTCAACGTTATTCAGGCGACCGACCGCAAGCTCCTGCAACAGCTTGCCGTCGAGGTCATAGGCCAGCAGGCCGTGTTTTTTGTTGGTACCGAGCACGCGGCTGCGGGCCGGTTGTTCGGGGTGAATCCAGATTGCGGGATCATCCGCCGCATCGCCCTGGCGACCGACCGGGTCGGTCTGGCGCAGAGCGGCGACTTCCGGCAATACCGACTCGGTGGCCACAGGCTTGGGCTGCCAGTCGAGTTGGCCTTGGTAGAGCCGACCGGTGTCGTCATCGCGCACCAGCACTTGCTGGCCGTTGACGCTCAGTTGCTCCGGTTCTTTCAGGCCCGGCAGCGTCAGGCTGCCCTGTTCCACCCAACGCTCGCCGGTGTGCTGAAACAGATGCAGTTGGGCAGTCTTCGGGTCCAGCGTCACCAGCCCACCCGGCACCAACGCCATGGCGCCAGCCTCGCGTTTGGGAGCGTCAAACAGCGCCACCGGCGTGCGTTTCACCTCCGCCTCCGGGTGCGCCGGGTAGGCCCACCAGCCGACGTTTTCTTCATTGACCAGCAACTGCTGGGTCGCGTCATCCACCTGGCAGAACTGTGCCGACGGCGGCAGTGGCAAACCACGCACGCGCTGAGGCTCGCCTGACAGCGTCGAACCATTGCCCACCAGCCATTGTTCACCCTTGCCCTCGTCTCCCACCAGGAACACAAACAGGTTGGCGGCTGCGTCGCGGAACAGGCACAGGCCATTGACCGGGTAGTCGCGAGTCGGCAGGTACAGCGGTTTGCCGAAGGTTTTAGCCGAGGCATCGAGGTTCACCAACAGCGCTTGCTGGCGGTCGTTGTCGAGGCTGGCAACCAGCACTTGGTTGCCAGCGGTGCGGGTGTCAAGGCTGCTGAAATTACCGTTGAAGCGGACCAGTTCGGCACCTTTGCCGTCGAGCAGTTGCAGGCCGTTGCGGGTACCGGCGGCCAGGCGCTCAGTGCGGCCCGGCAGGAAAGTCACCGCGTCAGCATTCAGGCTTGGCGCCCAAGGGGTGAGCGCCAGGTCGGCGGCCATGACCGGCGAGCACGCGGCCAACACCATCATTAGGTAGAGCTTGGACATTCTCATGAACAATCAAAATCCTTGTCGTGCAGGAGCGAATTCGCTCGCGCCTACAGTGGAAAAATGGCGAGTTAGAAGTGGGTGAACGTCAGGCCCAGCTTGTAGGTCGGGCCGTACTCTTCGTACTGGCCGTTGTAGCTGCGGTGGCCGGTGTAGACGAAGTACGACTCATCGGTAAGGTTCTGGGCCTCGAAGCTGACTTGCAGGTTCTTGGTCAGTGAGTAGCGCGCGCTGAAATCAACGAAGGTCTGGGCGTCGACGTGCAGGTCGTGGGCCTTGTCGTTGATTGAGGCCAGCTCGTAGAGGTAGGCCGATTTGTAGTTGGCCGACAGACGCAGGCTGAGCTTGTCGTCTTCCCAGCCAAGCATCAGGTTGCCGACGGTGTCTGACTGGTTAGGCAGGCTGATGTTGCGTTTGCGATTCGAACCGCTGGCGCTGTCGAAGCCTTCGATGTCGGCGCTGGAACGGCTGAACGTGGTATTGGCACCGATCAGCAGGCCGTTCCACGGTGCAGGCAGCCAATCGAATTTCTGTGAGTAGGCCAGTTCCAGGCCGTAGAGCTTGGCACTGTCACCGTTGGCATAGGTATGCGCCTCGGAAAAGTTGGCCCAGGCCCCGCTGCCGGCCAGGTCGGTGTTGTAGACGAAGTTCTTGATGTCCTTGTAGAACACAAACGCCGAGACGGTGCCGGCGCGGCCCATGAAGTGCTCGATGCCGAGGTCGAGGTTGCTCGATTCCAGGGGCTTGAGGTCCGGGTTGCCGAAGGTGGCCTCGTCATCGTCAATGACAAACCCCGGCGCCAATTGGCCGAAGGTCGGGCGCACCACGGCTTTGGTCCAGGCCGCGCGCACCTGGGTGTTCTTGTCGATCTGGTAGCGCGCATGCAGGCCCGGCAGCCAGTGGTGATAGCGGCGCTTGGTCTCGGTGGGCGTGAACACGCCATCGGTGGCGCCCGTGCCCTTGGCTTCGAACTCGGTACCTTCGTAACGCAGGCCGGCGATGAAGCGCCAGTCGTCGATATCGATAGTGTTCATCAGGTAACCGGCGTTGATGTCTTCACGGAGGGTGAAGTCGTTGACCCGGGATTCAGTCTCGTCATAGAAGTCTGCGGCGTTGAGGTTGCCGATCAGGTGTTTGATGCTGCTGGGGCTGATGCCTGGCCCGTAGTTGCCCAGGCGGTAGTCCACGTTGCCTTTCTGGAATTGGCTGAGGTTGAGCTGGTCGTCGGTAAAACCGAGGGTGTCGAAGTCTTTGTAAACCCAGGCTTCCAGGTCGTTGTCCTTGTTGCGACGGCTGACCTTGCCGCCGAACTTCACCTGGGACGCATAGCCGCTCAGGTCGTAGTCGCGGGCCAGGTCCAGGCGCAGGTTTTTCTCGGTGTCCTTGGTGTTCTGTTTTTCCCAGTCGACCTTGTCTAGGGTGAAGTTGCGTGCGTCATAGAAGCCGCTGCCAATGATCGGGCGTGGCGTGTCTTTGTCGTAGAAGCCGCTGCTGGCAAAGTCACCGCCGTCGAACGTGGCGCCGGCGATATGCGCCGGGCTGTCTTCACTGGATTGGCTGTAGCCGGCCTGGCCACTCAGGGTCCACAGGCCGAGCATGCGCTCGCCACCGAACACATAGGACTGGATTTTCTGGGTCTCTTCGCGGTTCTTCAGCTTGCGCTTGGCCTCGGCATCGCCCAGTTCGCCGGCGGCGAGTGGGTCGGCAAATTCGATGCTGGTGGCGTTACGGGTCTCGGTGTCTTTGTAGCTGCTGTAGAGGGTGCGCAGGTAGTAGCTGCTGAGGTCATCGGGCTTGTAGTCGAAGTTCAGACCGCCACCGGCACGTTCTCGACTGATGTCGTAGTCGCGCTGTTCGAATTCGTTGAGCTTGGCGCCATTGGTGAAATCCCACGCGCCGCCGGTCTCGACGTTGTCCGAGCCGAAGTCACGCTTCTGCCAACTGAGCGCGGCGGCCACACCGAAGTTGTCGACGCCGTCGCCGAGGCTGAAACGGTTGCTGGCAGCGCCGGAGAATTTCGGGCTGGTCTGGTGGGTGTTCTTGTCGTAGCTGGCTTCGGTGCTCCCGGTGTAGAACAGGCCCTTGTGGTCGAAGGCCGACAGGCTTTGCACATCCACGGTGCCGCCGAGGGAGTTGGCGTCCATGTCCGGGGTGAGGGTCTTGATCACCGACAGCGACTGCACCAGCTCCGAAGGCAGCACATCGAGGGCCACCGCGCGGCGTGCGCTTTCCGGGGCGGGCACCAGGGTGCCGTTGATGGTCACGCTGTTGAGGTCCGGGCCCAGGCCGCGCACGCTGACAAAGCGCCCTTCGCCCTGGTCGCGTTCCACGCTGATACCCGGCAGGCGCTGCGCCGCTTCGGCGACGTTTTCATCCGGCAACTGGGCCACGCCGTCGGCATGCACCACGCTCTTGATGCTGTCGGCGCTGCGTTGCTCCCTGAGCGCCTGATCCATGGCTGCCGCCTGGCCGACCACTTCGACGTGCTCGGTGTTGCTCACTTCGGCCGCCGAAAGCCGCTCGCTGGCAATTGCCAGGGCCAAGGCAGTAAGCGTGAAGCCGACGAGCCCGGTGCGCTTGTACATGCAATCCTCCCCAAGAATCCGTTGGCGCCAGGCAAGAGGCCCGGCAACTGGAAGGGCACGCTAGGGGTGGGGGATGACGGTTCTGTGACAAGGGGTGGCGTGAAGGCCCGTAAACAAGGGCTCTACGCTGGGATTCGATGTGAAATGAGCTGATATGACCTGTGAAGATCAACTGTGGGAGGGGGCTTGCCCTCGATGGCGGTAGGTCAGTCACCTGATTTTCCGCTGACACACCGCTATCGGGGGCAAGCCCCCTCCCCCATTTTTGATTTTCAATGCCTGGACGGATGAGCTGATTCGACCCCTCCCCACCGTCACGCAACCGTCACATCCATCTGCTGTGCTGGCGCCCATCGCTTATTTGCCCAAGGACTCGCGGCCATGTTTTCCGTGCTCAAGCCCCACCGCTGGAAACTCTCCCTGTTGCTGATCGCGGCCAACCTCGGGCTGATCCTGCACCTGGCCTGCGGCGATTTGAAAAGCTTCAGCGAATGGGTGTGGCTGGATATCGTCGGCGAAGGCGGCTCCGCGCTGTTGGCGTTGGTCTGGCTGGGCCTGGTGCTGAAAAGCCGCCCCGCCGGGCGCGTCACCAACTACCTGGCGCTAGGCCTGTCATGCATCTTTTTCTCCTGGTGGATCGACAGCCTCGACGAATTCATCCGCCTGCCCGACAGCATCACCTGGGACCACTGGCTGGAATCCGGACCAATGCCGGTGGGCATGATCCTGCTGACCATCGGCATCTACCATTGGCACCGCGAGCAACTGGCGATCAGCGCGCAGATGGAAAAGCGCGAGCGGTTGTTTCGCGAGCATCGGCTGTTCGACAAACTCACCCCCTTGGCCGGTGCCGACTACCTCAAGCGCCAGCTGGCCGACAGCCTGCAGGACAGCCACACCCAGCAACAACCCCTGTCGCTGCTGGCTCTGGACCTGGACAACTTCGCCGCCATCAACCAGGCCTACGGGCATGCCGAGGGCGACGCGGTGCTGCAGGCCCTCAGCCATTTGTTGTTGCTCAACCTGCGCCGGCAGGACCTGCTGTGCCGCCTGGCCGGCGATCGGTTTGTGGTGCTGCTGCCCAATACCGGCGAGCGCCAGGCCAAGGCGCTGGCGCTGGAGTTGCAACAGGCAGTGCGCGGCCTGGCCCACAAAACCCGGCTGCACGGTGAACGTCTGCAACTGGCGGCGACCACTGCCGTGGTCATGGCCCTGAACGAGCCGCCCCACGACCTGCTCAAGCGCCTCAACCTGGCCCTGGCCAGGGCCAAGCAGCCCCTGGCGAAAAGCGCCTGAGATGGCCGTCAAAACCAGCTGGTACGAAGCCGACAGCCGCTTTATTCCCGGTCACTACCAACCGGCCACGCTGATCGACCTGGCCCTGTCACGGGACATCGACAGCCATCGCCTGCTGCGCGGCACCGGCTTGTTCCACGAAGACATCCTGGCCGGCACTGCGCGGTTGAGCCCGCAGCAGTTCCTCGGATTGATCGGCAACAGTCGCAAGTTACTGGACGCGGATGACAGCAGTTTTCTGTTTGGCCAACGCCTGTTGCCCGGCTACTACGGCGCCGCCAGCCACGCGTTGGGTCATGCACAGAACCTGCACCAGGCCCTGGACATTCTGATCCAGCAACAGGTGTTGCTCAGCCCGCTGGTCACCCTGCAACTGGAGCTGGATGAGCACCACGCCTACCTGTACTGGCTGGACAGTTGCGGCGCCGGTGAACACTGGCGCTTCCTGCTCGAAGCCAGCATGACCTCACTGGTTGCCATGAGCCAATGGCTCAGCGGCGAGCGCCTGCCGTGGACGGCCAGCTTCAGCCATGCCGAACCGCGTTATGTCGAACAGTATTGGGTGCACCTGGGGGAAGACACGCGTTTCGAGCGACCGCTGGACATGCTGAGCATCCCCCGCGAACACCTCATCCGCGCGTGGCCCGGCGCCTCGGCCACCGCAGGCCAAGTCGCGCGCCAACACGCCCGCGAGCAGATCGAACAGCTGGGTTTCACCAGCAGTTTTCTTGATTGTCTCTACGACTACCTGCACGAGCAGGTGCGCCAGCCGCCAAGCCTGGAACAGGCCGCGCACGCCTTCGCCATGAGCCCGGCGACCCTCAAGCGCAAGCTGCATAAACATGCCACCGGCTTTCAGCAGCAGGTTGACCGTGTGCGCAAGCAGGTGGCGCTGCACCTGTATCAGGTCAAGGGTTACAGCAATGACGAAGTGGCGGCGTACCTGAACTTCAACGACGCGGCAAACTTTCGCCGTTCATTCAAGCGCTGGACCGGTAGCACGCCCCACCTGATCCGCCAGCTGTTCAACAGTCGCTAGCCAGGCGTTCACGCAGGAACTCCACCAGTGCCTGCACCGGCCGCGAGCCTTGCCGGTGTTGCGGGTAAACCGCTGACAGGGTTAGGGCCTCGGGGGCGAATTCGTCGAGGACGGTGACCAGGCGGCCGTCCTTCAACGCGTCGCCGACGATAAAGGTCGGCAGGTAGGTCACGCCCAGGCCGGCGATGGCCGTGTCGCGCAGCAGGTCGCCGTTGTTCACACGCATGCGCCCGCTGACGTTCAGCGCCTGCACCTTGCCCTTGAAGCGCCACTGCACCTGACGACCATGGCCGTAGGGCAGGCAATCGTGTTCGGCGAGGTCGTCGGGTTTATGCGGCGTACCGCGCAGGGCCAGGTAGTCGGGGCTGGCGCAGTACACCCGGGGAATGCTGGCGATGCGACGGGCAATCAAGGTGGAGTCTTCCAGGGTGCCGATGCGCAGCACCAGGTCGTAGCCTTCGCCGATCAGGTCCACGGGGCGGTCGCTCAAGTCCACCTCCACCGCGACCTGGGGATAGCGCCGCAGGAACAGCGGCAACAGGCAACCCAGGTGGGCCATGGCAAACGACAAAGGCGCGCTCAGGCGAATGGTACCGCGGGGTTCGCTGTTCTGGCCGGCGATGCCCTGCTCCACCTGCTCGACTTCACTGAGCAGGCGCAAGGCGGACTCGTAGTAGCTCTGGCCGAGTGGCGTGACGTCCAGCCGGCGCGTGGAACGGTTGAGCAGGCGTACGCCCAGGCGGTCTTCCAGTTGGATCAGGCGGCGGCTGACGAACTGCTTGGACAGCCCCAATTGCTCGGCGGCGGCGGTGAAACTGCCGGACTCCATGACCTGGCAGAACAGGCGCATGTCTTCGAAGGGGTTCATTGTCGCTTCTCGGTGGACATTTGCGGTTTTTATAGCGGTTTAGTGGGCACGCCACAAACCAAAATAGGGAAACACGAACAAATGTGGGAGGGGGCCTGCTCCCGAATGCAGTGGGTCAGTCACAGATGCTGGGACTGACCCACTGCATTCGGGAGCAAGCCCCCTCCCACAGGGAATTACCTACATCCTTGAAGGCTAGTTACTTGGCAGTGAACGCCGAGTAGCTGTTCATCAGGTTGCGGTAGTTGGGAATGCGCGGCGACAGCAGGTTGGCCAGGCCTTCCATGTCGTTGCGCCAGTCCACTTGCAGCTCGCAGGCCACGGCGAACCAGTTCACCAGTTGCGCACCGGCGGCCGTCATGCGCGCCCAGGCAGCTTGTTGCACGGTTTCGTTGAAGGTACCGGAGGCATCGGTGACCACGAACACCTCAAAGCCTTCATCGAGGGCACACAGGGTCGGGAAAGCGACGCAAACATCCGTCACCACGCCGGCAATGATGATCTGCTTGCGGCCGGTCGCCTTGACCGCCTTGACGAAATCTTCGTTGTCCCAGGCGTTGATCTGGCCAGGGCGGGCGATGTACGGGGCGTCCGGGAACAGGGCTTTGAGCTCTGGAACCAGTGGACCGTTGGGACCGCTTTCAAAACTGGTGGTCAGGATGGTCGGCAGGTTGAAGAATTTGGCGACGTCAGCCAACGCCAGCACGTTGTTCTTGAATTCGTTCGGGGAGAAGTCCTGTACCAGAGAAATCAGGCCGGTCTGGTGATCGACCAACAGGACCACGGCGTCATCTTTGTTCAAGCGCGAGTAAGGCATGGGGTAACTCCTTTAGGGATGTATGGAATTCAGAAGGCAAAGCACGAGCAGCCAAACGCCCCCCAGAAACCCTGGAAGTCGCTGACCGGCACACTGGAAAGGCGCGCCTTTTCATGGCTATGGGAATGCACGCCGCACGGGCCGCTGCATTGGTGCACCTGAGCCTGCAAGGGCGAGCTTGGGCGCCAGTGCCCTGGCACCTTGACCACCGGCGACCAATCCGGCAGCACCGGAACGCGCGGCGGTGCGTAATCTTCGAAGTCACCGGCGCCGTAGACCACCTTGCCACCGACCACGGTCAGTACCGACTCGATCCACTTGATGGCCTCTTCGTCGACGCTGAAGAAGTCCGCCGACAGTGCCGCCACGTCGGCCAACTGCCCGACCTTGATCTGGCCCTTCTTGCCCTGCTCGGACGAGAACCAGGCGCTGCCATGGGTGAACAGCTCCAACGCGGTGAGGCGCGGCAGGCCCTCGGCGTGCAGTTCCAGGCCACCGACGGTGCGGCCGCTGACCATCCAGTACAACGAAGTCCACGGGTTGTAGCTCGACACCCGCGTGGCATCAGTGCCCGCCCCGACCGGCACGCCTTCGGCGAGCATGCGCTTGATCGGCGGCGTGGCTTCGGCGGCCTTGGCGCCGTAGCGCTCGACAAAGTACTCGCCCTGGAATGCCATGCGGTCCTGGATCGCGATCCCCCCGCCGAGGGCGCGCACACGCTCGATATTTTTCGGGGTGATGGTTTCGGCGTGGTCGAAGAACCACGGCAAGCCGTTAAACGGGATGTCGCGGTTGACCTTCTCGAACACGTCGAGCATGCGCGAGATGGATTCGTCATAGGTCGCGTGCAGGCGGAACGGCCAGCGCTGCTCCACCAGGTGGCGTACCACCGGCTCCAGCTCCTGCTCCATGCTCAACGGCAAATCCGGGCGTGGCTCAAGGAAGTCTTCAAAGTCCGCCGCCGAGAACACCAGCATCTCGCCCGCGCCGTTGTGGCGCAGGTAGTCATCGCCCTGGTGCAGGGTGACGCTGCCGGTCCACTGCTTGAAGTCGCTGAGTTCTTCCTTGGGCTTCTGGGTGAACAGGTTGTAGGCGATACGCACCGTCAACTGTTCGTCCTTGGCCAGTTGCTCGATCACTGCGTAATCGTCCGGATAATTCTGGAAACCGCCGCCGGCATCAATGGCGCTGGTCAGGCCCAGGCGATTGAGTTCACGCATGAACTGGCGAGTCGAGTTGACCTGGTATTCCAGCGGCAGTTTCGGGCCTTTGGCGAGCGTCGAATACAGGATCATCGCGTTGGGACGGGCCACCAGCATGCCGGTAGGGTTGCCGTGGCTGTCACGCACGATCTCGCCACCCGGCGGGTTTGGCGTGTCCTTGGTGTAGCCGGCCACGCGCAGCGCAGCACGGTTGAGCAAGGCGCGGTCGTACAGGTGCAGCACGAACACCGGCGTATCGGGCGCTGCCTGGTTCAACTCTTCGAGGGTCGGCATGCGTTTTTCGGCGAACTGGAACTCGTTCCACCCCCCCACCACGCGCACCCACTGCGGGGTTGGCGTACGGTCGGCCTGGTCCTTGAGCATACGCAGGGCATCGGCCAGGGACGGCACGCCTTCCCAACGCAGTTCGAGGTTGTAGTTCAAGCCGCCACGGATCAGGTGCAAGTGGGAGTCATTGAGGCCGGGGATGACGGTACGGCCCTTGAGGTCGATGACCTGGGTACCACTGCCGCGCAGGGCCATGGCTTCACCGTCACTGCCCACGGCGACAAAGCGCCCCTCGCGGATGGCGACGGCAGTGGCGCGTGGGTTTTCACGGTCCACAGTGTGGAACTGGCCATTGAACAGAATCAGATCGGCGTTCATAGGGTTTCCTTTACAGAGGCTTCAAGCCAGGGAGCGAACAGGCGGGTGGCCGCCGGCATCAACAGGTAGACCACCAGCACAACGATAGTCACGGTGACCAGGAACGTGGCGACCACGTAGTTGGACAGGAACGGGTGCAGGCGCAATACCGGGCCCCACACGATGGGTACCAGCAGGGTCAGCGGCAGGATGACGCACAAGGTGACCACCGCCTGTTTCCAACGCGGCGGCTTGGCGGCGTTTTCAGATTCGGGGTTGAACCAGAATTCGTTAACCGCGCCGATTTCGGTGTTGTCACCTTCGGCCAGCATCGGAGTGGCTTCGGCGATCAAGGTCTTGCGTTCGGGAGAGTCGAGCCAGGTTTCAAGGTCGTCGGTGGAGCGGTAGCGCAATATGCAGGTGAACAGTGCCAGTTTGCCCTGCTTGCTGCGCACTACGTCGACACCGAGGTGGCCAGGACGGTCGCCGGCGATGCGCACGATGCGGCGTAGCCAGGCTTCGTAGTCGGCTTCATGGCCTTGTTTGATCAGGTGTTTGACGACGAGGGTGACGACTTCGTCGGGGCCGGGTTTTGCTGCTGGGTCCATGGGATGTCCCTCTGCCTTGATGTTTCAGCGATGAGGGGGAGTTTGCCGGGGGTGCGGTGGGGAAAATTGGATGTACGTGCTGTTTGGTGGGGTTGCCCGAGATCACGATCAACAGCCAGATCAAGAGCAGCAAGATATCGGCTGATAGAGGCAGACCCAAATGTGGGAGCGGGCTTGCTCGCGAATGCGGTGGGTCAGTTGATATATCTGTAACTGACCCACCGCATTCGCGAGCAAGCCCGCTCCCACAGTTTTTGACCGAGTTCGACCACACAATACCGGTCGGCTATAAGACTGCCGCGCTTTGGTTTTTGATCTTCGGCGCCCCCGTAAAACACGCTGACCGAACGCAGGCTTTGGAGCGTGCGCAAGGGCGGAACCAATAGCAGTCGTTACCGCAGAAATGGATATGGACTCAAAAGATCAAACCACCCGCGCCATATGCTCCCCAATCCGCGCCCGCAACCAGCGTTCCGCCGGATCATTGTCATGCACCCCACTCCACACCATCGACAACTCCGCCGCGTCGATGGCGAACGGCGGGTCCTCCGCGCGCAAGGCGGTGCCTTCGGTCAACGCACACGCCGCATAATCGGGCACCGTCGCGATAATCTGGGTGCCCGCCAACAGCGCCCGCAATCCGCTGAACTGCGGCACGGCCAACACCACCCGCCGCGCCCGGCCGATGCGCGCAAGGTCCAGGTCAATGTTGCCGCTCAAATCCCCGGAAAACGACACCATCGCATGGGGGCGCTCACAGTAGTCATCCAAGGTCAGCGGTGCAGCACCGTCATCCCCACGCAAGACCTTGCACGGAATGTCCCGCAGTTTCTTGCGCTTGGCATTCGCCGGCAACTCGGTGGTGTAGCTCACCCCTACCGTGATCTCCCCACTGGCCAGCAACGACGACATCAAGAGGTAATTAGCCCGGCGAACCACCACGATTATCCCTGGGGCCTCCTCGCGCAGTTGACTAAGCAGGGGTGGGAACAGGCCAAATTCAGCGTCGTCCGAGAGGCCGATGCGGAACACCGCACAACTGGTAGAAGGGTCGAAATCCTTGGCACGGCTGACGGCGCCGGAAATAGTGTCCATGGCCGGTTGCAACTCCTTGAGTATCGCCACGGCGCGTGGCGTGGGCTCCATGCCCCGCCCGTTACGCAGCAGCAACGGGTCGTCGAACAGATCGCGCAGACGCCCCAAGGCCGCACTCACCGCCGGCTGCCCCATAAAAAGCTTTTCGGCGACACGGGTCAGGTTCTTCTCGAACATCAACGCTTCGAAAATCACCAGCAGGTTCATGTCGACGCGGCGCAGGTCGTTGCGGTTCATAGGAGCATGTCCAAACGGTTGGCAAGCCTACAGATAAGCATGGGAAAAGCGCCCTGCATTGCATGCCTGTGCTGTCTTTTCCAGCTCGGCACCTGGCGAAATTAACAACGATTAACTCGTCAGCCGGATGGTCCGGCAACAAGATGGGCCCCGTCTACACTGCATCCATCCACCGGGAACGCTCCCATCGACTGCGGATATTTGTCATGGCCCGACTCGAGCAATATGCCCCTCGTCTGTCCGCGACCGGAGGCCTGTGCCCTCGGCGCGAGCGCATCGCCAAGCAACTGATCCTGGCCAACCTCGGCGAAAGCCTGGCCATTGCCGACCTGGCCCAGGCCTGCGCGTTGTCACGCAGCCATTTCTCCCGCGCGTTCAAGTGCACCACCGGGTTGTCGCCGCAGGAGTGGATCCGTCAACAGCGCATCCAACGGGCCAAGGAACTGATCACCAGTTCATCCCTGAGCCTGACGCAAATCAGCCTGGAATGCGGGTTTTGCGACCAGGCGCACTTCTGCCATATGTTCACCCGCAGCGAAGGCGTCAATCCCATGACCTGGCGAAATCGCTACTTACGCCATAAGCCTCAAGTGATCGCAGCCTAGTGGTCGGTGCTTACCTGGAATATGCTGGCCGCTCTGTCCTTTTCGAGCATGGCCTTCCATGAGTGACCTCAGCGACCAGGCTGTGCATTTCGGCCCCTATCGTATCCACCCGCGCCAGCGCCTGGTGCTGGAGGCCGGTCGCCCGTTGCGCCTGGGGCGGCGCGCAGTGGAGATCCTGCTGATCCTGCTCGAACAGGCCGGCAATGTCGTGAGCAAGCAGGAATTGATCGCCCGCGTCTGGCCCAAAAGTGTGGTGGAAGACGGCAACCTGCGGGTGCATATGGCGGCGTTGCGCAAGGCCTTGGGCGATGGCCAGGCCGGGCAGCGCTATATCGTGACCGTCGCCCAGCGCGGCTACAGTTTTGTTGCGCCACTGAGCATCGAACCGATGACGCTACCCACCGAGGGCGCCCCGCAAGGCACGTGCCACAACCTGCCGCTGCGCCGTACCCGGATGCTCGGGCGCCAGGCCCTGATCGACAGCCTGGTGCAGCAACTGCCCGAACAGCGCTTTATCACCCTCACCGGCGCCGGCGGGATCGGCAAGACCACTGTCGCGCTGCGGGTGGCGGAACTGCTGATCGGGCATTACCGCGACGGCATACGTTTTCTGGACCTGGCGCCGCTGAGTGCGCCGTCGATGATCTTGCCCAACCTCGCAGCGCTGCTCGACCTCACCCACACTGAGCATGAGCGCCTGGTCGCGTTCGCCCGCAGCCTGCAGGAACGCCAGGTGCTGCTGGTGATCGATAACTGCGAGCACCTGCTGGACGACATCGCCCTGATCAGCGAAACCCTGCTACGCCACGCGCCGAGGCTGCATATCCTGGCGACCAGCCGCGAGGCACTGCGCGCCGAAGGTGAGTACGTGCAGCGCCTGGAGCCCCTGGCCTGCCCGCCGGCCGCCGGCAACCGCGCCCAGGCGTTGGGCTATCCGGCCCTGCAATTGTTGATCGAACGGGCCATGTCCCACCAGGACAGCTTTGAACTGAGCGACGCCGAACTGCCGCTGGCGATCGATATCTGCCAGCGCCTGGACGGCATTCCCCTGGCGATCGAGTTGGTGGCGGCGCAGATCGAACGCTTTGGTTTGCCAGGTCTACTGGTGCAAATGGAGGACAACTTCCGTTTGCTGACCCGCGGTCGGCGCAGTGCCCTGCCCCGCCATCAAACCCTGCGGGCCACGCTGGACTGGAGCTTTGAACTGCTCACGGCCTGCGAGCAGATCTGCCTGCGTCGCCTGGCCGTGTTTCGCGGCGGGTTCAGCCTGGCCAGCGCGGCGGCGGTGATTGCCGGGGGACAGGTCGCGCCGACCGAGGTGCTGGCCTCGATCACGCAATTGGTTGCCAAGTCGTTGCTCAATGTAGAAGCCGGTGATGACGAGATGGTCTATCGCCTGCTGGACATCACCCGCACCTACGCCCTGGAAAAGCTTAGCGTTGCCCAAGAGCTGGACGCCACCCGCGACCGCCACGTCGAGCGCTGCCTGGCGCTGATGGAACAGGCGCGCGAGGATTGGGAGTCGGTCGCCACTCAAGCCTGGATCGACCGCTATGCACCGCTGCGTGAAGATATCCGCTCGGCCCTCGACTGGGGGCTCGCGCAGGAGGGCGAACACCTGCTGGCGATCCGCTTGACGGTCAGCGCAATGCCACTGTGGCAAGAGTTGTCGTTGCTCAGGGAACACCGCTTGTACGTGGACAAGGCGCTGGCGTTGATGGACCAGGCCGTCTCGCCCTGCCCCCGTTTGACGATGCAACTGCAGTTGGCGCTGGGCAGCCTGTCCTATCACGCCATGGGCGGTGCCCCGCAGACCATTGCCGCGTTTGTCAGTGCACGGCGTTTGGCCGACGCGAGCGAAGATGTCCCAGGGCAATTGCGTGCGGTTTCCGGGCATATGGCGGTGAACCTGTGTGCTGGCCAGTATCGCCAGGCGCTGGCGCACAGTCTGCAGTTCGATCGTCTCGACCCACGCACCGACCCGCAACTGGACATCAGCGCCCAGCGCTTGCGCGTACTGGCCCAGCACTACAACGGCAACCAGGCACTCGCCCGGCACAATGCCGAGCAAGTGATCCAACGCATGGCGCACAGTGGCCACCTCAACCGGTTTGCCCACGGCATCGGTGTGCAATACGACCAGAGCGTCGCCTCACTCACGGTGCTGGCGCGAATCCTGTGGTTGCAAGGCTTTCCCGAGCAAGCCTGGCGCACCGCCAGCCAAGCGCTGGGGTTGGCGCAGCAGATCAATCATGGCACCTCAATCTGTTACACCCTGGCCCTGGCGGGCGTGGCCATCGCCCGCTACAACGGTGACGAAGACGCCGCCCAAACCCTGCAGGCGTTGCTGTTGGAACACGCCCACAAGCATTCGGTGCAGTTATTCAAGACCTGGGCAGGCCACTACGCGGGAATCCTCGGGCACAAGGACCTGCAAGGCCTGGGGTTGATCGAGGACATCCTTGTCACGCTGGGTTCCCACGCTGTGGACGCGCCCGGGTTCGACCGTGCCCGCGCCGGCGACGCGGGCTGGTGCACCCCGGAAATCCTGCGGGTACACGCCGAAAGCATGACCGATGCCCGCGCAGCCGAAGCACTGTTGCTGGAGGCCCTGGGCCTGGCGCACCAGCAAGGCGCGCTGGCCTGGGAATTGCGCTGTGCAACGTCACTGGCGGGTGTGTGGCTGTCCCAAGGCCGTCTAGAGGCTGCACGGGACTTGCTGGGCTCGATTTACGCGCGGTTCACTGAAGGTTTTGCCACCCCTGACCTAGTCCGCGTACGCCGCCTGCTCGACGAGTTGCAGGACAAACGGCCGGCCTGAAAACGGCCCCAGGTAATGCCCATAGCCCTGCTGCAAGCGCGCCACCTGCTCCGGGTCACGCAGCTGCGCCAGGGCATAGCTGCGCACGCAGTTGAGCAGGCGGTAGCGCGCAAGGCCCGGGCCAGGTTCAAGGCTTAGCAACGAGGTATCAACCAGGCGCCCCAGCAGGTACGACAGGTCAGCGTGTTCCAATTCAGTCCCGCTGACCAGCTTGCTCAAAGTGGGCAAGGTCACGGCCATCTTGAACAAACTCAACTGCAGGAACAGCCAGCGCTCCGGCAGGCTCAGGCGTTGGTAGGTCCAGTCCAGGGCGGCAGTCAGGGATTGATGGCGTTCCACCGCCGTACGCCGGCCGCGGGTCAGCACCTGCAAGCCTTTGCTCAGTTGCTGCTGCAAGCCGCGCACGCCGAGCGCATCGACCTGGGCGGCGGCCAGTTCAAGGGCCAGTGGGATGCCATCAAGGCGCCGGCAGATATCGCGCAGTGGCGCCAGGTCCTGGGGCCGCAGCACAAACCCCTGCTGACCGGCGCTTGCCCGCGCCGCAAACAACTGCACGGCCGGATACGCCATCGCCTGCTCAACACTGCCCAGCGCCGACGGTGCAGGCACTGCCAACCGGGGCACGCGTTGCACCCACTCGCCCGCGACATGCAGGGCTTCACGGCTGCTGACCAGCACGCTGACCTGGGGCGCTTTTTCGCGCAGCACCCGCACCAGGTGCCGGCAGGCGCCCAGCAGCAGGTCGGCGCCATCCAGCACCAGCAAGAGCTGGCGGGAGGCCAATTGATGGCCCAGCTCGGTGGCACTGGCGATGGGCTCCAGGTGCAATGCCGTGGCCAGGTGGCGCAGCATGGCCACCGGCGCCTCGACGGTGGCCAGGTCGACCCACCACACGCCATCCCGGTAGCGCGGCAATACGCGTTCGGCCAACGCCAGGGCCAGGGTGCTCTTGCCGACGCCGGCGCAGCCAGTGAGCGTCATCAACTGCAGCCCGGACAGACGCCGCACCAGTACACCCAGCAATGCCTCGCAGCCCATCACCGCGCTGAGCCGTGCGCTCAGATTGTGCCGGGGCAACGTGGCTGGCAGCCCTTCCTGCAGCTTGACTGCGAAGCAATAACCACGCTGGGGGTCGTTGAGGATATAGCGCTGCCCATCGAGGGCACGGCGCAGTGCTGCGATGTGCACGCGCAGGTTGTTCTCCTCCACCACGCTGTTCGGCCAGACCCGCTCGATCAACGTCGCCTTGCTGATGAATTGCCCGGGTGTTTCGAGCAGCACCGTGAGGATATCCAGCGCACGTCCCCCCAAGGGCACCGGCCAGCCAGACTTGCTGACCCTCCGCTGTTGCCGGTGAAAGACATAAGCGCCGAAGCGCTGCGTGCCATTAATGTCAATCGCCTGAGGGTTATTCATGCGTGTAAAAGCGCTGAAACGCCCGGCCTTGGGCGTCTGCGCATCCTTTTCCATGGGCCTGACGCTATCTTGCCACCTGGGGATGGCAGGACAATGCTGGCACGGGGAGCGACACGGACATTCGGGTGCGCAACACGGACATTCTGTCGTTAACTGAACTGTTGTCGGTATTGGGTCGGGTTCAGGCCCAGTTTCTCGCTGAACAAAAAGCGCATATGCCGCACGCTGCCGAAGCCTGCGTGGAACGCCACGGTCTTGAGCGGCAGGTCAGTGGTTTCCAGCAACTGCCGGGCGCGGTCGATGCGCGCGCCTTGCAGGAACGCCATGGGCGTCATCTGCACCTCCTTGGCGAACAGCCGCGCAAAATGCCGCGCACTCATGCCAGCCAACGCGGCCATGGACTCGATGGTGAAGGGTTCGCACAGATGTTCGAGCACATGGTTCTGCACACGGGTAATCGCGGTTTCTTGAGGCGCAACCGCCGCCGTCATCGGGCTGAACTGGGCTTGCCCGCCCTGGCGCTTCATCACCACCAGCAGCACCTTGGCCACGTCCACCGCGACTTGCTTGCCGTGGTCCTGGGCCACCACCGACAGTGCCAGGTCGATACCGGCCGTAACGCCGCCCGAGGTGATCAAGCGACCGTCCTGCAAATAGATACGATCAGTTTCGACAATAGCCTTGGGGAACGCCTTGATCAGCCGCTCGGTGTAGTGCCAATGGGTGGTCACGCGGTGATTGTCCAGCAGGCCGGCATGCCCAAGCACAAAGGCCCCGGTGCAGATAGAACCGAAGCGCCGCGCCCGCGGGGCTGCTGCCTTGAGCCAGGGCAGCAACGCGGGGTGGCATTCGTTGTAGGCACCGGGACCACCGGGCACCAGCAACAGGTCATAGGCGTCCTGGGCCTGGTCCAGTAACAGATCAGTCTGCACCGCTACGCCATTGGAGGCACGCAGCGGGCCGGGCTCGGTGCCGAGGGTGAGGATCCGGTAGTGCTCCGCCGCCGGCAGGTAGCGATTGGCAATCGAAAATACTTCCAGCGGCCCGGCCATGTCGAGCAGGAGGAAGTCCGGAAACAGCGCCATGGCCACGGTTTTCATATCGGGGAGGATCCATCGTCAAGGAGTGCGGACGGCATTATGGCACGTCCGCCACTGTCAACTCATGAGAGACAGTTATTCAGTTTTCATCTTCTTAATGAATGTTTCAGTAACCATTAACCTTCTTCTCAACGCCGGAGCCCTGCATGTCGCAGCCCGCTCCCACTTGAGGACAAAACCATGCTGACCCTTCGCAAAGCTTCCGAACGCGGCGCCGCCAATCACGGTTGGTTGAAGTCGTTCCACACCTTCTCGTTCGCCAACTACTGGAACCCGAAAGAACAAGGCTTTTCCGACCTGCTGGTGATCAACGATGACCGCGTCGCGGCCGGCAAAGGTTTCGGCCAGCACCCGCACCGCGACATGGAGATCTTCTCCTATGTGCTGGAAGGCGCGCTGGAACACAAAGACACCCTGGGCACGGGCTCGGTGATCCGCCCTGGTGATGTGCAACTGATGAGTGCCGGCAGCGGCGTGGCCCACAGCGAGTTCAACCATAGCCAGACCCGTGGTGTGCACTTCCTGCAGATCTGGATCGTGCCGAATCAAGCCGGCGCCGAACCGCGCTATCAGCAGGAGCACTTCAGCGAGGCGCAGAAACGTGGACGCCTGCAGTTGATCATCTCGCCGGACGGCAGCGATGGCTCCCTCAGCGTGCGCCAGGACGCACGGGTGTACGCCGGGCTGTTCAACGGCGACGAGGCCGCAACCCTGGACCTGGCGCCCGATCGGCATGTGTACATCCATGTGGCCCGAGGCAGCGTTGAAGTCAACGGCCAACGCTTGCAGGAAGGCGACGGTGCCCGTGTGCGGGATGAACGGCAGATCCGCCTGGGCCACGGCGAAGACGCCGAGGTGCTGGTGTTCGACCTGCGCCCGCAGGAACTGCCGCAGATGCCTTGACCGGCCCTGCGATGGCTCGGCGGAACGAGCCATCGCTGAGGTCGATAGTCACCATCAGCCCAATGAAGTTCTCTTAAAAAATGCAACGCGTAACATCAACCCCATACCAGCAACAACCCAACTAAAACACTCGGAGCACACCCTCATGAAACGCCAAATCTTGCTTAGCCTCGCTTTCTCGGTACTCGCTGCAAACGCATTTGCTCACCCTGTCGTTGCTGAAGGCGGCTCGGATCGCCTGATCGAAAATCGTGTCGCAGAGGGTGGCTCGGACCGCCTGCAAGGTAACCGCGTTGCCGAAAACGGTTCGGACCGCCTGCTGGAACGTCGTATCGCCGAAGGTGGTGCTGATCGTCTGCAAGAACGTGGCCTGGCGGAAGGCGGGGCTGATCGTCTGCAGGAACGTGGCCTGGCTGAAGGCGGGGCTGATCGTCTGCAGGAACGTGGCCTGGCTGAAGGCGGGGCTGATCGTCTGCAGGAACGCGGCCTGGCTGAAGGCGGGGCTGATCGTCTGCAGGAACGTGGCCTGGCTGAAGGCGGGGCTGATCGCTTGCAAGGCAACAACGTTTAACCCCGCGCTGCTGGCGGGAACCCCAAACCGGCCTGATCAGCCGGTTTTTTTTCGCCTGTGATTAATGCAGGTCGCGGTCGCCCCCTACACCGCCTTGCCGATCTTTTGCCGCGCTTCGATGCGCACATGTAGGGCCTACACAGTAGCGCCGTCGGCTACCAGTTTTCACCCAACCCCAGCAGGCCCAGAATCTGCCGTCGCAGGTCCACCAGGTAAGGATCGTCGCGGTGCCGGGGGTACGCGCGGTCGATCGTCAGTTGTGCCTGGATCCTGGCGGGGCGATCGCTGAAGACAATCACGCGATTGGCCAGCAGCAAGGCTTCTTCCACATCGTGAGTCACCAACAAAGCCGTATAGCCCTGGCGCTGCCACAAGTCGATCAGCTCCTTTTGCAGGGTGATACGGGTCAGGGAGTCGAGCTTGCCCAACGGCTCATCGAGGATCAGCAGGCGTGGTTGATTGACCAGTGCACGGGCCAAAGCCACTCGCTGCGCCATGCCACCCGACAACTGCCGGGGATAGGCGCGGGCGAACTGGCTGAGGCCGACTTTTTCCAGGGCTTCATCAACCTTGGCCGCATGGGTCTTAAGCAGGCCCTGGGCTTCCAGGCCAACAGCGACGTTGTCCCATACACGGCGCCACGGGTAGAGCGTCGGGTCCTGGAACACCACCACACGGCTGGGATCCGGACCGGTGATCGCCTCACCGTCGGCCAGCAAGCGGCCGGAGTCCGCGGGCTCCAGGCCGGCTACCAGGCGCAGCAAGGTTGACTTGCCGCACCCCGAAGGCCCGAGCAACGCCACGAACTCGCCCGGCGCCACGTCCAACGAAACCCGCTCCAGCACCGGCAGATGCTGGCCGTCCAGGGCAAAACCATGGCTGAGGTTTTCTATCCGCAGCGCCAGACTTTCCGACGCCGATACTGCGTGTGCCAGGGCTACCATTTCATCGATCCTTTCTGCCAGGCCAACAACCGGTCACGCACCAGGAACAACCCGGTGATCAACCCCGAACAAGCGAGCGCCATGATCAGCAAGGCGGCGTACATATTGGCGTAGGCGGCCCAGCCCTGGGCCCATTGCAGGTACCAGCCGATGCCGGATTTGACGCCCATCATTTCTGCCACCACCAGGGTCGAAAACGACGCCCCCAGGCCCATGAACAGGCCGACGAATACATGTGGCAACGCTGCGGGAATCGCCACCTTGAAAATCAGAAAACCCTGCTTGGCACCGAGGGTACGGGCTACGTCGTAGTAGGCTTTGTCCACACTCGCCACACCAGACCAGGTGAGCACCGTGACCGGAAACCAGGTGGCCAGGGCGATCAGAAATACACTGGCACTCCAACTGCTGGGAAACAGAAAAAAGCACAGCGGCAACAGCGCCGTGGACGGCACCGGCCCGAGGATGCGCAACACCGGGTGCAGCCAGTAACCGATGCGCGTCGACCACCCGATCGCCACCCCGGCGATAAACCCGGTGATCGTCCCCAGCGCCACGCCCGAGCCTAGCAGCAATGCCGAGTGCAACAGGCTGTCGGCCAGGCGCGCGTAGTCTTCGATATACACCGCCAGCAACGCCTGGGGCGGCGCAAAAAACGGCACCGGCAACAGCGCCAGTTTGGCGGTCAACAGCTCCCAGCCTCCGAGCAGCACCGGTAAGGCGATCAGCCAAGGGCCGGCATTGCGCAAGCGCTGGCCAAGCTTGGATACCGTGCGCCCCAACAGGCTCAACACGACGTACAGCCCCGCAATACCCACACACAGATTGGCCAGGCCTTGGGTCATCGGCCAATTACGCGTCGCGTTGGGCCAGAAGCTGATCAGCAGCGCGACGGCCAGCCAGGCCCCAACCACCGCCACGCCTTGCCACCGGACTTTGAACGCCAGGGACGGGTTCAGGGTTGTCGCATCAGCTGAAGACATCGGCGGTGATCTCCTTGGCAAACTCCACCGGGTCAGTGCTCTTGCTGATCACTTCGACGGTTTTCAAGTCGGTGACGTAGGTGAGGATTTCCCTGGTCAATGCCGCGCCCACCGCGTGGTGACCGTGGGTGTGGTCGTGGAGGATCGCCTGCACTTCCTCTATCGACGTATTCAATGCATGGGCCTGGAAGCCTTTGGCAACTTCTTCCGGGTGCTGCACGGAATAGTCGTGGGCTTCGAGGATCGCCTGGGTCAAGGCCGCGACCACGCGCTTGTCTTCACGCACCAGTTTGCCGGTGACGCCGACCACGCAGCAGCTGAGGTTGGCGTATTCCTCTACCAGATTGGTAGACAGTTCACGCGCCACGCCAGACTTGATCAGGCGGTACATGAACGGGTCACTGCCGCTCACTGCCTGCACTTCGCCACGCTCCAGCGCAGTGCCCAGCAAGTCGGCGGGATACAGGCGCCACTCCACATCGCGCACCGGGTCCACACCGTGTTTTTTCAGCAGGATCGAGAAGAAATTGCGATCCGGGCTGGCCATGTCGGTCACACCGATGGCCTTGCCCTTGAGGTCCTCCAGCTTGGCCACAGCGCCGTTCACGGCACTGAGCAAACGCAGGCAGCCGCCGTGGGTGCCGGCGGTGAGCTTCACATCGAAACCCTGCTCCAGCGCCTTGAGCCAACGCAACGCCATGCCCACGCCCGCGTCAGCTTTACCGGTGGCGATGGCCTCCAGCAGCACTTCGGTGGAGTTGCCGAAGTTGACCAGCTCCACGTCCAGATTGTGCTTTGTGAAAAACCCCTGGCCATGGGCGATCACCACTGGCGCCAGGCACACGGCGTTGAGGTTGACCGCCAGTTTCAGCTTGCGCGGTGCGTCGAGGCGGATGAACTCACCGGTGCCTGCGGGCTCCTGGGCAGTGTTGTGACCGGCATGTTCGTCGGCGGCAACGCCCAAGCGTGGCAGCGACAGGCTGGCCACAGTGATGCCGGCCAGGCCGAGCAGGCGGCGGCGGGTCAAATGATCGAATATAGCCACAGAAGAATCCCTTTATGTGCGGTAGTGCGGTGTGTAGGAGCGAGCTTTGCGTTTCAGCCAGTAAGCTCGGAGAGGCCCAGGTGCTCACGCAACGTCGACCCTTCGTAAGCGGTGCGGAACAGCCCCTTGCGCTGCAAATGCGGGATCACGCTCTCGACAAACTCGGTGAACGAACCCGGCAAATACCCCGGAGAGATCACAAACCCGTCGCAACCGCCCTGTTCGAACAGCTCGGCCAACTGCTCGGCCACTTGCGCGCCCGTGCCTACTAATTGCGGTACGCGCACGCTGCTGGCGAAGATGCGCCCGAGCTGTTCGAGGGTGGTTTCCGGCCCTTGCATCAACAGCTTTTCAGCGGCGGCCGGGTGGATCAGCGACGACTGGGCGATCTCGGCCAGCGTCGCGCAAAGCGGGAATGGCGACAGGTCCACATTCAGCTGCGACGCCAGGGTCACCAGCCCCAGCTCCGGCCGTGCCAGCGCGTTGTGTTGATCGCGCTTGGCGCGGGCTTGCGCTTCGCTGCCACCAATGAACGGCATCACCGCCGTCAGCACCTTGCAACTGTCAGCCTCACGGCCTTGCTGCACCACCTGCGCACGCACGTCATCGCGAAACGCACGCATGGCCGCCAAGTGCGGATGAATCGTGAAAATCGCCTCGGCCCAACGCGCGCCAAAGCGCCGGCCACGCCCGGAAGAACCGGCCTGAATCAGCACCGGCCGACCCTGGGGCGTGCGCGGAATATTCAACGGGCCTTCAACCCTGAACCACTCGCCCTGATGCTGCACCGAACGGATCAACTCCGGGTCCGCCAGCACGCCGCTTTCGCGATCCAGCTTCAGCGCGCCGTTGCCCCAGCTGTTCCAGAGCTTCAGTGCGACTTCGACAAACTCATCGGCGCGGTCATACCGCAGGTCGTGTTCAAGGTGCTTGTCCTTGCCGAACAGACGCCCTTCACTGTCGTTCATCGAGGTGACGATATTCCACGCCGCCCGCCCCTTGGACAGGTGGTCGAGGGTGGCGAATTCACGGGCGATGTGCGCCGGTTCGTAATAGGTGGTGGAACGCGTCGCGCCCAGGCCCAGCTTACTGGTCTTGCCGACCAGGTAAGAGAGGATCGGCAACGGGTCCAGGCGCGTGGCGTCCTGGGCGCCGTAGCGCAAGGCGAACTCGCGGGAGCCGCCCATCTGATCACCCACGGCCAGGCGATCGGCGAAGAACAGGAAGTCGAACAGCCCCTCCTCCACCACCTTGGCGACCCGCGCGTAGTACTCGGGATCGAGGTAATTGCCAACGGTTTCGGGGTGGCGCCACACCGCATGGCTGTGCACCACCGGCCCACTCAACAAAAACGCGGATAAATGGATTTGGCGGCTCATGGCTTGGGTGTCCACACGGTGATGGCGCTGACCTTCAACGGCTTGGGAATCAACTTGGCGGCGTAGTAGGTGTCGGCGATGCGCTGTTGCTCGGCGAGGTTTTCCACCTTCACCGGGATGATGTCGTAGCTGCGGCGGCTATTGGCGCGCTCCACTGTAGCCGGGGCGATATTGCCCCACAGCGGGCCGAGGATCTCGGCAGCTTCCTTGGGATGGGCCTTCGCCCATTGGCCGGTCTCGCGCAGGGTATCGAAGGTCACCTGCAACACGTCCGGGTGGGCCTTGGCGAATCGCGTGGTCGCCAAGTAGAAACGGTTGTAGTCGGCCAGGCCGTCCTTGCCGTCGGCGATGACACGCACGTGGTGATCCAGCTGTTGGGTGGCGAGGAACGGGTCCCAGATCACCCAGGCGTCCACGCTGCCATTGGCGAAGGCGGCGCCGCCGTCCGGGGCTTCCAGGTAGCGCGGGGTAATATCGGCCAGGGTCAAGCCAGCTTTTCTCAGCGCGGATATCAGCAGGTAATGGCTGCCAGAGCCCTTGGACACGGCGACGGTCTTGCCCTTGAGGTCGGCGATGCTGTGGATCGGCGATTGATCCTGGACGATGATCGCCTGGGCACTCGACGATGAGTTTTCCTGGGCGTAGTAGGTCAACGGTGCATCGGCAGCCTGGGTGAACAGCGCAAAGGCGTCGGCCACGTCGGCGTGCAGGTCGACGCTGCCGGCGTTCAGCGAGCTGAGCAAGCCAGTGCTGAACTCGTGCCAGTTCACCGTGAAACCCAGGGGCTTGAGGCGCTGCTCCAAGTGGCCATTTTGCTTGAGCAGGATCCACAGGGTGGATGAGCGCTGATAGCTGATGTCCAGGGTTTGCTCGGCATGGGCCGCGGTCGCGGCGAACAGCAGGCTGGCGGCAACGATTAGTTTTTTAAACGTCATGGGAGGCCTTGGCGAGGAAGAAACGAAGAGAACTGCATATGCCAAAAAACCGCTTAAGGCCTGGCAGCAAAGTTGATTCGATTATATTAATGATTGGAGATGATGAAAGAATCTTATAATTCTATGGTTATGCTCAATTCATAGGCAGGTGGAAAAAGCGTCCTAAGTTCAGATCGAAAAAGTATTTAACGAATAGTTTTTAGAACTTTAAGCTCAATACTGTTTCGTCAAAAATCGAGCGTGCCATGTCCATACGTCGTCCCCTCGCTGCGGTAGCAGGGTTGCTGGCCTTCTCCGTTGCGGTCAGCGCCGAGGCCCAGGAAACTGTGCGCATCGGTTACCAGAAATCCTCGACCCTGATCACCCTGCTGAAAACCCAGGGCACCCTGGAAAAAGCCCTCAAGGCCGACAACATCGACGTGAGCTGGCATGAGTTCCCCAGTGGCCTGCCCCTGCTCGAAGCGTTGAACGTGGGCAACGTCGACATCAGTGCCGACGTGGCCGACACCGTGCCGATCTTCGCCCAGGCTGCGCAGGCCAAGCTCACCTACTTCGCCCAGGAAGCCCCCTCGCCTTCAGCCCAGGCCATCGTGGTGCGCAAGGACTCGCCGATCCAGCAACTGGCGGACCTCAAAGGCAAGAAAATCGCCGTGACCAAGGCGGCGGGCACCCACTACTTGTTGATTGCCGCGTTGGCCCAGACGGGCCTGGAATTTTCGGATATCACACCGGCCTACCTGTCCCCCGCCGACGGTCGCGCAGCGTTCGAGAACAACAAGGTGGACGCGTGGGTCACCTGGGAACCCTTCCTCACCAGCGTGCAGCGCCAACTGCCAACACGTACCCTGGCGGACGGCGCGGGGCTGGCCAGCTACAAGCGCTACTACCTCACCGGCACGCCGTACGCCAAGGCCCACCCGGACGTGTTGAAAGTGGTGTACGCACAACTGGAAAAGACCGGCCAGTGGGTGAAAACCCACCCGCAAGACGCGGCCAAAGTACTTGGCCCGCTGTGGGGCAACCTGGATGTAGCGACGGTTGAAGCAGCCAATGCGCACCGCAGCTATCAAGTGCAGCCAGTGACGATCGATCAACTGGGCGAACAGCAGAAAATCGCCGATGCCTTCTTCAAGGCGGGCTTATTGCCCAAGGCCGTGGACGCCAAGGATGTACAGACCTGGAAACCTTGAGGGCGGAACAAGGATAGATCCGGTGGCGAAAGCGGTGGGTCGGCCGCTTTGCCCATTGCTGATCTACCGCTATCGCAGGCAAGCCAGCTCCCACAGGTGGACCGCGGCGCAACAGTTGGAGAGTGGTTGGCTGTCGCGCACCCCCAACGCCCTTCCCGCCAGATGCGCCGCGCCCAGCGCCGAGACCTCCGGTGACAGGCTGCGCACCACCGGGCGTTGCAGCAGGTTGGCCAAAAACGGCATCAGCCAACGGTTGCGCGTCGCGCCGATGACCTACAGCCAGCCCAAATACGTGACCTGCCTCGACCTCGGCGCCTGGGGCGCCGTGTTCACCGAAGGTTGGGACCGCCAGATGAAGCTGGTTGGCCAGGAAGCCAAGGACCTCAAGCGGTCAGATCAACACGGTGTGGATCTGCCCACCCGCCGCTGATCGCACGGTGGCGCTGGCTGCGGCGGACCCGCTGATTTGTCGCGCTCACCCAACGAACGCGCCGCCAACGCTCCCATCACCCCGCCGACCATCGGCGCCAGCCAGAACAGCCAAAGCTGCGCAAGGTACTCGCCCCCGGCAAACAACGCCGGCCCGGTGCTGCGTGCAGGGTTCACCGAAATATTGGTCACCGGGATCAGCACCAGGTGAATCAAGGTCAGCGCCAGGCCAATCGCAATGGGTGCAAAGCCAGGCACAGCGCCCGACGAGGTCACGCGCATGATGATGAACAAGAAAAAGAACGTGGCGATGCATTCCGCAAGCAGCGCGGCCTTCATGTCAAAGAGGCCAGGGCTCAATGGGCCATAACCGTTGGCGGCAAAGCCACCTATTGCAAAATCCGGCTGCCCGTTGGCAATCAGGTATAACGCCGCAGAAGCGCCAATCGCACCGGCAACCTGCGCCGCGATGTACGGCAGCACTTCACCGGCCGCTACACGGCGACCCGCCCACAAGCCAAGAGTGACGGCCGGGTTGAAATGCCCACCGGATATTCCGCCTACCGCATAGGCCATGGTCAGCACCGTGAGCCCGAACGCCAGCGAAACGCCGACAAACCCAATGCCCAGTTCCGGGAAAGCCGCCGCCAGGATGGCGCTGCCACAGCCGCCGAACGTCAGCCAGAAAGTACCGATAAACTCGGCGGTCAAACGCTTTTGCACAATCGACTCCATTGCTGTTCAAGTGCCGTCACCACAGGCCGTGGGCGGTCTTGGGCGACGGTAGCAATGGGTATCAAATTGCTGTGTAAGACTTGTCTGGATTACTGCTTTTGAACGTTTAACGTCTGGAGGGAACCGACAGGGCCGGCCAAAGCGCTGTTGAGGGCCATTCACAATGGCCCGATGCATGCGTTGAATGCATTGACGGTGGCGCGGGAGTTTGACTCAGGCTCGCGCCACACCCTGCCCAAACCGGCGGATCGCCAGGCAATACCCAATCAACGCCAGCGCCGCCAGCAACCCGCCCGCCGCGCCGATCCAGGCGAAGCCGAACTGGCTGCCGACCCAACTGCCCACCAGGGCGCCGCCGCCGATGCCGATGTTGTAGATGCCGGAGAACATCGCCATGGCCACGTCGGTGGCATCCGGGGCCAGCACCAGCACTTTGGATTGCATCGCCAGGCCGAAGCCCATGATCGCCATGCCCCAGAACACACTCAGCACCACCAGGTAGGATTCTGCACCGCTCAACGGCAGCAGCAGCGCCAGGCACGCGGCGAGAATGAATACCGCGCCGACCACGAACACATGCGGGTTGAAGCGGTGCACCAGGCTGAACAACAGCGAGCCGATGATGCCGGCGCCGCCGAACACCAGCAGGATCAGGGTCACCGCGCTGCCGCTCATGCCGGCGACGCCTTCGACGAAGGGCTCGATGTAGCTGTAGGCGGTGAATTGCGCGGTCACGGTCATGGCGGTGAGCACGTACAACGCCACCAGCGCCGGGCGCTTGAACAACAGCGGCAGGCTGCGCAAGGAGCCGGAGTTCTGGCTCGGCAGCAGCGGCAAGGTGCGCGCCAGCCAGAACACCAGGGCAGCGGCGAAGGCGCCAATCACCAGGAACGTCGTGCGCCAGCCCATGGCTTCGCCGAGCAGGCGGCCCAGCGGAATACCCAGCACCATCGCCAGGGAAGTACCGGTAGCCAGCAGGCCGAGGGCTTGCACCTGCTTGCCTTCCGGTGCCAGGCGAACGGCCAGCGATGCGGTGATCGACCAGAACAAGGCATGGGACAAGGCGATGCCGATGCGACTGAGCATCAGGATGCCAAAGCTGGTAGCGACGCTGGAAAGGATGTGACTGACGATAAACATGCAAAAAAGCACGATCAGCAGTTTGCGCCGTTCAACGTTACGGGTCAGCAGCATGACCGGCAGCGAGGTCAGCGACACGATCCAGGCGTAGATGGTGAGCATCAACCCGACGCTGGACACAGGCATGTCGAAGCTGGCGCCGATGGCGCTGAGCAGCCCGACGGGCACGAATTCGGTGGTGTTGAACACAAAGGCGGCCAACGCGAGGGCGATGACCGGTTGCCAATTGGCTTGGGGCGTTGCGGCTGAAAGGCTCATTGAACGGCGCGGTACTCTGACGGTGATCAAGCGGCCACCCAGGACAAGCGCCGCCGCCGAGCATTCTATAGGTTTCTGGCGCGGCTGTTGACGCCGATCCAGCTCAAAACAACCTCGGTGGCGTCACGGCGCGGTCAGGGTGACCACGTAGGCCCCCGATTGAATGGGTTTGCCGAGGGCATCCACCAGTACATACCGCTGGTCGTAATAGCGCCCATCATTGCTGTCGGCCACTAACTTGACGTCAGCCTGGGCGTTGCCCACTGCCTTCACCGTGCGCACCGGCCGCACCTCGAAATGGCTGCTACGCAGGGCCTGCGGGCAGCCCTTGAGTTCCAGCGTCGACCCACCCGGCGACGCCGCATGACAACTGGGCTCGACAACACTGCCGTGAAACTGAATGACGCCAGAGGATCCCGCCATGCAAGCCCCCGCCCATACCGCAAGAACGCCGGTCATCAGTGAAAAACGCTTAACGTTCATGTCGACGCTCCTTCTTGGGTGGTTAAGAAGGTAGTCGTCGGGCCCGCCGCTTACTTGAGTTTATTCGGCAAACGCTGTGACGTAGTTCAAGGATCCACCTGCCCCATCATTTCCGGAATGCTTTCCGCACGTTTGGCATAACGCTGTGCCAGCGCCGCGCAGACCATCAGCTGGATCTGGTGGAACAGCATAAGCGGCAGGATCAGCACGCCCATGGTCGCTCCGGCGAACAACACTTGGGCCATTGGCACGCCCGTCGCCAGGCTCTTCTTCGAACCGCAGAACAGAATGGTGATGCGGTCTTCCTGGTTGAAGCCGAAGGCCTTGCCCAGCACGGTCGAGGCCACCAGCACCAAGGCCAGCAACACGCAGCACGCCACCACCAGTCCGCCCAGTTCCCATAGCGGGATCTGATGCCAGATGCCTTCGTTGACCGCTTCGCTGAAGGCACCGTACACCACCAGCAGGATCGAGCCCTGGTCGACGAACTTCAGCCAGGATTTATTGCGGCCAACCCATTCGCCGATCCAACGACGGGCGATCTGCCCGGCGATGAACGGCAACAGCAATTGCACGCTGATTTTCAGGATCGCGTCGACGGTAGACCCACCCTCGCCGTGTACGTTGAGCAGCAGCGTCACCAGCAACGGCGTAAGGAAGATCCCGAACAGGCTGGACGCCGCCGCACTGCAAATCGCCGCCGGGATATTGCCCCGCGCCAGGGAGGTGAAGGCAATCGCCGATTGCACCGTGGCCGGCAAGGCACAGAGGTAAAGCATGCCCATGTACAGGTCTTTACCAATCAGCGGCGACAGCAGTGGCTTGAGCGCCAGGCCCAGCAGTGGAAACAGCACAAAGGTCAGGCTGAACACCAGCAGATGCAGGCGCCAGTGGCCGGCACCGGCGACGATGGCCTGGCGCGACAGCTTGGCGCCGTGCAGGAAGAACAGCAACGCAATCGCCAGGTTGGTGACCCAGCCGAAGGCCACGGCAGTCTGGCCGCTGGCGGGCAGCAGGGAAGCGAGGATCACCGTGGCGATCAGGGTCAGGGTGAAGTTGTCAGGCAGAAAACGGGGGCGAGTCATAAGCAGGATCTTCCGGGGGTTGCCAAGAGCGTCGTCGCGACTCTAACGTAACGCCTTGTTACCGACTAACGCCAATGAGCCACTAAATGCCGCCTAAAGGACATGACAAGACCGTCCGCCGCAGTGTGCCTGGGCTTTCCAGCCTGCCGCGGCCGGTGTACGGGCGCACCGAATCCTTGCCCAATCGTGCGCTGACCCGCCGGCACAGCCACCCGTGGGTGCAACTGTCCTACGCGATTTCCGGGGTGCTGGAGATCCAGACCAGCGTCGGCCGCTTCGTCGCACCGCCTCAGCGTGCGGTGTGGATCCCGGCAGGTGTGCCGCACCGCGTGTTCAGTTCGCCCCACACGGAAATGCGCAGCTTGTACCTGGATTGCAGCGTCACCGCCTGGGCGGTCGAACGCTGTCATGTGCTGGAGGTGAGCAGTTTGCTGCGGGAATTGATCCGCAGCTTCAGCGAACTGCCGGTGGAGTATGCCGAGGATGGGCCGGATGGGCGCTTGGCCCAGGTGGTGCTGGACCAACTGGCGGCGGCGCCTCAGGTGGATCTGATGCTACCGCTGCCCCTGGACCCGCGTTTGCGCCACATCTACCGCAGCTTGAACCTGCGCCCGGAACAGCAAACCACATTGAGTCAGTGGAGCCAGAAGCTGGGCGTGAGTGAGAAGACCCTCAGCCGGTTGTTTCTGAGTGATACCGGGCTGACCTTTCGGGCGTGGCGCCAGCGTTTGCGATTGCTGACTGCCCTGCCCGCCCTGGAGCAGGGCGAGCGCGTGACGGATGTGGCGCTGGCCTGTGGGTATGAATCCACCTCGGCGTTTATCAATGCGTTTCGCCAGCAGTTCGAGGCGACGCCAGGGGAGTTCTTCCGCTAGGCAGGCCTTCGCCACAATTGCCTGGCGCCACAGCTATTCGCCATGCCCGCCGTGGCACGCCCTTCGCGGATATCAACTGCCATCGCCACCATGGGCTTCTTCGAAGAAGTAGTCTTTCCAACTGGCAGCCTTGTTTTTCAGCACCCCCAGCGCTTGCAATTTCTCGGCATAGAGGTAGGTGCGCTGCGGCACGATGGTGAAATCGATTTCCGGGTCCTGGACGATCTGCTCCACCAGGTCCAACGGCAGTTTCGACTGTTCTACGCGGATGTATGCCTTGGCCGCTGCCGGTTTATCGGCCTTTATGATCTTCTCGGCCTCGGCCAGCGCGTCATAGAACGCCTTGTAAGTCTTGGGGTTTTCGTCATGAAATTTCTGCGTGGTGTAGAGCACGTTGAACGTCGCCGGACCGCCCAGGATGTCGTAGGAACTGAGCACCTTGTGCACATTCGGATTGAGCAATTCCTGATACTGGAACGGCGGGCTGGAGAAGTGTGAGTTGATCTCCGAACCACCGGCAATCAACGCGGCGGTCGCGTCGGGGTGCGCCAGGCTGATGGAGATGTCGTCGAATTTCTTGTAGTGGGCATCGCCGAACTGCTTGGCGGTCTCGATCTGCAGCGTGCGCGACTGGAAACCCACGCCGGCGGCTGGCACGGCAATGCGGTCGTTTTCGGTGAAATCCTTGAGGGTCTTCACGGTGGGGTTGTTGGTCAGCAGGTAGTTGGGCATCGAGCCGAGGGAGGCGATGGCCTTGACGTTCTGCTTGCCCTTGGTGCGATCCCACAGGGTCAGCATCGGCGGCACACCGGCAGAGACCACATCCAGCGCACCGGCCAGCAGCGACTCGTTCATCGCGGTGGCGCCGGAAATGCTGTTCCACTCCACCTTGATGTCCAGGCCCTGTTCCTTGCCGTGCTTTTCGATCAGGTTCTGGTCGCGCACCACATCGAGGATCAGGTAGCCGATGCCGAATTGCTGGGCGATGCTGATCTTGCCTTCGGCCTGGGCGCCGATACTGATCAACGCTGTCGCAACCGCCAGCAGGGCCAGGGAAGAACGCTTGAAAGTCATAGGAGTCTGCCGCGTTTTTAAGAAGGTGATGGAGCCTAGCGGCGATTTTTAAGACAGGAAAAGAATATCGGGATCTATTGTTATGCAAATCACCCACAAACACTCGCTCGGCTGGTATTGTGCCGCGCTTTGAAAAACTGCCGAACCTGCGAGGAAATGGACGTTGAACACTGACGAAAAAATGACCGGGGACCTGTTCGAGGTGGATAAGCGCCTGTCACTCAAACCCGTGGTGGACTTCAACGCCTACCTGCGCAGCGCCTTCGGCGACGGCCCGTGCAGCTGCATCCGCTGCACGGCCAGCCAAGGTGATGAAACCGGCTATGAGTTCCAGCACACCTTCACCTTCGACGGTAAACCCACCCAACGCCGCTTCGCATCCACGGCGGGCAGCGATGTGCTGCAGGCGCTGAAGAAAGCCTGGTTGTCGTACACCAAGGCCGAGTTGCCGTTGAGCGGTGTACTGGCGCTGGACACCGTGAAGGAGTTTGTTGAACCGCAACTGCATAAACGCCTGGCACCGCTGTTTTTGGCCAGTGGGTTGGTCAAGGATGTGGGCGGAGAATCACACCTGTTGCCTCAGATGGCCGGCTGACAGACGTGCAACAGGTCAAGGCGACGAGACATTAATAGGGATGTAAATATGCTGACGACACTAGAACAGGCGGAACAATACCAAAGTGCACTCAAGGAATATCTTGAGCTGCACAAAAGTGATATATCCGCTTGCGTCAAAACCATGGCAAAACAGATTGGCAGCACCCTATTAGGTCGCCGAGACTTCTCTTTTCCCACTCAACAGTCCACCTACTACAACGACCAACTGTTAACGATCAAAAACCTACTATCCTCTCCGATAGATGAAATAACCATTGAGCATACTCACTTTGAGCTAGCGAAAACTTTAAGATACATAAGCGCCTTAGGCTCAACACCAGATTTTAGTACGTCACCAATTGTCCAGTTTTACATCCACCCTAAATTCGAAGAAACCCTCCTTTCGAGGATCGACGAAATCACATTCGGTGTTGCGTACACTATTTACCGTGAACGAACTGAATACAATTCTCGAAACCTTGACGAAAATATCAAAAAAATCGAGACGTGGAGCTCAAACATTGATCAATGGGAAAAACGAGCAGCTGAAGCAGAAGACCGTTACAGAGAGGTGACTTCAGGCAATAACTACCTCGGCCTGAGCCATGCATTCGATAAAATAGTCGAGAGCAAGCGCAAAGAAGCTTCAGGCCTTCTATCAGCACTCAAGATCGCAGGCGCACTTGCCTTATCCCTTCCTCTCATTCAGTTGCTAGCTGGAATAACACTTTTCTTGTTCAAAAAAGAAACGACACTGCCCCTCCTGACCCTCACATTTTCAATTGCCGTGGAAATTATTTTAATCTACTACTTCAGACTCATTCACTCTCGCTGGGCAGTATTGAAAAATCAAATCTCACAACTCGAACTCAGAAGTTCAATGTGCGCATTCGTTCATGATTATGCTGCCAAGTCCAAGGATTTGGAGCGCGAAACACTCATGAAATTCGAAAACATGATTTTCTCCGAAGTGATCAGCGATAACGCACCACCTCCCAGCATTTACGATGCAGCCGACTCGATTGCCAAACTGCTTGGTGCTTGGAAGAAACCCGTTTAATCACTTGGCGCGATACAAGGGTGGCGAGGGATCGTACTCCCTCACCACCTGCACAGCGTTAGTCGCAAAAGAGTTTTACTTACGCGCCGCCTCCCACTGCTTGAGCAGGTCGTTATAGTTCACGGTCTCGCCTTTCGGCTTCTCATTGGCCAGTTTCGGCTTCGGCGCGCCCGGCTGGTCGAACCAGTATTGCGCGTCACGCTCGGGGTTCATTTTCGGGCCGCACACCGGTTGCACCTTGGAGCGTTCCAGACGCGTCATGATGGCGTCCTGTTCCTTGGCCAGGTTGTCCAACGCCTGTTGCGGGGTTTTCTCGCCGCTGGCGGCGGCGGCGATGTTGCTCCACCACAGTTGTGCCAGGCGTGGGTAGTCCGGCACGTTGGTGCCGGTCGGCGACCATTCGGTTCGGGCCGGGCTGCGATAGAACTCCACCAGGCCACCCAGTTTCGGTGCCATGTCGGTCATGGCCTGGGAGTTGATGTCGGACTCACGAATCGGTGTCAGGCCAACGATGGTTTTCTTCAGCGACACGGTTTTCGAGGTCACGAACTGCGCGTAAAGCCAGGCCGCAAGCTTCTGTTTCTCAGGCGTCGACTTGAGGAACGTCCAGGAGCCCACGTCCTGATAGCCCTTCTTCATACCCTTTTCCCAGTACGGTCCGACGGGCGATGGCGCCATGCGCCATTTCGGCGTGCCGTCGGCATTCACCACAGGCAAGCCTGGCTTGACCATGTCGGCGGTAAACGCGGTGTACCAGAAGATCTGCTGGGCGATGTTGCCTTGGGACGGCACTGGGCCGGATTCGGAGAAGGTCATGCCCGCCGCTTCCGGTGGCGCATAGGCTTTCATCCAGTCCACGTATTTCTGGGTGGCATACACGGCGGCCGGGCCGTTGGTGTCGCCGCCACGGGTAACGCTGGAACCGACCGGGTGGCAGTCCTCCACGCGAATGCCCCACTCGTCCACCGGCAAGCCGTTGGGCAGGCCCTTGTCGCCGCCACCGGCCATGGAGAACCAGGCATCGGTGAAGCGCCAGCCGAGGGACGGGTCTTTCTTGCCGTAGTCCATGTGCCCATACACGCGCTTGCCGTCGATCTCCTTGACGTCTTCGCTGAAGAACTTGGCGATGTCTTCATAGGCCGACCAGTTCACTGGTACGCCGAGGTCATAGCCGTATTTTTCCTTGAATTTGGCTTTCAGCTCCGGACGCTCGAACCAGTCGGCGCGGAACCAGTACAGGTTGGCGAATTGTTGGTCGGGCAATTGGTAGATCTTGCCGTCGGGCGCGGTGGTGAAGGAGATGCCGATAAAGTCCTTGATATCCAGGGTCGGCGAGGTGAAGTCCTTGCCTTCGTTGGCCATCAGGTCAGTGATGGATTCGGTCTTGCCGTAG
>Ga0256410_1000277_pt1 | contig 58199 bp, 54 predicted proteins | sample PhyWR1_FD_185983 | JGI IMG/M metagenome (GOLD analysis project Ga0256410, IMG submission 185983) | Leaf surface microbial communities from wheat plants in UC Gill Tract Community Farm, Albany, California, United States - DLSL W.R1 | ecosystem: Host-associated > Plants > Phyllosphere >... | reverse complement strand
TTACCTTACCGACAAGGGCAGCCACGCCTCGCTGGGCTACACCGACAAGCGCAAGGCGTTGTTTCTTGATGGCGGGCACATCTACATGTATTACGCCCGCGGCGGCGATTCACTGAATTTCAGCGCTAACGGGCCTGGCAATGCAGTGCTGATCAAGTCAGCCTACCCCTGGCAGGACGCGCTGGCGGGCCCGGACAGCCTGGCGCAAATGCAACTCAACAACCCCGATGCCCAAGGCAACCCCCGCCCGCTACAAAAACTCTGCGCAGGGCAGACCCTGCTGTGCAAGGCGCTGGGACTGAAAGTCCGTGAATGGGATGCAAAATGTTTCGACCCCGAACGCTTGTGGGTCGATGACGTCAGAGAACAACCTTCGCGAATTATCCAGACCACCCGTCTGGGCATCCCCCACGGGCGCGACGAGCATTTGATGTACCGCTTTGTCGATGCTGACTACGCTGCGTATTGCACGCGCAATCCGCTGCGCCGGGGGCAGGTCGAGGGGCGGGATTATTTGATTGTGCAATGAAAGCACCCTCACCCCAGCCCTCTCCCGGAGGGAGAGGGGGCTTGATTTATATTGCTGCACATAACAGCTTTTACCTTCAAGCCCCTCCGGGCGGCGGAGCTTGATGGGTGATGCTGCGCAACACTGCTTTTGCCTTTAGCCCCCTCTCCCTCCGGGAGAGGGTTGGGGTGAGGGGCTTTTGATTTTTACCGAACAAGGAAATTCAAACATGGGCCCGTGGCTCGATAGCATAACTGGCTGGCTAACAGCCAACCCGCAGTGGCTGGGCCTCGCGGTGTTTATTGTGGCATGCGTGGAGTGCCTGGCAATTGCCGGCATCATCGTTCCCGGCACGGTGTTGCTGTTCGCCATTGCCGTCATGGCTGGCAGTGGCGCGCTGTCACTGGGCCAAACACTACTGCTGGGGTTTCTTGGCGGGTTGCTCGGCGACGTGGTGTCGTACGCCCTGGGCAGACGCTTCCACCAGAACATCCGCCGCCTGCCCTTCTTGCGCACCCACCCCGAATGGATGAACGGTGCCGAGAGCTATTTCCATCGCTACGGCATCGTCAGCCTGCTGGTCGGGCGCTTTATCGGCCCGTTGCGGCCCATGCTGCCTATGGTGGCCGGGATGTGCGACATGCCGATCCCACGCTTTATCGGCGTCAGCCTGCTGGCTGGCGCAGGCTGGTCAGTGGCATACCTGCTGCCGGGCTGGGCCACCGGCGCCGCCATTCGCCTGCCACTGCCCGAAGGCTTCTGGCTACAGGCCGGCATCGTCGCCGCAGGCCTCGCAGCCCTGCTGGGCTTGAGTATCAATGCCAGTATCCGTGGCCAACCACGGGCCACGCTGCTGATCGGCACACTCAGCCTCGCCCTGCTGCTGGCCATTTTTATCGGTTATCCGCATATGGGCGCCTTCGACCAGGGCATCACCGCCCTGGTACAAGAGCATCGCGGCAGCGCCATGGACACCGCTGCCGTGCTGGTGACGCAAATCGGCAACTTCCGCACGCAGTTTCTGGCGGCGGCGCTGGTGTGCGTCATTCTGCTGTTTACCCGGCAATGGCGGGCCATGTGGTTCTTTGGCGGGGTTACGCTGGTCACTGCTCTGGCCAATACCGCAACCAAGCACTTCTTTGCCCGGGTTCGCCCCGAAGTGCTGGTAGACCCGCTGACCAGCTACAGCATGCCCAGCGGCCACAGCTCGGGAGCATTTGCGTTCTTTGTCGCCCTGGCGATCCTCGCCGGGCGCAATCAGCCACAGCGCATGCGCATAACCTGGGTATTGCTGGGCTGCCTGCTGGCGATCACCGTGGCAATGTCGCGGGTGTACCTGGGCGCTCACTGGCCTACCGACATCACCGCAGGTGCCCTGCTCGCCATCACCGTCAACGCCTTCGCCCTGGCGTTGAGCCAGCGATTCATGCCCCTTGAGCCGGTCCCGCAGAAAATATGGTGGCTGATCTTGCCGTCAGTCACTGCGCTCTACGGGTTTTTCATGCTCGGGCACTTGTCCAGGGAACTGCTGCGCTACGCCTACTGATATCAGCTGAGGGCTTCGCCCTGGATCTCATCGAGCAGCGCTTGTATACCGTCCAGACGCTGCTGCGGGTCATTGACCTGCAGCAGTTCGATCTTGTCTGCTTCGGCAAAGGGCAACAGGTACGCCAGTTGATTGGACAGTGACTGCTGCCCCGCCACCTCGGTACTCATGTTCAGGGCCGCCACCATCGGGTGCTCGGCCAGCACCTTGAGCAAGGCCAGCAGGTCCTGGTCTTCTTCCTGCAGGGGCTGTTCGGGGACATCATCCAGCCACTCAACTTGCGCCAGCAGTAACTGATCACGCTGCAACTCAGTGCTCAGCACTTCAAAACGCCGCCCGCCTTCGACGCGAATGCCTAGCAGGCCGTTGTCCTGCTGCTGAAAATCGCGAATCAAGGCTTCACAACCTACCCCGGCGATATCCTGCGGTGCGCTGCCGACCTCACGGCCATCGAGGATGCACACCACACCAAAGCCTGTGCCCTGCTTCATGCAACGGGCAATCATGTCCAGATAGCGCGCCTCAAATATCTGCAAATCCAGCACGCACCCCGGAAACAGCACGGTATTCAGAGGAAATAGCGGCAACGTCATAGCTTCACCTTTACACCACGAGGGTCACGGCCAACGGCAAAAACACCGCCGTAGCCACACCCATCAGACTCATCGCCAACGCCGCAAAGGCGCCACACTCTTCACTTTCCTGCAGGGCCACCGAAGTGCCAACCGCGTGCGCCGTCATGCCCAGGGCCATGCCCCGTGCTTCCGGGCTGTGAACCCCGAGCAGGCGCAACAGGCCCGGACCGCAAATAGCACCGATCACCCCGGTGATCAGCACAAACACTGCCGCCAGCGCCGCTACACCGCCAATTTGCTCGGCCACCAGCATGGCGATCGGCGAGGTGACGGATTTGGGCGCCAGTGTCATCAGCATCATGTGTTCGGCACCGAACCACCAGGCCAGGCCCACCACCAGCGCGGTGGCAAACACCCCCCCAATCACCAGCGTAGTAAAAATGGGCCAGAACAACTGCCGGATGCGCCGCAGGTTCAGGTACAGGGGCACCGCCAGCGCCACGGTCGCGGGGCCCAGCAAAATACTCAGAATATCGGTGCTTTTGCGGTATTCCGCGTAGCTCAAGCCGCAACTGAGCAACACACCTATCACCAGCATCATCGAAGCCAGTACCGGTTGCAGAAAAATCCAGCGGGTTTTTTCGTAAGCGGCGAGCACCAGTTGATAGGCGCCCAGGGTGATACCGATACCAAACAGCGGATGATGGATAACTGATTCCCAGGCGCCCTGCCATTGCATATTCATGGCCGCTCCTCGGTATGGCTGTGATTCTTGAGCAGTCGCTGCATCAACACACCGACAAATGCCATCGAGATCAATAGCGACAGCACCAGCGCGCCGACGATGGCCCAGAAGTCGGCGGCAATGTCAGCGGCATACACCATCACACCCACCGCAGGCGGCACCAGCAATAACGGCAAATAGCGCAACAGCCCGCTGGCAGCCTGACTCAATGGCTCGCTGACTTGACCGCGCACCACCAAAAAGCCCAATAGCAGCAGCAGTCCGATAATGGGCCCGGGCAACACGGGGACGAACAAGTGATTGAGGGCAGTACCGAGCAATTGAAACAGCACCAGCCAAGTCAAGCCGCGTAGCAACATTTCACCTCTCCAGCGAATATTTTTGTGCCGCATTATAAGCACGTCCCGCCGACCAACGGCCCTGGCTTGCACCTTGGCATTGAATAACTGTTTATGTTTCATCCGGGCCTATAGACAGCCTGTATTGCTACGGCATACTCGGTGGCTTAATTAACCGGATCCCGTTATGCGCCCACTTGCCCCCCTTGCTTTGACCTTGCTGCTGACGGCCTGTGGTGACGGTGAATCACTGTCACCACCCGACGCACGCCTGCCCGATGGCGGGCGCTACCGGGGCGAAGTGGTTAACGGGTTGCTGCAGGGCCAGGGCCGTATCGACTACCCGAACGGTAATTGGTACGCAGGGGATTTCAAAAATGGCCAGTGGCACGGCCAGGGCGAGTGGCACGCCAGCAATGGCGATAGCTATCGCGGCGATTTCGCCCAAGGCCTGTACAGCGGCCATGGCCGCCTGACGACCCACGACAGCACCTACGAGGGCGGGTTCAAGCTGGGCAACCGCGAGGGCGAAGGCACGCTCAAGCAAGGTACCCTGAGCTATCGCGGCGACTTCAAGGATGACCAGTTCTCGGGCGAAGGCCATCTGGAGCTGGAAGATGGCAGCCAGTACCAGGGCCAGTTTGCCCACGGCAAACCCCAGGGTACCGGCAGGCGCAGCGACGCCAGCGGCAATGAGTTCGTCGGCGAATTCGTCAATGGCGAGCTGGAAGGCAACGGCGTGTTCAACAGCGCCGACGGCGACCAGTATGAGGGCGCGTTCAAGCACAATCAGCTCAACGGCAAGGGTCGCTATGAAAATGCCGACGGCGATGTGTGGATCGGCGACTTCAAGGACGGCGCATTGACCGGCAAGGGCGAGCTGATCGGCATCGACGGCAGCCACTATCGCGGCATGTTCAACGAATGGCGCTTCAACGGCCCCGGCCATTTGAGCATGCCTGACGGCAGCCTCTATGACGGCGAATTCGCCGCAGACACCTATCAGGGCCAGGGCACCCTGACCCTGAGCGACGGTACCGTACAAAAGGGCTCCTGGCTCAACGGCCAACGGGTGCGCGATGCCAAGGGCACGATCCTGCCCGACCCGCTGGAGCTGGGCCTACTCAATCAAGGCACGCTACTCAACAAGGCGCTGGCCGACGTTGCCCCTTCCACCCCGGCCATCGAGCTGTACAGCCTGGTACTGGCAGGCGACGGCAAGCAAAGCGTCTTCAAGCGCGAAGCCGATTACGTCAGCGACATGCTCGCCAGCCGCTTTGGCAGTCGCGGCCAGATCACCCTGGTGAACCACCGTGACCATCTGCTCGACCGGCCCATGGCTACTCGCGAAAACCTGCACCGTGCAGCCACTACCCTGGCCAAACGCACCGGCCCCGAAGACCTGATTTTCATTTACCTGACCAGCCACGGCACCCAGGAACACGAACTGGTACTCGACCAACCACGCATGGAACTGGCAGACCTGCCCGCCGACGAACTGGCGGCGGCCCTGGCTCCGCTGAAAAACCGTGACAAGATCATCGTGATTTCATCCTGCTATTCAGGCGGCTTCATTCCCGCCCTCAGGGACGAAAAAACCCTGGTCATGACTGCATCCCAGGCTGATCGCGTGTCGTTTGGCTGCTCAGAAGAGGCCGACTTTACCTACTTCGGCAACGCCTTGTTTGCTCAGGCGCTGAACCAGACCGACGACCTGCAAAAAGCCTTCAAACTGGCCAGACAGTACGTCGCAGAGCGCGAGCAGGCTGATGGCTACGAACCTTCCGAACCGCAAATCTGGGCGCCAAAAGGCGTTCTGAACCACTGGCAACGCTTGCGTCAACAACAAGCGAAACAGGCTTTGCAGTAAGCAATTAACCCTGGAATGGCTAAGCTGGTTGTATCAAGGGAGAAACCCTATGCATTTGACACCTTCACATATTCTGCTCGCCGGGGCCACCGGCCTTACTGGCGAGCTGCTGCTTGACCGCCTGCTTAACGAGCCCACCATCACCCGCGTGCTCGCCCCTTCACGCAAGCCTCTGGCGGTGCATCCGCACCTGGAAAACCCGGTAGGCGACCCCGCCGTATTTCTGCCCCAACTCAGTGGCCGGGTCGATGTGGCCTTCTGCTGCCTGGGTACCACGATCAAGCAGGCCGGTTCCGAAGCGGCTTTCCGCGCAGTGGATCACGACATGGTGGTGGCTTTTGCCAAACGCGCCCGGGAAATGGGCGCACGACACCTGATTGTGGTCAGCGCGATTGGCGCCGACCCCAAATCCTCAGTGTTTTATAACCGGGTCAAAGGCGAGATGGAGCAATCATTGCGCGCGCAGAACTGGCCGCAACTGACCATTGCCCGTCCTTCCCTGCTGCTGGGCGATCGTGTCGAACCACGTCTGGCCGAACAGATCGCCGGGCCATTGTCCAAACTGATTCCGGGCAAGTACCACGGTATCGAAGCCTGCCAGCTGGCCCGCGCACTGTGGCGACTGGCACTGGAAGAACAGGACGGGGTGCGGGTGATCGAATCCGATGAGCTGCGCAAGCTGGGCAAGTAAATACCCAGCCTGCTGGCTACAAGCCGCCGCTGGCTTGAAACCCCACACCCAGTACCGTCAGCACGGACAACGGCAATAGCACGGTATCGAGCAGCGCGCTTGCGGGCAGGTCCAGACCCGGGTAGCGCGGCGCCTCGGCACCAAAGCGATCCTTGGCGCAACAGCCGCCCTCAAGGGCATACAGGTCCAGCCGCGTGCCCGAATAGACAACCGGCGCCCCCGGCTTGGCGGCATCCAGCGTGCGAACGCTGGCACACCCACACACCAGAGCCGTCACCAGCAGCGCCAACAGCGCCTTATTCATCGCCGCCAACATGATGTTCACCCCAGCGCGGCAGCATGTCCTGGGGAATGTTGAGCAGATTGAGAATGCGCGCCACCACAAAATCCACCAGGTCATCGATAGTCTGTGGCTGATGATAAAAGCCCGGTGATGCCGGCACGATCACTGCGCCCATATTGGACAGCTTGAGCATGTTCTCCAGGTGAATACTGGAATATGGCGCTTCACGCGGTACCAGAATCAACTGGCGGCGTTCCTTGAGCGTCACGTCGGCAGCACGCTCGATCAGGTTGTTGCACGCTCCGGTGGCAATCGCCGACAAGGTGCCGGTAGAACACGGCACCACTACCATCGCCGCAGGCGCCCCCGACCCTGAAGCGACTGGCGACATCCAGTCTTCCTTGCCGTACACACGAATCTGCCCGGCAGCAGCGCCTGTGTATTCAGTCAGAAATGTCTGCATTGCCTGTGGCTTTGGCGGCAGGTTGACGTCCGTTTCGGTAGCCATGACCAATTGCGCCGCCTTGGAAATCAGGAAGTGCACTTCGCGGTCTTCACGCACCAGGCAATCGAGCAGACGCAGGGCATAGGGCATGCCGGAAGCCCCGGTGACCGCCAGGGTTATGCGTTCTGGGCCACTCATTGCAGCGCTTCCGCCAGCTTGCCATGCAACCCGCCAAAGCCGCCGTTGCTCATGATCACCACATGAGTACCGGGTTTAACCCGGGTTTTGACCTCGGCAATGATGGCCTCCAGCGAATCGCATACTTGGGTCGGCACCGGGCTCGATGCAACTGTTGCAGCCAGATCCCAACCAAGATTAGCCGGGGCGTACCAGACCACATGATCAGCCTGCACCACGCTTTGCGGCAGGCCATCACGGTGGGCACCGAGTTTCATCGAGTTGGAGCGCGGCTCAATCACCGCGATCAACGGCGCGTCACCGATATGCTTGCGCAGGCCATCGAGGGTGGTCGCGATCGCCGTCGGGTGGTGGGCAAAGTCGTCATAGATAGTAATGCCATGAACTTCGGCAACCTTTTCCATGCGCCGTTTTACACTTTTGAACGCGCTAAGCCCGTCAATGGCCATGCTCGGCACTACGCCTACATGGCGGGCAGCAGCCAGGGTCGCCAGGGCATTGGCGACGTTATGCTGGCCGGTCATATCCCACTCGACGGTGCCTTGCAGCACGCCTTCAAACAGTACTTCAAAACGCGAACCATCCTCGCTGAGCAGCCTGGCCTGCCATTGACCGTCAACGCCCGTGGTCTGTACCGGGGTCCAGCAACCCATCTCGATCACACGCTGCAATGCAGGCTCGGTGGTCGGATGGATCACCAGCCCTTCACTCGGGATGGTACGCACCAGATGGTGGAATTGCCGCTCGATCGCAGGCAAGTCCGGGAAAATGTCCGCATGATCGAACTCAAGATTATTGAGGATCGCCGTGCGCGGACGGTAGTGGACAAACTTTGAGCGTTTGTCGAAGAAGGCGCTGTCATATTCATCGGCTTCAACCACAAAGAACGGCGTATCACCCAGACGGGCTGACACGGCAAAGTTTTGCGGTACGCCGCCAATCAGGAACCCCGGAGCCATGCCCGCGTGCTCCAGCACCCAGGCCAGCATGCTGCTGGTCGTGGTTTTACCGTGGGTACCGGCCACGGCCAGTACCCAGCGACCTTGCAGAACGTGATCGGCCAGCCATTGCGGGCCGGACACGTAAGGCAGGCCCTTGTTCAGGACATATTCCACCGCCGGGTTGCCACGGGACAGCGCATTGCCGATCACCACCAGATCGGGGGCCGGATCGAGCTGAGCCGGGTCATAGCCCTGAGTCAATTCAATACCTTGAGCTTGCAGCTGGGTGCTCATTGGCGGATAGACGTTGGCGTCGGAACCCGTAACGTGATGGCCCAGTTCTTTGGCCAGAACCGCCAGCGAACCCATGAAAGTGCCGCAAATACCAAGAATATGAATGTGCATAGTCGACCTCGTAAATCATCGGCGAAGGGTAGCGTAGGAGGGGGTTTTTCGCACCTGATGATTCTGCTCGCCGCACACACATCGCGGTTGTGGGAGCGGGCTTGCTCGCGAAGGCATCACCCTGGTTTGCCTGACAGACCGCGCTGATACCATCGCGAGCAAGCCCGCTCCCACATGATCAAGTCACTCTACTCAGCGCTCAATCCCATGCTTGCGCAGCTTTCTATACAGGGTATTGCGGCTCACCCCCAGCTGCAGCGCGGTATGGGTCATATGCCAGCGATGCAGTTCGAGCGCCAGGATCAACGCCTGTTTTTCGGCATCTTCGAGGGGGTGTTCATAAGGCTCGGGGGCCTTGACCGGCGCCAAACGGATGATGGCCGGCAAGTCTTCAAACTGGATAACCTCACCTTCGCACAACGCCGCCAGGGTTCGCAGCACCGTGCGCATCTGGCGTACGTTACCTGGCCAGGAAAACTTCAGCAGCGCCTCCCGCGCCGCAGGACAGATTCGCAGCCGTTGCCCGGCCGCCTCTTCTGCCAGCAGAAAGTCCAGCAACTGGGATTTGTCCGTGCGCTCGCGCAGCGCCGGCAAAGCCACTTCCAGACCGTTAAGGCGGTAATACAAGTCCTCGCGAAAACTGCCATCGACCACCCGCTCCTGCAGATTGCGGTGAGTAGCACTGATAATGCGCACGTTGACCGCCAGCGGCTCGCCGCCGATCGGCACCACCAGACGATCCTCCAGCACCCTTAACAGACGGGTTTGCAGCGCCAGTGGCATATCGCCGATTTCATCCAGAAACAAAGTGCCGCCATCGGCCTGTTGCAACTTGCCCTGCATGCCCTCCTTGCGCGCCCCGGTAAAGCTGCCGCCGCGATAGCCGAACAGCTCGCTCTCGATCAAGCTCTCAGGAATCGACGCGCAGTTGAGCGCCACAAAGGGTTTGCTGCTGCGCAAGCTGGCCTGGTGCACGGCTTTGGCAAAGGCCTCTTTGCCCGAACCAGTCTCACCATTGATCAGCAGCGGTACATCACGTTCAAACACCCGCAACGCGCGGCGAAAATCAACCTGCAGGGCCTCATCCCCCAGACAAATCCCGCTTGGGCGCGCGCGAACGGGTTCAGCGTGCACGGCGACCGGGGCAGGCCCTTGTCGCGGCTGGCCGCGCAGCGCCGCAAACAGTCGGCGGCCATCGCGGGTGCGCAGCGGCCAACTGGTGCTCGCATGGGCAGTGGCCCGAGAAAAAAGCTCATCACGCTGGCAATCGAAAACACTTTCGACCACGTGCCCAAGCAACCCCCCACGTACGTGGCCCAGCAAGTTCAAGGCACTTTGGTTAACCGCGCAAATAATCCCGTCACCATCAAACGCCAGCATGCCTTCACTGAACAACCCCACAGACTCTGCCTGCAGATGAAAACGCAGCAGCCACTGGTTTTCGAAATGCCCCAGGAAGTAGCTGTTTTCGATGATCTTGGCCGACAGATTGACCAGCGCCATGGTGTGAAACTGGCTTTGGCGCGAAACCTCGTGACGCGCCGAAGACACGTCGAGCACTGCCAGCAACTCGCCCTGCGGATCGAACACCGGGCTGGCCGAGCAGGTCAGCCCGGTGTGCCGACCACGAAAGTGCTCATCCTGATGAATGGTCAGGGCCTGGCGCTCGACCAGGCAGGTACCAATACCGTTGGTGCCTTCGCGCGCCTCACTCCAGTCAGCCCCCAGCCACAGCCCGGCCTGCTCGAACACCTTGCGTTCAGAGGGGGCAGTGACACAGTTGAGGATCACGCCGCGGGCATCGGTCAACAGTACCGCGTGCCCGGCACCGGAGAGCTGCTGATGCAGGCTGTTCATTTCGTGACCGGCGATTTTCAGCACCTGCTGCAAACGCTCGCGGCCTTCAAGGATGCGACCTTGCTCAAGCACGGTGGGGGCGATGGTCTGTGCGGGATCGAGGTGATAGTCCTCCAGGCAACGCTGCCAGGAACGGACGATAGAAGGATCGCATCCCTGAGGGCTGCCCTGGGTGACATCAATGACTTGCCGTGCATGACGGCGCAAATCGGTGCTGTGCATTTCTTATTGTTCTCCGTTCTGTCTCGGTGGTCCCGTGCTCGACAGAGGCAAACATCCTGAGCGGCAACCTGGATCCAGTCCAAACCGAACACCCAGCATCCTCTTGCTCACCGGCCATTGCAATCGTGAACTGACTGATCGGTCATCGGTTGTGCCATTGCTGGTACATAGTGTCACTGCAACTGTGCCACTGCTGCCACAACCGCCCTCCCCCCATGCACCACTGAAACCCGCAAAGCCACGGCCTACAAGGCTTGCATAAAGATGGCCCAGCCCTTGCTCCTGCTTCTGCCAGCGCCACAGCGCGTCCTCCCATAAGCACAATAAAGCCAGGAGACACCCACCATGCGTTACGCACAACCCGGTACTGAAGGCTCGATCGTCTCGTTCAAGAGCCGCTACGGTAACTACATCGGCGGCGAATTCGTGGCGCCCGTCAAAGGCCAGTACTTCACCAATACCTCGCCTGTGAACGGCAAAGCCATCGCCGAATTCCCGCGCTCGACCGCAGAAGACATCGACAAAGCCCTCGACGCCGCCCATGCCGCTGCCGATGCCTGGGGCGCAACCAGCGTGCAGGCACGCTCGCTGGTACTGCTGAAAATCGCTGATCGTATCGAGCAAAACCTCGAACTGCTGGCTGTGTCCGAAACCTGGGACAACGGCAAGGCCGTGCGCGAAACCCTGAATGCCGACGTGCCCCTGGCCGCCGACCACTTCCGCTACTACGCCGGTTGCATCCGCGCCCAGGAAGGCAGTGCAGCTGAAATTGACGGCAATACCGTGGCCTATCATATCCACGAGCCGCTGGGCGTGGTCGGGCAGATCATCCCGTGGAACTTCCCGCTGCTGATGGCGGCCTGGAAACTTGCCCCGGCGCTGGCGGCCGGTAACTGCATCGTGCTCAAACCTGCCGAGCAAACCCCGCTGAGCATCACCGTGCTAATGGAACTGATCGGCGACTTGCTGCCACCGGGCGTACTCAACGTGGTGCAAGGCTTCGGCAAGGAAGCGGGCGAGGCGCTGGCCACCAGCAAGCGCATTGCCAAAATCGCGTTCACCGGCTCCACGCCTGTGGGCTCGCACATCATGAAATGTGCAGCCGAAAACATCATCCCGTCCACCGTTGAACTGGGTGGCAAGTCGCCGAACATTTTCTTCGAAGACATCATGCAGGCTGAGCCGACCTTTATTGAAAAGGCCGCTGAAGGCCTGGTGCTGGCGTTCTTCAACCAGGGCGAAGTCTGTACCTGCCCAAGCCGTGCGCTGATTCAAGAATCGATCTACGACGAGTTCATGAAAGTGGTCATGAAAAAGGTCGAATCGATCAAGCGCGGCGACCCGCTGGACACCGACACCATGGTTGGCGCACAGGCTTCCGAACAGCAGTTCGACAAGATCCTGTCCTACCTTGAAATCGCTAAAAAAGAAGGCGCGCAACTGCTGACCGGCGGTGCCGTGGCCAAGCTCGAAGGCGACCTGGCAACCGGCTACTACATCCAGCCGACCCTGCTAAAAGGCACCAACAAAATGCGCGTGTTCCAGGAAGAAATCTTTGGCCCGGTGGTCAGCATCACCACCTTCAAGGACGAAGCCGAAGCACTGGCGATTGCCAACGACACCGAGTTCGGTCTGGGTGCCGGGCTGTGGACGCGCGACATCAACCGCGCCTACCGCATGGGCCGGGCGATCAAGGCCGGTCGCGTCTGGACCAACTGCTATCACCTGTACCCGGCTCACGCCGCGTTCGGTGGTTACAAAAAATCCGGTGTTGGCCGTGAAACCCACAAGATGATGCTCGACCACTACCAGCAGACCAAAAACCTGCTGGTGAGCTACGACATCAACCCGCTGGGTTTCTTCTAACCCAGAACCCTGTGGGAGCGGGCTAGCTCGCGAAAGGATCGCTGCGCTGTACTGAACCACCGCAGCGCCTGCATCGCGAGCAAGCCCGCTTCCACAAACCGGCATCAATAGCTCTACACCGGGCCTTCTGGCCCAGCTCTTGCTTTGCTCCCTGTCATATTTTCTCAAACTATAAAAGAACAGGTGAATTCCCATGCCTAGCGAACCTACTGCCGCTTCGGCGGCGTCCTCTGTCGACTTCGAAAAAGTCGGCTCAGAATATTTCCAACAACGTGAACTGAAAAAAGGCGCTGCCGGCTGGGTCCTGCTGGTGGGCCTGGGTGTGGCCTATGTGATTTCCGGCGACTATGCCGGCTGGAACTTTGGTCTGGCCCAAGGCGGCTGGGGCGGGATGTTTATCGCTACATTGCTGATGGCCACCATGTACTTGTGCATGTGTTTTTCATTGGCCGAACTGTCGTCGATGATCCCTACCGCCGGCGGCGGCTACGGCTTTGCCCGCAGTGCCTTCGGCCCCTGGGGCGGTTTTCTGACCGGCACGGCGATCCTGATCGAGTACGCCATCGCACCCGCCGCCATTGCCTGTTTTATCGGCGCCTATTGCGAGTCGCTGTTCGGTATTGGCGGCTGGATGATCTACCTGGCGTTCTACATCATCTTTATCGGCATCCATATTTTCGGGGTCGGTGAAGCGCTCAAGCTGATGTTTATCATCACCGCCGTGGCGGCCATTGCCCTGGGGGTGTTTCTGGTCGCGATGGTGCCGCACTTCAGCGTCGCCAACCTGCTGGATATCCCTGTCACCGAGGCCAAGGGCGCCAGCACCTTCCTGCCCTTCGGCTATGTCGGTGTGTGGGCTGCCATCCCTTACGCGATCTGGTTTTTCCTCGCGGTCGAAGGCGTGCCACTGGCCGCCGAAGAAACCAAAAACCCCAAGCGCGACCTGCCTCGCGGCCTGATCGGCGCCATGTTGGTACTGGCCACTTTTGCCCTGCTGATTCTGGTGATCGGCCCGGGCGGCGCTGGCGCGCACCACTTGATGGCATCGGGCAATCCGCTGGTTGAAGCCCTGAGCAAGGCTTACGGTGGCTCGACCTGGATGGGCGGTTTTGTGAACCTGGTGGGGCTGGCTGGCTTGATCGCCAGCTTCTTCTCGATCATTTACGCCTACTCGCGTCAGATCTTTGCCTTGTCCCGTGCGGGTTACCTGCCACGCAAGCTGTCCGAAACCAACAAGAGCAAGGCGCCGGTGCTGGCCTTGATCATTCCCGGCATCATCGGCTTTGGCCTGTCGCTGACCGGCCAGGGCGACTTGCTGATTCTGGTGGCGGTATTTGGCGCGACCATTTCCTATGTGCTGATGATGGCCGCGCATATCACCCTGCGTATTCGTCGCCCTAAAATGGAGCGCCCGTATCGCACTCCAGGGGGGATTTTCACGTCGGGCACTGCTTTGGTGCTTGCCTGTGTCGCGGTGGTGGCCGGTTTCCTGGTTGACCCACGGGTGGTGATTGGTGCCGCGGTGATCTATGGAGTATTAATTGCCTACTTCGCTTTTTACAGTCGGCACCATTTGGTGGCCGGTACGCCGGAAGAGGAATTCGCGGCTATTCAACAGGCCGAAAAAGCCTTGCACTGACCGCTGACAATCCCGCCAGACGCACTGCGTCTGGCGTTATGGAGCACCCTGTATGGCAACTTTCTCACATGCGGTTGGCACCCAGACCTACCGTTTCGATAGCCTTAAAGACGTGATGGCCAAGGCCAGCCCGGCCCGTTCCGGAGATTTTCTGGCAGGCGTGGCCGCGCAAAACGACGGTGAGCGGGTCGCTGCGCAAATGGCCCTGGCTGACATTCCTCTCGCTTATTTTCTGCAAGAAGCACTGATCCCCTACGAGACCGATGAAGTCACCCGGCTGATCATCGACAGCCATGACCTGCAAGCCTTCGCCACGGTCAGCCACCTGACCGTTGGCGGGTTTCGCGACTGGCTGCTCAGCGACGCGGCCGATGAACACAGCCTGCGTACCCTGGCACCGGGCCTGACGCCCGAGATGGCCGCTGCCGTATCGAAGATCATGCGCGTGCAGGACCTGATCCTGGTGGCGCAAAAGATCCGGGTCGTTACCCGGTTTCGGGGCACCATGGGCCTGCGCGGCAGGCTTTCGACCCGGCTGCAACCCAACCACCCTACCGATGATCCGGCCGGGATTGCCGCCAGCATTCTCGACGGCCTGCTTTACGGCAACGGCGACGCCATGATCGGCATCAACCCGGCCACCGACAGCATTGCCTCGATCTGCGATTTGCTGAACATGCTCGACGCCATCATCCAGCGCTATGAAATCCCCACCCAGTCCTGCGTGCTGACTCACGTCACCACCTCGATCGAGGCGATCAATCGCGGCGTGCCGCTGGATCTGGTGTTTCAGTCCATTGCCGGTACCGAAGCGGCCAACGCCAGTTTCGGCATCAACCTGAATGTGCTGCAAGAAGGCTACGAGGCGGGTTTAAGCCTCAATCGCGGCACGTTGGGCAACAACTTGATGTATTTCGAGACAGGCCAGGGCAGCGCGCTGTCAGCCAACGCCCATTTCGGCGTGGATCAACAAACCTGCGAGACGCGGGCCTACGCCGTTGCGCGACATTTCAAACCTTTCCTGGTCAATACCGTGGTCGGCTTTATCGGCCCCGAATACCTGTACAACGGCAAGCAAATCATCCGCGCGGGCCTTGAAGACCACTTCTGCGGCAAGCTACTGGGTGTGCCCATGGGCTGTGACATCTGCTACACCAACCACGCCGAAGCCGATCAGGACGACATGGACACCCTGCTGACGCTGCTGGGCGTGGCAGGAATCAACTTCATCATGGGCATCCCGGGGTCGGACGACATCATGCTCAACTACCAGACCACTTCCTTCCATGACGCGCTGTATGCGCGCAAGACCCTGGGGCTCAAGCCAGCACCCGAGTTTGAACAGTGGTTAAGCAAGGTCGGCATTTTTACCCAGAGCGATGGCCGCATCGAGTTCGGTCATCAGTTGCCTCCGGCATTTCGCCAGGCGCTGGCTCATTTGGGAGGACGCTAGATATGGCCGACAACCTCAACCCCTGGCTGGAGCTGCGCCGTCTGACTCCGGCACGTATTGCCCTGGGCCGCACCGGCACCAGCATGCCGACCCAGGCCCAGCTCGACTTTCAGTTCGCCCATGCCCAGGCACGGGATGCGGTGCATTTGCCGTTTGATCATCCGGGCCTGAGCACCCAGTTGGCCGAGCGCGGCCGTGAAAGCCTGCTGTTGCACAGTGCCGCAGCAGACCGTCATAGCTATCTTCAGCGCCCGGACCTGGGGCGCAAGCTGAACCACGACTCTGCGCAGCAACTGCGCGACTACGCAGCGGCCAACCCCGGCGGCATCGATGTCGCTGTGGTGGTAGCGGATGGCCTGTCAGCGCTGGCCGTTCATCGCCACACCCTGCCCTTTTTGGCGCGCATGGAAGAACACACCGCAACCGAAGGCTGGTCGCTGTCACCGGTAATTCTGGTGGAGCAAGGTCGAGTTGCCGTGGCCGACGAAATTGGCGAGCTGCTGGGCGCACGCATGGTAGTGATGCTGATCGGCGAACGTCCCGGGCTCAGCTCCCCCGACAGCCTGGGGTTGTACTTCACCTATGCGCCAAAAATCGGCCTGACTGATGCGTATCGCAACTGCATCTCCAATGTGCGGCTTGAAGGCTTGAGCTACGGCATGGCCGCTCATCGGTTGGCGTACCTGATGCGCGAAGCCTGCCGTCGGCAATTATCGGGGGTGAATCTGAAGGATGAAGCCCAGGTGCAGACGCTGGAGGTGGGTGCCCCACAGGAAAACTTTTTGCTCAAGGGCGAGTAATTGCTGTGGGAGCCGGGCTTGCCCGCGATGGCATCAACGCGGTTGCTATCGAGACCAGGGGGCCTGCATCGCTGGCAAGCCAGGCTCCCACACGTTCACGCCGTGATTAACGGTCAATTGAGTACCCTGTCACCCTCAATACACGCTTCGCTACAAACTCCCCCAGCAGAATTCGTCTCAATCCGTATAATCCAATTCTTCAAAAAAGTACGAAAAAACTACAATTGTTGTAGTTAACTACGCATCCCTACCCGCACAGACCTGCAGAGCCGGGTCATCAACACAGGTGCTTCACATGGATTTCAACCCGATCGACATTATCCTGCACCTCGATGTGTACCTCGACATGCTGGTAAACAATTACGGGCCATGGATCTACGCCATCCTGTTTCTGGTGATTTTTTGCGAAACCGGTCTGGTGGTCATGCCGTTTTTGCCGGGTGATTCGCTGCTCTTTATTGCAGGTGCCGTAGCTGCCGGTGGCGGCATGGACCCAGTACTGCTGGCAGGCTTGCTGATGCTGGCAGCAATCATGGGCGACAGCACCAACTACGTGATCGGACGAACAGCAGGCGAGCGCTTGTTCAGCAACCCGAATTCGAAAATTTTCCGTCGCGACTACCTGGAAAAAACCCACGATTTCTATGAACGTCATGGCGGCAAAACCGTAACCATGGCCCGTTTCCTGCCGATTTTCCGCACCTTCGCTCCGTTTGTAGCCGGTGTGGCGCGCATGTTCTACCCGCGTTTCTTTATGTTCAGCGTATTCGGCACCATCCTGTGGGTCGGCGGCCTGGTCACTCTGGGTTACTTCTTCGGTAACGTGCCATTTATCAAGAAGAACCTGTCGCTGCTGGTGGTGGGCATCATTCTACTGTCGCTGGTACCGATGATTATTGGCGTGATCCGCAGCCGTCTGGGCCGCACCCCGGCCAAAGCCAAAGCCTGATCGGGATACGCCACCATGTGGTCTCTAAGTGAATGGCGGCGCCAGCGAATCCTTGCGCAGCACCCGGTAGCGCCTGACGTATGGCACAACGTACGCCAGCATCTGAGCATCCTCGACGGGCTGGATGACGAGCAGGACAAATGGCTGCGCGACAGCAGCGTATTGTTCCTGCAAGCCAAACACCTGACGCCCATGCCCGGGGTTGAGCTGACCGAAGAAGGCCGGCTGCTGCTGGCCGCTCAGGCTCAACTGCCGTTGCTCAACCTCGGCGACCTGGACTGGTACCAGGGGTTTCATGAAATCGTGCTCTACCCCGACGACTTCGTCAGCCCCCAGCGCCATCGTGATTCCAGCGGTGTTGAGCATGAATGGGAAGGTCATCACAGCGGTGAAGCCTGGCAGCATGGCCCGGTGGTTCTGGCCTGGCCGGGCGTGCTGGCCAGCGGTGGCTGGGAAGGCTACAACCTGGTGATCCACGAACTGGCGCACAAGCTGGACATGCTCAATGGTGCGGCCAATGGCATGCCGCCATTACACAGCAGCATGCATGTGATTGACTGGACCCAGGCCATGCAACAGGCCTACGACCATCTCAATCACTATCTTGACCACCACAATCCCGATCACGCCCCTATCGACCCGTATGCGGCTGAAAATCCGGCGGAGTTCTTTGCAGTGACCAGCGAGTATTTTTTCAGCGCCCCGGACCTGCTGAACCATGCCTACCCGCTGGTCTATCAACAGCTGAGCCTGTTTTATCGTCAGGACACGCTCGCACGTCTCAAACAGCTGCAAACCGAGCACCCCGAATACCGAGCACAGCACTGAGCGGCCAAGGGTGACGTGGTTACAGGAATACGCCTATAATCGCCGCCACTTTTTGGCCAAATCGGCCAAACAAACTGGCCTACACACGGGGTACCGCCCAATGAGCTACAGCAAGATTCCGGCTGGCAAAGACCTGCCGAATGACATCTACGTCGCTATCGAGATTCCGGCTAACCACGCGCCGATCAAATATGAAATCGACAAAGACAGCGATTGCCTGTTCGTTGACCGCTTCATGGCCACCCCGATGTTCTACCCGGCCAACTACGGTTTTATCCCTAACACCCTGGCTGACGACGGTGATCCGCTGGACGTGCTGGTGGTTACCCCTTACCCGGTAGCTCCAGGCTCGGTTATCCGTGCTCGCCCGGTTGGCATCCTGCACATGACTGACGACGGCGGCGGCGATGCCAAAGTGGTTGCAGTGCCTCACGACAAGCTGTCCCAGCTGTACGTTGACGTGAAAGAGTACACCGACCTGCCACCCCTGCTGATCCAGCAGATCCAGCACTTCTTCGAGAACTACAAAGATCTCGAAAAAGGCAAATGGGTGAAGATCGAAGGTTGGGGCGATGCTGAAGCCGCCCGCGCCGAAATAACCAAATCGGTTGCTGCCTACAAAGGCTAAGCAACCCGTTAAAAAAACCCCGGCGTGCCGGGGTTTTTTTATGCCTGCATAAACACAATAAAACAGCCTGTTTACCACGCGCAAAATACCCAATCAGTGACAGTAGGAAATATCACTGCAAGCCTAGGAATTTTCTGGTTTTATCGTACTTTTTTGAACGCTTAGTTTATTTAAACAGGCTTGGCTTGCCCGTAGACTCTGTATTCATGAATACATCCGGTGATCGCCTGAAAGCCCTCCTGCGGGAGTGCCATTTAACTGCTTCGGACTTCGCAGCCAATCGCCGCGTTACGCCGCAGCACGTCAACAACTGGTTCAAGCGAGGCATCCCGATGGCTCGCCTGGACGAAATCGCCGAACTATTGTGTGTCAACAGCCGCTGGTTGCGCACCGGCGAAGGCATCAAGCACCCGGGCATGACCAGCAGCAACGACGAAACCTCGCCTGGGCAGACGGGGCAGCACACGTCAGCTGGCACCAGCGACATTGATGCACCCTTCTACAACGAAAGTTTGCACCCCGACGGGTCAGGCAAAACCCATGTGATGAAAATCCCTGACTGCACCGTGCGGCTCAGTTGCTCGACCTTGCAGGGCCTGGGCGTCAGCCCCGACCAGGTCATTTGCGCACCCATGATCGGCAACAGCATGGCCCATAGAATTCAGGATGGCTCCACCGTCGCCATCGACCGCAGTCTGACCCAAATCGTCGACGGTGAAATCTACGCGCTCGAACAGGACGGCATGCTACGCATCAAATACCTCTACCGCCTGCCCAATAACGGCCTGCGCATGCGCAGCCACAACTGCCAGGAGTATCCGGACGAAATCTTTGACGCAGCAGAAATCCACGCGCAACAGATACGGATATTGGGCTGGATATTCTGGTGGTCCACGCTTAGTCAGCGACGTCCGACAGTACCCTACCAACTGTACGAATAACCTTGGGTCTGGGAAAAGTACTCAAACCCCAGTATGATTCGTCGCACTTGAGCACTCCCCCTCGCTGCACGCGAGCCGGAATGCAGGGCAGGCAGCAAAAAGCCGCTACGCCCCACACCCAGCCACAGCGCGCTGGATGTCCCGATTGAAGGCGAGTACGGCTTACCAAAAATAAGCCAAACCCGCCCCCGAGAAGCCGGCCACAAGCCGGCTTTTTAATGCCTGAAATAATCCTCGTTCGCTCGACATTCCTCGACAACGACGCCATCACCCGCCAGTTCGCGTTCGATCTGTTCGATGCTGGGCAAACTGGTCTGCAACTCTGCTGGCAGTGACTCTACCAACTGGTACTCGGCCACGCCGATGGGCCGGGTGTTATCGCGCAAGGCGTACTCGGCCACCACCTTGTTCTTGCTGGAGCACAGCAACAGGCCGATGGTGGGGCTGTCCAGGGGATCCTTGACCTGCCCATCCACGGCGGCCAGATAAAAACCCAACTGCCCAAGGTGCTCCGGTTTGAACTTACCGGCCTTGAGTTCAACCACTACATAGCAGCGCAGCTTGAGGTGGTAGAACAGCAGATCGATGAAAAACTCATCACCTCCCACATTCAAAAGCACTTGTTTGCCGACGAAGGCAAAACCTGCGCCCAGCTCCAGCAAAAAATCGGTGACATGCCTGACCAGAGCAATTTCTATCTCTCGCTCATGCGCATCAGCGCCGAGGCCAAGAAAGTCGAAACGGTAGGGGTCTTTCAACGATTCACGGGCCAGATCGGACTGGGGTTTGGGCAAGAAGCTTTCAAAATTGCTCACGGCCTTGCCGCTGCGCTCCAGCAAACGGCCCTCGATCTGCATGACCAGGGTATTTCGCGACCAGTTATGCTCGATGGCCTTGGCGGCATACCAGCGGCGGGTTTCGGGGCCGGGGAGTTTGTCCAGCAACGCCAATTGGTGATACCAGGGCAATTGTGCAAGCACCTCTTGCACAATTGCCGTGTCAGGCCATGCCTGGGCAAAGGCACGCATGTATTTGAGGTTGCGTGGCGAGAAACCTTTCATATGCGGGAAGGCTGCACGCAGATCCAGGGCCAGACGTTCAATCACTTTCGTGCCCCAACCTTGCTGTGTCTGGCGGGTCAAAATATCGTGACCGATTTGCCAGTACAGCAGCACCAGCTCGCGGTTCACCGCCAGCGTGGCGCGCTGCTGAGCGCCATGAATGCGGCCTTTAAGGTCGCTCAACCAGTCACTGTAGCCCTCGGGCTGCGCACTCAAACCAACAGGAGTTTCACTCATTGCTTTTTCTCTCGTGACCAGGCCAGCGTGCTTGAGACATCTGCAGGGCACAGATGCAATCGCTGGCAGGGCGCACAACATAAGCCCTTTAAATTCGGCCTTTTCGTATGACGCTTCGCTTTCATTCTCATGAAACTTCCGAGCGAAATCCCGTTCGCTTGCGCCTGCCACATTCGCGGAACAGTCTCGGTCCATCGCTGCAAATTCAGCGGTCGGGTTTAGTCGCCCGCTGTGTGATCCGGCGCAAGCCGCCACCTCCGCGAGGCGCTTTTTTACGGCCTGCGTTTTAGGGTGGCCATGCGCAGGGCGCCCTGTCGATTTGCCCCAAAACCCGTCGTCTGCTAGTGTCAGCCGGTTTTAACGCCTACCGAGAATGCCGCCATGGCCCGCAAAAAAGCTTCCCTGGATTTCGAACAGTCACTCGCTGACCTGCAAACACTGGTCGAGCGTCTGGAAAATGGCGAGCTGTCGCTGGAAGACTCTCTGACTGCCTTTGAACAAGGCATCCGCCTGACCCGTGATTGCCAGGGCGCACTGGCCCAGGCAGAGCAAAAAGTGCAGATCCTGCTTGAGCGCGATGGTGAACTGGCACAAGAGCCTTTTGATGCGGAACAGTCCGAATGATTGATGCTTATCAGATCAGCAGCCAGGCCCGTGTCAACGCGGCGCTTGAACTTCTGTTTGTCGCTCCGGCACCCGAGCTGGCCCGTCTTTATGAGGCCATGCGCTACAGCGTCATGAATGGCGGCAAACGGGTTCGCCCGCTGCTGGCCTATGCCGCCTGCGAAGCCCTCGGCAGTACACCTGAACAAGCCAATGGCGCTGCATGTGCCGTGGAACTGATCCACGCCTATTCGCTGGTGCATGACGACTTGCCGGCCATGGACGATGACGATCTGCGCCGCGGCCAGCCAACCACCCATAAAGCGTTCGACGAAGCCTGCGCCATCCTGGCGGGCGACGGCCTGCAAAGCCTGGCGTTCAGCGCATTGCTCGACCCGCGCCTGAGCAACCTGGATGCCGACACGCGCTTGCGCATGGTCACGGCCCTGGCCTTGGCCGCAGGCCCGGCGGGCATGGTTGGCGGGCAAGCGATCGACCTGGGTTCAGTAGGGCTCAAGCTCGACCAGGCGGCGCTGGAATATATGCACCGGCACAAGACCGGCGCCCTGATCGAAGCCAGCGTGCAGTTGGGCGCCCTTGCCAGCGGTAACGCAACCGCTGAAAACCTGCAGGCATTGAATGTCTACGCACGGGCCATTGGCCTGGCATTTCAGGTGCAGGACGACATCCTCGATGTTGAAAGCGATACCGCAACCCTGGGCAAACGCCAGGGTGCCGACATTGCGCGGGACAAACCGACCTACCCGGCACTGATGGGTCTGGAGCAGGCCAAAGGCTATGCACTGGAGCTGCGTGACCAGGCACTCAACGCCCTGCGACATTTTGATGCAGCTGCCGAGCCGCTGCGCGAATTGGCACGATATATCGTTGACCGCCGCCACTAAAAGTTGCTCTTCAGTAATGATTTCTGACAGGTCTAATGCCAAGGTCTTACTAACGAGTGCCAGACTGCGTGGGCAGCTTACGTTCCATAAGGTAAACTGCCGCCTCTTCTTATACCTATAACGATTCGCCTGATGCCAACGACGTTTCAAGAGATTCCCCGCAACCGTCCGACTACGCCCCTGCTTGACCGGGCAGGCACGCCTGCGGGTCTGCGCCGCCTGGCCGAAGCCGAGCTGGAAACCCTGGCCGATGAGTTGCGCCTGGAATTGCTCTATACCGTCGGCCAGACGGGCGGGCATTTTGGTGCCGGCCTGGGTGTCATTGAGCTGACCATCGCGTTGCACTACGTGTTCGACACCCCGGACGACCGGCTGGTGTGGGACGTGGGCCATCAGGCGTATCCGCATAAAATCCTCACCGGTCGTCGCGAGCAGATGGCATCGCTGCGTCAGAAAGACGGCATTGCCGCTTTCCCGCGTCGTGCCGAGAGCGAGTACGACACTTTTGGTGTCGGCCACTCCAGCACCTCGATCAGCGCAGCGCTGGGCATGGCCATTGCCGCCCGCCTGCAAAAAAGCGAGCGCAAGGCGATTGCCGTGATCGGTGACGGCGCACTGACTGCGGGCATGGCTTTTGAGGCGTTGAACCACGCACCCGAAGTCGACGCCAACATGCTGGTGATCCTCAACGACAACGACATGTCGATCTCGCGCAATGTCGGTGGTTTGTCCAATTACCTGGCCAAAATCCTCTCGAGCCGCACCTACGCCAGCATGCGCGAAGGCAGCAAAAAGGTGCTCTCGCGTCTGCCTGGCGCGTGGGAAATTGCCCGTCGAACTGAAGAATATGCCAAAGGCATGCTGGTACCCGGCACCCTGTTCGAAGAACTGGGCTGGAACTACATCGGCCCGATCGATGGTCACGACCTGCCGACCCTGATTGCGACGCTGCGCAATATGCGCGACCTCAAAGGGCCGCAGTTCCTGCATATCGTCACCAAAAAAGGCAAGGGCTTCGCCCCGGCTGAAGCGGACCCGATCGGCTATCACGCCATCACCAAGCTTGACCCGCTGAATGCTCCGAAAGCTGCACCGAAAGCTCCGAGCGGGCCCAAGTACTCCGCCGTGTTTGGCGAGTGGCTGTGCGACATGGCCGCTGCCGATGAGCGCCTGGTGGGCATCACCCCGGCCATGAAAGAAGGCTCGGACCTGATTGCATTCAGCGAGCGTTATCCAAAGCGCTATTTCGATGTGGCGATTGCCGAGCAACATGCGGTGACCTTTGCTGCAGGCATGGCCTGCGAAGGCGCCAAACCTGTTGTGGCGATTTACTCGACATTCCTGCAGCGCGGTTACGACCAGCTGGTGCATGACGTCGCGGTGCAGAACCTGGACGTGCTGTTTGCCATCGACCGTGCAGGCCTGGTGGGCGAAGACGGCCCGACCCACGCTGGCAGTTTCGATCTGTCGTTCCTGCGCTGCATTCCGGGCATGGTCATCATGACCCCGAGCGATGAGAACGAACTGCGCAAAATGCTCACCACCGGCCACCTTTACAACGGTCCGGCGGCAGTGCGTTACCCCCGTGGTACAGGCCCGAACGCTGCGATCGAAAAAAACCTCGAGCCGCTGGAAATCGGCAAGGGCGTGATTCGTCGCCAGGGTTCGAAAGTCGCCATGCTGGTATTCGGCGTGCAACTGGCAGAAGCCCTGCAAGTGGCAGAAAAAATCGACGCTACCGTGGTCGACATGCGCTTCGTCAAGCCGATGGATGAAGAACTGGTTCGCGAAATGGCTGCCAGCCATGAACTGCTGGTGACCATCGAAGAAAACGCCATCATGGGCGGCGCAGGCGCAGGCGTCAGCGAATTCCTGGCCCGTGAAAACGTGCTCAAATCAGTGCTGCATCTGGGCTTGCCGGATATTTACGTCGAACATGCCAAGCCGAGCCAGATGCTGGCCGAATGCGGCCTGGATGCGGCAGGCATCGAAGCCTCGGTGCGTCAGCGCATGGTATTGCTGGGGCTCTGAGCCAACCAACCCTGTAGCCGCTGCCGCAGGCTGCGATAAGGTCCGCAGGACCTTCGCTGTTTAAAAGCGCGGCCCCTTCGGGCCCGATCGCAGCCTGCGGCAGCGGCTACAGGTTTCGTATTGAGACGCCATGAAACACCTTCGCTTTGCCCTGATCCTCGGCCTGATCCCCGCCAGCCCTGTACTCGCCGACTCCCTGGAACGCGAAGAAGCGCTCAAACTCCCGCAAACCCTGATCACCGGCAATCGCCAGGTCGAGGCACGCTCGGACAGCACAAGCGCCAACAGCGTGTTCACCCGTGACGATATCGACCGTCTGCAACCCACCAGCCTCAGCGACCTTCTAAGCCGGGTACCGGGTGTGCAAGTGGCCCGTAGTGGCGGGCGCGGTAGCCTGCCGGGGATCTATATCCGCGGCACCAAATCGGCGCAAAGTCTGGTACTGGTCGACGGCCAGCGTATGGCCAATGCCACCTCCGCCGACAGCAACCTGCAGTACCTGAATATCGATCAGATTGAACGCGTAGAAGTACTGCGCGGCTCGCGCTCGGTGATCTACGGCAGCGATGCGATTGGTGGCGTAATACAGATTTTCACCCGGCGCGGAGCCGATCAGGCTCCGCAGCTTCGTCTGCATAGTGCAGTGGGCAGTTATGGCAGCTCGCAAAACAGCCTGGGCATTTCCGGTGGTGACGCTCAAACACGCTACAACCTCAGTGGCAGCCTTGAGCAAACCGCCGGGATCAATCGTACCCACGAGTCCTTCCCCAGCGACAATGACCACGATGCCTATCGCAACAAGTCACTGAGCCTGAACCTGAGCCACTCTCTGAACGAGGCGTTCGAAGTTGGCCTGACGGCGATGAAAAACATCGGCAAAACCGAACTCGACAATTCGTTCGGACGCTGGGATCCGGCGACCCAGAGCGTCAGTGGCCAACAGCTCTCCAGCGATTTTGATATCAGCAGCGTGGGCAGTTTTATCGACGCGCAACTAAGCGAGCGCTGGAACTCGCGCCTGGAACTGGGCCACAGCGAAAACCGCGAAAAAACCCGGGACAAGCTCAGCACAGACATCTATAGCTTCAACACCTATCGCGACTCGCTGAACTGGCAAAACAACCTGAGCCTGGATGATCAAAACAGCCTGATCCTCGGCGCCGACGCCTATCAAGACCGGGTGCGCAGCAGCACCCTGTTTGACGAGGACAGCCGCTGGAACCGCGCAGCATTTGTTCAGCACCGCTTCCAGGGTGATTACTTTTCGACCGAACTTGGCTTGCGCCACGATCAGAACCAGCAATTCGGCAGCCACAACACCTGGAGCGCCAGCCTGACAGTCCCCTTGAACGCCGACAACGATATGCTGCTGTCTTACAGCGAAGGGTTTCGTGCGCCTACCTTCAATGACCTTTACTACCCACAGTTCGGTAATCCCGATCTCAAGCCGGAATACTCAAAAAGCTACGAGCTGCAATGGCGTAGCCAGCTAACTGAAACCAGCCGCCTGGAAACCTCGCTGTACCGCACCGATATTCACGACGCGATTGTGGCCGATGCCGACTTTATTCAGCAGAACATCGGCGCAGCGCGGATCACCGGTTTCGAAAGTGCGTTGCAGCAGGAATGGTTCGGCTGGCAGAGCAGCCTGGGTATCGCGATGATTGACCCGCGCGATCGTGATACCGGCCATACCCTGAGCCGTCGCGCACGCCGTACCTTGAGCCTGGATCTGGATCGGCAATTCGACCGGCTGGGTATCGGCGCCAGCTGGCAAGCGGTGAGCAGCAGTTTCAATGATGAAGACAACAAACAACCCATAGGCGGTTACGGCCTGCTGGGGCTGCGTGGCAACTGGCAAGCCAGCCCGCAAGTGCGCATGGACGTGAAAATCGACAACCTGCTGGACAAGAGCTTCACCCGAGCGCTGTACAGCTATGACGGCAACTACTATGGCTACCGGGAAGAACGACGCAGCTTGCAGTTGGCCATCACCTGGACCCCAACGTTCTAAACCTGTGGGAGCGGGCTTGCTCGCGATAGCATCACCGCGACTTACCTGAAACTCCGCATCGCCTGCATCGCGAGCAAGCCCGCTCCCACAGGGGGGATCAGGGTGACGCCAGTTGCTCACACAGTTTTGCCGTTGCTTCCAGCATCTGCCCGCTCGGGCGTTCCAGGCCCTTGTCGGCCAACAGCAGCAAACGTCCGTGCTTGACCGCGTCAAGCTGCGGCCAGGCCTTCCAGGCATCCAGCTGCGCCTGGGTACTGGCAATGATCACCTCGGGATTACGCTGCAACACGGACTCGATACTGACCTGCGGCGCCGGCAGCTTGAGGTCATCAAACACATTGCTGGCCCCGCACACCGCCAGCGCATCGCTGATGATTTGCCCGCCGCCGAGGGTGTACAGCGGCTGGTCCCACACCTGATAGAACGCCCGCAGTGGCGGGTCGCGCCGGTATTGCTCGCGCAATTGCGCCAGGCGTTGGCGCAGTTGCGCCGCCAGTGCCTGGCCACGCTCGGGCCGGTTCAAGGCCATCGCCAGTGCTTCAACCTGATCGGCCAGCTGATCGAGGCTTGCCGGTTCGGCGGTGAAGGTAGGGATATTCAGGTTGCGTAATTGCTCGCGCTGGGCAACGCCCACACTGCCCGGCCAAAGCAAAAGCAGGTCGGGTTGCAAGCTGACCAGACGCTCCATGTCCAGTTGCCCGTAGCGGCCCACCGAGGGCACGTCGGCAAGTTCAGGTAACGGCTCCCCCGCCTCCAGACGCCCCACCAGCAAATCGCTGGCACCGAGTTCAACAACCATTTCAGACAGTGACGGCGACAGGCTAACCACACGCGTGGCGGCCAGGGCAGGAAGGCTGACGGTCAGCAGCAGAGCCGCCAGCCAGAAGCGCATCAGCCGACCTGGCGGGGGATGCGGTAGAGGTAGAACAGCACCAGCGTTGACAGCACCAGCAGCAATAGCGGCACGCCTTCAAGCCCGACAAACACCGCCAGGGTAGCGATCCAGGTGGGCAGGCCCGCGGCCAGCAAAGCCCGTTGACGCGCACGCGCCAGCTCATCCCAGGCTGCGGGCTCCTGCGCGGTATCAAGGGATTTTTGCAGATTGATCAGACCCTGTTTGTAAGGCCCGAACGTGCGCAGGGTGACGAACATCGAGGCCACGCCGGCGATAAACAACGGCATCGCCAGCTCAGGCAGCAATGGTTCGACATTGCCGAAAAACCAGCTGACCAGCACCAGCGGCAACAGGGTCAGCAGCAGCTGTTGCCACCAGCTGAAACTCAGGCGCCGGCGGCGCTGGCCGCGGGTCACGCCGGGTCAGCCTCGTTTTGGTGCTGGTTGCCCATCATGTGCCCGAGCTTGTTGGCTTTGGTCGCCAGGTACAGTTTGTTGTGCGGGTTGTGCCCGGTGTGCAACGGCACACGCTCGGCCACGCTGATGCCCATGTCGGTCAAGGCTTTGACCTTGCGCGGGTTGTTGGTCATCAGGCGCAGTGAATGCACGCCCACATGCTCAAGCATCGGCAGGCAAATGGCGTAATCGCGCTGGTCTGCGGCAAAGCCCAGACGCTCGTTGGCTTCGACGGTATCGGCACCGCCATCCTGCAGCTCGTAAGCGCGGATTTTGTTCAGCAAACCAATGCCACGGCCTTCCTGACGCAGATACAGCAACACGCCACGCCCTTCGCGGGCAATGGCCTGCAAGGCGGCTTCAAGCTGTGAGCCGCAATCGCAACGCTGGCTGAACAGGGCATCGCCAGTCAGGCATTCGGAGTGCACCCGGCCCAAAACTGGCGCGCCATCCGCCACATCGCCCAAGCTGAGCAAAACGTGTTCACGACCCGTGGCCTTCTCAAGGAAGCCATGCATGGTGAATTCGGCAAAGGGGGTGGGTAATTTGCAAGCGGCAACGAAAACGACGGGCACCGTGTGCTCCTGATCAGTTTGAGTACTGGAAATTCGCAGAGGCGACATTGTAACAGGAGGTTCCTACAGACGCTTAGGCTGAATTACCGAGGATAAATATCTAAAAGTTTGATGACTTACGCTACACACAGGCCCCGTGGGAGCGGGATCACGCACGAAAATGCTGATAACCGCGAATGGCCGGGGTGATATCCCGGCCTTGGTCATCCAACAGCGTTACGCCCTGCCCTTCAACCACCCGGCCAATCACATGAATTGGCCAGCCATCAGCCAGCAGGGTTGGCAGCTCAGGTGCAGGCAAGGTAAATGCCAAAACATAATCATCACCGCCGCTCAGTGCTGCCTGTTGCGCCCCCGCCTCGCCCAGGAACTCTTCCAGGGCCAGCGCGACCGGCACCCGGTCGAGCTCAATCACCAGCCCGGCCTGCGACGCCGCCGCGATATGCCCGCAATCGGCCAGCAGGCCATCGGAGATATCCAGCGCTGAAGTGGCTTTACCTCGCAGGGCCTGGCCCAGCGCCAGTTGCGGTTGCGGCGACCAGTAATGGGCCAGCAACGGCTCGCCGATCATCGATGGCGCGCTGCGCTGCCCCAGCACCAGCGGCAACGCCCCGGCCGCATTGCCCAGCTCGCCGCCCACACACAGCAGATCACCGGGGCGCGCTCCGCTGCGGGTCAGGGCACGGCCCGTGGGCACTCGCCCAAACACCGTCAGGGTCAAGCACAACGGCCCGCGCGTGGTGTCACCACCAATCAGGCGCAGATCACAGGTCTGGGCCATCAGGTTCAAACCACGGGCATAGGCCTGCAGCCAGTCGGCGTCAAACGTCGGCAGGGTCAGGGCAAGGGTAAATGCGACAGGCGTTGCGCCCATGGCCGCCAGGTCGCTGGCCGCCACCGCCAGCGAACGCTGACCGAGCAGGAAAGGGTCGCAAGGATCTGCGAAGTGCACCCCGGCTACCAGGGTGTCGGTGGAAATAGCCAGCTGCTCCCCGCAGGGAACAGCCAGCAGGGCACAGTCGTCGCCAATACCTAGGGCAACACCCTCGCCGCCCTGCGCACAGGGCGCGGCAGCGAAGAAGTTGCGGATCAGCTCAAACTCGCCCATGGCCGACAGCGCGGTTTAGCGCTTGTAAGCCTTCACTTCAGCTTCGCGCAGACGCGGAGCCAGTTTATCGAGCACACCGTTGACGAACTTGTGGCCGTCGGTGGAACCGAAAACCTTGGCCAGCTCGATACCTTCGTTGATCACAACGCGGTAAGGCACGTCGACACGCTTGATCAGCTCCCAGGTGGACAGGCGCAGAACAGACAGCTCAACCGGATCGAGTTCTTCGATGGTGATGTCCAGGCACGGAACCAGGGCAGCATCGATCTCGCCTCTGTGCGCAGGTACGCCGTGCAGGATTTCACGGAAGTAGGCAGCGTCAACGTCGGTGAAGTCGTTATCGACGCGGAACTGCGCTTCGATTTCGTTCAGCGATTGCTTGGCCATGTGCCATTGGTACAGGGCCTGAGTCGCGAGTTGACGCGCTTCACGGCGCTTGGCGCTCTTGGATGGCTTGCCAGCGTCCGCAGGTTTTGGATCGCGCGGGTTGAAACGATCGCTTTCGTCGGAAATCACTTGGCCTCCAACTGTGCCAACAGGCTGACCATTTCAAGGGCGGACAAGGCAGCTTCAGCGCCTTTGTTGCCGGCTTTGGTGCCGGAACGCTCGATGGCTTGCTCGATCGAATCGACAGTCAGTACACCGAATGCAACCGGTACGCCGAACTGCATGGACACCTGGGCCAGGCCCTTGGTGCACTCGCCGGCAACGTATTCGAAGTGCGGAGTACCGCCACGAATCACGGCGCCCAGGGCGATGATGGCGGCGAATTCGTTGCGCTGGGCAACTTTTTGCGCAACCAGCGGAATTTCGAACGCGCCAGGCGCACGGATAATGGTGATGTCGCTTTCGTTCACACCGTGGCGAACCAGGGCATCAACGGCACCACTCACCAGGCTTTCGACGACAAAGCTGTTGAAACGGCCAACTACGAGTGCGTAGCGACCTTTGGGGGCGATGAAGGTACCTTCGATGGTCTTCAGGGTCATTCGGTATGTCTCGTATTAAAGAGCCAGAGCGCATTTGCATGCGCTCTTTAGGATATTGGGCCACGAATTCGGACTGGACACGACCGGTCTTTATTCGGAGGGCACGTATTCTACAACTTCCAGATCGAAACCGGATATGGCATTGAACTTCATTGGTGAACTCATCAGGCGCATTTTACGCACGCCCAGGTCACGCAGGATCTGCGAACCGGCACCGACGATGCTGTAGGTGGTCGGTTTTTTCACCGGCGCGTGGTCCGCAGTTTCGCGGATATTGGCCAGCAACACATCGCCGTCCAGCGGATGGCCCAACAGCAGTACCACACCGCTGCCCGCCTCTGCCACCGCGCTCATGGCAGCGCGCAGGCTCCAGCGGCCGGGCTGCTTGACCATCAGCAGGTCGCGCAGCGGGTCCATGTTGTGCACACGCACCAGGGTCGGTTCTTCGGCGCAGATCTTGCCCAGGGTCAGTGCCATATGCACATCGCCTTCGACTGAATCACGATAGGTCACCAAATTGAATTGGCCCAGTTCGCTGTCCAGTGGCTGCTCGGCAATCCGCTGAACGGTACGTTCGTGGATCATCCGGTAGTGGATCAGGTCGGCGATGGTGCCGATCTTGATCCCGTGCTCGGCGGCGAAGGCTTCCAGTTCAGGGCGACGGGCCATGGTGCCGTCATCGTTCATCACTTCGCAGATCACGCCGCTTGGCTCGAACCCGGCCATGCGCGCCAGGTCGCAGGCAGCCTCGGTGTGGCCGGCGCGGGCCAGTGTGCCGCCCGCCTGCGCCATCAACGGGAAGATATGGCCCGGGCTTACGATGTCTTCTGCCTTGGCGTCCCTGGCTGCAGCCGCCTGCACGGTGCGGGCACGGTCAGCCGCAGAGATGCCGGTGGTGACGCCGGTGGCCGCTTCGATCGAAACAGTGAACTTGGTGCCAAAGCCGGAGCCGTTGCGCGGCGCCATCAAGGGCAGCTTGAGCAGTTCGCAGCGCTCGCGGCTCATCGGCATGCAGATCAGGCCACGGGCAAAACGTGCCATAAAGTTGATGTGCTCGGCCTGGCAGCACTCGGCGGCCATGATCAGGTCGCCTTCGTTCTCGCGGTCTTCGTCATCCATAAGGATGACCATCTTGCCTTGGCGGATGTCTTCAACCAGTTCTTCGATGCTGTTGAGCGCCACGCGGCACCCCCTTACGTCAGGATTTGAGAAAGCCGTTGGCGGCCAGAAAACTTTCGCTGATGCCACCCGAGGTCGGCTCGGCGGCTTTGTCACCCAGCAGCAGACGCTCCAGGTAGCGCGCCAGCAAGTCGACTTCGAGGTTGACCCGGCGACCCGGACGATAGTCGCCCATGATGGTTTCGCTCAGGGTGTGCGGAATGATGGTCAACGAGAACTCGGCGCCATTGACCGCGTTCACGGTCAGGCTGGTGCCATCGACGGTGATCGAGCCTTTATGGGCGATGTACTTGGCCAGCTCTTTGGGGGCACGGATGCGGAACTCGATGGCACGGGCGTTCTCTTCGCGGGAGATCACTTCACCCACGCCATCAACGTGACCGCTGACCAGATGACCGCCCAGGCGCGTGGTCGGGGTCAGGGCCTTTTCCAGGTTGACCCGGCTGCCGCTCTTGAGGTCGTTGAACGCGGTGCAATCGAGGGTCTCGCGGCTGACGTCAGCGGCAAAGCCGTTGCCCGGCAACTCGACGGCGGTCAGGCACACGCCATTGATCGCGATGCTGTCGCCGAGTTTGACGTCGCTCAGGTCGAGCTTGCCGGTGTCGATGGAAACGCGCACATCACCGCCCTTGGGGGTCAATGCACGGATGCTGCCGATGGATTCAATGATGCCGGTAAACATGTCGTTCCCCTTGAGAACAAAGCCTGTTTGAAACGAAGGCTGAGAATTATACGCTCGCTGATGGCACAGGTATGGCTGTGACTCGCCAGTCATCGCCCACCGCGCGCATTTCCGTGATCTTGAGCAAAGGTGCCTCGCTCATATGGGTCAACGGCAGTTCCAGTAATGGCCGCGCTGTAGAGCCCAAAAACTTGGCTGCGACAAAAATCTGATATTCATCCACCAACCCCTGCTCGGCAAAAGCACCCGCCAGACGCGGCCCGGCTTCCACCAGAACTTCGTTGACGCCACGGGCAGCCAGCGCCTGCAGCAACTTGCGCAGGTCGACCTGGCCGTTGGCGCCGTGGATCACCAGGCACTCAGGCCCGGTACGGTATTGCTCGGCAGGCGGCACACAGGTGGCAACCAGCGCTGGCCCGGCCTTGAAAAACGGTGCATCCAGCGGCACCCGCAAACGTCCGTCGATCAACACCCGCAGCGGCGGGCGGCTGAGCGCAAGCGCGGTCAGCTCGGGGCTCAGGCCCAGCTCGGGGCCGCGTACGGTCAGGCGGGCACCATCGGCCAGCACTGTATCCGCCCCCGTCAGTACGACACTGGCTTGGGCCCGCAAGCGCTGCACCGCAGAACGCGCTTCGGGGCCGGTGATCCACTGGCTTTCGCCGTTGGCCATCGCAGTGCGGCCATCAAGGCTCATGGCCATTTTGACCCGCACAAACGGCAGACCGTGCTCCATGCGCTTGAGAAAGCCCGGGTTCAACGCCCGGGCATCGGCCTCGAGCACACCGCTGCGGACTTCAATTCCGGCATCGGCCAGACGTTTGAGGCCGCGCCCGGCGACTTCCGGGTTGGGGTCCTGTATGGCCGCAACCACCCGTGCCACGCCCGCAGTAATCAGCCCTTCGGCACAGGGTGGGGTATGCCCATGATGGCTGCACGGTTCAAGGGTGACATAGGCCGTGGCACCCCGCGCCAGCTCGCCCGCCGCACGCAAGGCGTGGACTTCGGCATGGGGCTCGCCGGTGCGCACATGCCAGCCTTCGCCGACGATCTGGCCATCACGCACGATCACGCAACCGACCCGCGGGTTGGGGTGGGTGGTGTACAAGCCATTGCGCGCCAGTTCGATGGCTCGCGCCATGTAATGGGTGTCTAAAATCGATTGTTCAGTGGACTGGGTCATTCTTTGGAAGGCTCACGGGCAAGTCGGTCGATCTCTTCGCGGAACTCGTTCAAGTCCTGAAAGCGTCGATAGACCGAGGCAAAGCGGATATAGGCCACTTCGTCGAGCTTTTGCAGCTCGCCCATGACCAGTTCACCAACAACCAGCGATTTGACTTCGCGTTCGCCAGTGGCGCGCAGCTTGTGCTTGATCCGGGCGAGCGCAGCTTCAAGGCGCTCGACACTCACCGGGCGCTTTTCCAGCGCGCGCTGCATGCCGGCGCGCAGTTTTTCTTCGTCAAAGGGCTGACGGCTGCCGTCTTGCTTGATCAGGCGGGGTAGTACCAACTCGGCTGTTTCAAAGGTGGTGAAACGCTCACCACAGGCCAGGCATTCGCGCCGGCGACGCACCTGATCGCCCTCGGCGACCAGACGCGAGTCGATGACTTTAGTGTCGTTGGCACCGCAGAAGGGACAGTGCATGGTGGCAGCCAACAAAAATGGGGAGCGCCATGTTAGCGCATCCCACTGGCAAGACAAGCCATAGGCTTTACGGTATACAGACGGGCTACTATGTTTTACACAATCTGATACACCGACTGACCTGCCGCTGGAGCCGTGTATGCCGCTACGAACGCTTGTTTTGCTGTGCCTTGCCAGTTTGTTGGTGGCTTGTAGCAGTGAGCCACCAAAATCGGCACAGCCCCAAGTGCTGGCGCAGCCAAAAACCGATGCCCCGGCCGACCTGGGCCCGCTGCCCTCTCATCAGCGCGAGTTGAGCGGCGTATTGTCTGGCGTACCGGCAGGCGCCGAGGTTGAGCTGGCCATGCTGATCGTCGACGATCGCGGGCGCCCCCAAGGGCTGATGGCCAGCAGCAAGATACTCGGCAACAACCAGTCGCTGCCCTTCAAGCTGCGCTTCAACCCGCAAGCCTTCCCGACCGGCATGCGCGTCGAGCTGCGCGGTCGTGCCAGCCAGTCCGGACAATTGATCCTGCATCTGCCTTCGCGGATCATCAACCAGCCCACCACACAGGCGCTGGGTACACTGGCCTTCGTCAAAGCACCATGAACACACCGTTTGGCCTGCAGCAGTCGTTGAGCGAGTTATTGGGTGATGCGCGGCTAGTGGCGACCGATTTGCCCGGTACCGCGCTCAAGCTCTGGTTGATCGATGCCCACAATATGGATCGTGCCTTCACCCCCGACGAAACCCGGCGCATTCTCTACGAGCCGCCCTACTGGGCGTTTTGCTGGGCCAGCGGGCTGGCGTTGGCGCGCTTTCTGGCCGAGCAGCCGCACTGGGTCAAGGGCAAGCGCGTGCTGGACTTTGGTGCAGGCTCCGGTGTTGCCGCGATTGCCGCCGCCAAAGCCGGAGCACTGGAAGTCGTGGCTTGCGACCTTGACCCGCTGGCCCTGGCAGCCTGCCGGGCCAATGCGCAGCTCAATAAGGTGCAGTTGAGTTACTCCAGCGACTTCTTTGCCGAAGCCGACCGGTTTGATCTGATCCTGGTGGCCGATGTGCTGTACGACCGCGAAAACCTGCCGCTGCTGGATCAATTTCCTACCCGCGGCCAACAAATCCTGGTGGCTGATTCCCGTGTGCGCGACTTCCAGCATCCGCTTTATCGGCAACTGGCCATGCTCAAGGCGCTGACCCTTCCCGACCTGGCCGAACCCCACGAATTTCGCAACGTCAGCCTGTATCACGCACAACGCGAGCCAACCGCTTTCAGCCGTCCGGCCCAGCCTTTATAGTTGCCCTCATTTACCTGCTTCGAGACACATAATGAATCAGCCTACGCCCTCTTTCAGCTTCGACGTAACTTCCGCTGACTTCGACAAACTGGTGGTCCAGGCCTCGTTCGACCAACCCGTGCTGGTGGATTTCTGGGCCGAGTGGTGCGCACCGTGCAAGGTGATGCTGCCGATCCTGGAGCAAATTGCCGAGGACTATCAGGGCGAACTGCTGCTGGCCAAGGTCAACTGTGACGTTGAGCAGGACATTGTGGGACGCATCGGCATCCAGACCTTGCCGACCGTGGTGCTGTTCAAAGACGGCAAAGTTGTCGACGGTTTCCAGGAAGCCCAGCCTGAGTCGGCCATTCGCGCCATGCTCGCGCCTCATGTGGTCATGCCCGAAGCTGCGGTAGAAGACCCGCTGGTACTGGCCCAGGCGCTGTTTGCCGAAAGCCGCTTTGCCGATGCCGAAGCCCTGCTCAAGAGCATCCTGACCGAAGACAACAGCAACGCCAAAGCGCTGATCCTGTATGGCCGCTGCCTGGCTGAACGCGGCGAGCTGGCTGAAGCGCAAGCGGTACTCGATGCGGTCAAAAGCGACGAACACAAAGCCGAATTGGCCGGGGCCAAGGCGCAATTGACGTTTTTGCGTCAGGCAGCGGACCTGCCGGATGTAGCCGACTTGAAAACCCGCGTGGCGCAAAATCCGCAGGACGATGAAGCCGCCTATCAGCTGGCCATTCAACAGTTGGCGCGCCAGCAATATGAAGGAGCGCTGGACGGGCTGCTGAAGCTGTTCACCCGTAACCGCAGCTACAACGAAGGCATCACCCACAAGACCCTGCTGCAAGTGTTCGACCTGCTGGGCAATGATCACCCGCTGGTCACCACGTACCGCCGCAAACTGTTTGCTGCGCTGTACTGATCAGAGCATGTGTAGCCGCTGACGAGGTACGAGGCTGCGATGGGCTGCGCAGCAGCCCCAATAAGTTGAAGGTCCTGCGGCCCTTGTCGCAGCCTCGTACCTCAGCAGCGGCTACAACAGCAATATCTACTCAACCCAGCTGTAAATCGGCGAATCAGCCCCGCTGACCACCTTGACCTCGGCACAATGGCGCAGGCGCACCAACAGGCGTTTGCCAGCGCCAGTGCTGCCGGTCAGTGCCTCAAGCTGCCCCAGCAATTCAGGTCCGGTCATCTGCCCGGCCTTGCGCAGCAAGTCCTTGGTGGCTTCCCACACGGCATCATCCTGATTCGCGGGTTTGGCAGGCGGCTGGCTGATCGGCACTTCACTGACCTGCAGTTGTGCGCCCAACTTTATCCAGTCGCTCTCATCCAGCTCCACCGTCAAATCTACCGGCCAGTCGCCTATTGTTCCGCGAATGCGCACCATCGTCGTGCTCCTCAATTTTCATCACGCCATGCTCCCATGCGTCTTGCGTAACGCCAAGCACACGGGCAAACTCTCGCAATAGTTGTTATAAGATCACATAACAATATTTTCACATTTCTGCTGGAGTTCTCCCATGCGCCGCTTGCTTCTTGCTTTGCCGTTTGCCTTGTTGCCGCTGGCGATGGCTCATGCCGCCGACGATCACGACCATGAACACGACAGCCTGCCTCCCCACGAGCATGGCGTTGGCAGTTTGAACGTCGCGCTGGACGGCCAGACGCTGGAACTGGACCTCGATGGCCCGTCGATGAACCTGGTGGGCTTTGAGCACGTGGCCAGCACTGACGCCGACAAGGCAAAAGTCAATTCAGCCCGCCAGCAACTGGAAAACCCGCTGGTGCTGTTCAGCATTCCCAAGGCCGCCGGTTGTACAGCTGACGCACAGGAACTGAAAAGCCCGCTGTTCGATCCGGCACCTGAAGAAGGCACCGCCAAGGGCGAGCACCACCATAGCGATATCGAGGCCCACTACGCGTTTACCTGCAGCACGCCAGAGGCTTTGAAAGCGCTGGATCTAGCGCAGTTTTTCAAGACTTTCCCCGGCACCCATAAATTCAAGGTACAACTGATCGGCCCGAGCGGTCAGCAGGCAGTAGAAGTGACAGCCAAGGCACCGACGCTGAAGTTTTAAACACCTGCCTCCCCCTGTGGGAGCGGGCTTGCCCGCGATGACATCACCTCGGTGTGCCTGACAGACCGCAGCGCCTGAATCGCGAGCAAGCCCGCTCCCACAGAAAGTCTTCCCCCCACTCCCAGGCGATTTCTCCCCCCCATGACCCAAGCACTTATCGAACTGAGCGACCTGAGCTTCAGTTGGCCGGGCCATCCCGTGCTGCTGGATATTCCGGCGTTTAGCCTGCAAGCGGGCGAGACCCTGTTCCTCAAGGGCCCCAGTGGCAGCGGAAAAACCACTTTGCTGGGGTTGCTCGGCGGCGTGCAAAAAGCCAATAGCGGCTCGATCCGCTTGCTGGGCCAGGAGCTGAGTGAACTGGGCTCCGGCGCCCGCGACCGCTTTCGGGTTGACCACACGGGCTACATCTTTCAGCAGTTCAATTTGCTACCGTTTCTGTCGGTGCGCGAGAACGTCGAACTGCCTTGCCACTTCTCCAAACTACGCGCCAGCCGCGCCGTGCAACGGCATGGCAGTGTGGGTAATGCCGCACAAACCCTGCTCGCGCATCTGGGCCTTAAAGACCCGGGGCTGCTGGAGCGTCGCGCCGACTCACTGTCTATCGGCCAGCAGCAGCGTGTGGCCGCTGCCCGCGCCCTGATCGGCCAGCCCGAATTGGTGATTGCCGACGAGCCCACCTCGGCGCTGGATGCCGATGCTCGCGAAGCCTTTATCCAGTTGCTGTTTACCGAGTGCCGCGAGGCCGGCGCCAGCTTGCTGTTTGTCAGCCACGATCAGAGCCTGGCCCCCTTGTTCGACCGCAACCTGTCCTTGTCTGAACTCAATCGCGCCGCCCTGTCGGTAGAGGTCTGAGATGTATTTGTTTCGTCTAGCGCTGGCCAGCCTGGCCAACCGCCGCTTCACCGCACTGCTGACCGCTTTCGCCATTGCCCTGTCGGTGTGCCTGCTGCTGGCCGTCGAGCGGGTGCGCACCGAAGCCCGCGCCAGCTTCGCCAGCACCATCAGCGGCACCGACCTGATCGTTGGCGCCCGCTCGGGCTCGGTCAATCTGCTGCTGTATTCGGTATTCCGCATCGGCAATGCCACCAACAATATTCGTTGGGACAGCTTTGAACACTTCGCCAACAACCCCAAGGTGAAATGGGCCATTCCCATGTCCCTGGGCGACTCGCACCGCGGGTATCGGGTGATGGGCACCAGCGAGGCGTACTTTGAGCACTATCAGTACGGCCACAAGCAAAACCTCAAGCTGGCCAGCGGTCGCGCCTTTGCCAGCGATCCGTTCGAAGTGGTGCTGGGCGCCGAAGTCGCCAATGCCCTGCATTACAAACTGGGCGACAAGCTGGTGCTGGCTCACGGCGTGGCAGCGATCAGCCTGGTCAAGCACGACGACAAACCGTTCACCGTGGTCGGTATTCTCGCGCGCACCGGCACCCCGGTAGACCGCACGCTGCATATCAGCCTGGGCGGCATGGAAGCGATCCACATCGACTGGCATAACGGTGTACCAGCCCACGGAGCCGGACGCATCAGCGCTGACCAGGCCCGCAATATGGACCTCACACCCCAGGCCATTACTGCGTTTATGCTGGGCCTGAACAGCAAGATTTCCACCTTTGCCCTGCAACGGGAGATCAACGATTTCCGCGGCGAGCCGATGATGGCAATTTTACCGGGGGTGGCGCTTCAGGAACTCTGGAGCCTGATGAGCACCGCCGAAAAAGCGTTGTTTGTGGTGTCGCTGTTTGTGGTGCTGACCGGATTGATCGGCATGCTCACTGCCATTTTGACCAGCCTCAATGAGCGTCGCCGCGAGATGGCGATCTTGCGCTCCGTGGGCGCCCGGCCCTGGCATATCGCGACCCTGTTGATCTTCGAGGCACTGGCGCTGGCACTGGCCGGGGTGATCGCGGGGGTAGGGTTACTGTATGTGTGCATCGCCGTCGCGCAAGGCTATGTGCAATCAAACTACGGCCTGTATTTGCCTCTGGCGTGGCCAAGTGAATATGAATGGACGCTGCTCGGCGGTATTCTGGCAGCCGCCCTGCTGATGGGCTGCGTGCCAGCCTGGCGCGCCTACCGACAATCGCTGGCCGATGGTCTGTCCATTCGTTTATGAGCTTACGTTTATGAAAAGGTCTGCAATGTCCCGCGTGCTGCTGGCACTGTTGCTGCTGGTTGCGACACCACTGTGGGCGGCCGAACCCAAAGAGCTGACCTGGTCGGAGATGATCCCTGCGGATGCACCGCCTGAGGCACCGGACATGACACCGCTGCATGACCTGTCCCAGATGGGTAGCATGGAAGCCGCCCCGGCTGCCAAGCAGGACTTGCCCAATGCACCGGTGGTCCCGGCGCTGGACGGCCAGTTGATTCGCCTGCCGGGGTATATCGTGCCCCTTGAAGTCAGCGAAGACGGCCGCACCACCGACTTTTTGCTGGTGCCGTACTTTGGCGCCTGCATCCATGTGCCGCCACCGCCGTCGAATCAGATCGTGCATGTGACCAGCAAAGAGGGGGTCAAGCTCGACGAGCTGTACCAGCCGTACTGGATCGTCGGGGCACTGCAGGTCAAGCCAAGCACCAGCGAACTGGCGGATGCGGGGTATCAGATGGATGCTCAGAAGATCGTGGTGTATGAATTGCCGGAGTAAACCCAAAGGCCCCTCACCCTAGCCCTCTCCCAGAGGGAGAGGGGACTAAAAGCAAAAGCAGGTTTGCGCAACGCCACCAATCAGCTCCCTCTCCCAACGGGAGAGGGTTGGGGTGAGGGGCTCTTGCCAACTAACGAATTTTTCACAACTTCACGCTTTCATTGAGCTGGGTCAACGGAACAGGCCCGGGCGCTCATTACCATTGGTTATATAAATTTTAAATATCCCAATGGAGCTCCCATGCACAAGTCTTTGCTCAGCGCAGCCGCCCTTGCGCTCGCCTTCGTCGCCCCTATTGCCCAAGCGCACACGGAAGGCGACATCATCGTGCGTGCCGGTGCAATCACGGTTAATCCTAAGGCCGACAGCTCCAGCGTCAAGGTTGACCAGGGCCCACTGGCAGGCGCCGACCTGGGTGGCAAGGCGACCATGAGCAGCGACACGCAATTGGGTCTGAACTTTGCCTACATGATCACCGACCATGTAGGTATCGAACTGCTGGCGGCCACACCGTTTGAGCATGACGTCAAACTCAAGGGCACTGGCCTGGCAGCCGCTAACGGCAAGCTGGGCACCCTCAAGCACTTGCCGCCAACCCTGAGCGTTGTGTACTACCCGCTGGACTCCAAGTCAGTATTCCAGCCTTACGTCGGTGCCGGTATCAACTACACCTGGATCTACGACGAACACGTTGGTAGCCGCGCCAGCGCCGAAGGTTTCGACAACTTCAAGGCAAAAAACTCCTGGGGTATGGCATGGCAGTTGGGTGCTGACTACATGCTGACCGACAACATCATGATCAACGCCCAGGCGCGCTATATCGATATCGATACCCGTGCCACTGTGGAAAACAACGCCGTAGCGCCAGGCACTCGTGCCAAGGTCAACGTAGACGTGGATCCATGGGTTTACATGGTTGGCCTGGGCTACAAGTTCTAAACCCGGCAATCATAAAAAAGGCGCCTTTGAAAGGCGCCTTTTTTGTGGGCGGGTGGTTCTTAGCGGCCTAACAGGCGTGCCAGCCCGACGCTCATTGGCGTGGTTTCACCCAATGTGAAACGCTGCAACAGACGGCTGTTGTCGGCACGGGAGTGGCGAATATCACCCGAACGGGCCGGGCCGTGGCTGATCGGCGGCAGCTCGCCAACGACTTCGCTCAGAGCAGCAAGCATCTGGTTAAGTGTGGTGGCTTTGTTCAGGCCAACGTTTACCGCACCTTCTTCAACGTTATCGGTTTCAACGGCTTGCACCAGAATATTGACCAGATCGCCTACGTAGACGAAATCACGGGTTTGTTCACCATCGCCGAAAATGGTGATCGGCAAACCCTTTTCAGCGCGCTCACTGAAAATGCTGATCACGCCCGAGTATGGCGAGGAAGGGTCCTGGCGTGGACCAAAGATGTTGAAGAAACGGAAAATGACCGGCTCAAGACCATGCTGACGGCGATAGAAATCCAGGTAGTACTCACTGGACAGCTTGTCAGCCGCATACGGCGTCAGCGGCGCCTTGGGGGTGTCTTCAACAATCGACTCACCTTCGCCGTTATTGCCGTAGACCGCAGCACTGGAGGCAAAGACAACACGCTTGATCCCCGTTTGACGCATGGCTTCGCACACGTTCAGGGTGCCGATAAAGTTGCTCTGGTGAGTTCGCACCGGGTCGTCTACCGAGGCTTGCACCGAGGCAACGGCTGCCAGATGAACCACCGCGCTGCAACCGGCCATGACTTTGGCAACCAGCGCGGCATCGGCCACATCACCTTCAATCAGTTCGACCCGCGAGTTGTCCATTGGCAAGTTGCTGCGTTTGCCTGTGGACATGTCATCGAGAATTCTTACGGAGTAGCCTTTGGCCAACAAGGCGTCTACCAGGTTGGAGCCAATAAAACCGGCGCCACCGGTGATTAAAACGGGAGCATCAACCATGACGATAAAACCTGTCCAGTAAAGTGGGGAGCGCTGCGCGCCAGGCGCGAGGCTTGATCCCGAAGGTGTGTAGAATTTTTTTGCACGCCAGCACCGCGTGCTGGGGTTCTTCTGCCGCATCGGGCCGTGCGGCGTGCGCTTGGGGTGTCGGCGCTTCGATTGCCAGTTCGTGCAGGTTACGGGCCTCGGCCAGGATCGCCTGCCCCAGCGCCAGCGGCGTTGTCGCTTCATGCCCGGCGTAGTGGTAGGTGCCCCACAGTGGCGCCGCGCAATCAAGCTGTTTGAGTACCGAGATAATCACCCGCGCGGCATCATCCACCGGCGTCGGGTTGCCCCGTCGGTCATCAGCCATCAACAGCTCACCCGGCTTTTCGGCCTGGGCCAGAAACCGCCCAAGCGTGCCATCGGGGCTGTCATCGAGCAGCCAGCCAAATCGCAGCAACACATGTTGCGGGCAAATCGCCCGCACACTTTGCTCGATACGCCACAACGCCTGCCCACGGATTCCAAGCGGGACGGGTTCGTCCTTTTCACTGTAGGCCGTTGCACGCGAGCCATCGAACACGCGATAGCTGGAAGGTTGCAGCAGAGTGATGTTGTGATGCTGGCACAACTCGGCCAGACGCTCGACAGCGCGTTCCTGACTGGCAAGCCGGGCCTCGCTTACTGACTGCGCCTGAAACCAGTCGAAGTAGTAGGCCAGGTTGATGACGGCATCCGGGCGGGTGTCATCGAGCAACTGCGTGAGGCTCGCGGCGTCCCAACCGTCTTGCGGCGGGCGCGGGGCTAGGAAATTGATGTCTTCCTCGGCTCCCAGACGAATCAGCGCCTGCCCGAGGGCATTTCCGCCGCCCAATAACATAAGGCGCATTCGCATAAAGTATGCAGGCTCAGTCTATTCAGAACGGTGATGTATACCAGAAAAGCAGCCGTGAAAGCTGCTGACCATAATCAAGATAGCCTCATTTTGCGGGTTTCTTGCCCACTCGTCACTGACAAACTGCCCCAAGCTGGAAGGCCATCACTGTGATCTGGGCGGGATGTCTGTCAGCAGCACGGTAGAACGTTGCGCCAGAGAGTCCGTTGGCGACGATTGTTCCTGCTCCCGAACTGGCATCAGGAACCCCTGTGGATAATGTTGCGCGAAATGAACATCCGGTGACTTATCCACAAGCTTTTTAAGCCGGTCATTAAACGCGCGGCTCACGGTGTTCTGTGCCCCGGACATGGTTCGGAACTGCGCGGTTATGGTCACACCATCGAGGTTCATGCTGTCGACGCCGAAGATCGTCAGCGAGCCCTGCAGGCTCAGGCTGAGCAATGGATCGCTGCTTATCTGGCTCCCCGCTTCCCGAATCAGGGCAGTCGCTTTGTCCATATCGGTGTCGTAAGTGAACTGCACGGAAAAAAAGGCATAGGCAAACTGCCGGGAATGGTTGATTACGGCCTTGATCTGACCAAAAGGCACCGAATGGACAAAACCTCGCGAGTCTCGCAAGCGCAGGGTGCGGATGGTCAATCCCTCGACGGTGCCGGCATGAGCGGAGTCGATCACCACCCAGTCGCCGACCGAGATGGTGTCTTCAATAATGATAAACAGCCCGGTAATAACGTCCTGCACCAACTGCTGGGAACCAAAGCCGATGGCCAGGCCTATCACCCCGGCGCCCGCCAGGAAGGGCGCGACGTTCACCCCCAGATTGGCCATTGTGGTGATGGTACAGATCACCACCAGAATCACTTTGATCGCATTGCGCGCCAGCGGCAGGATGGTCTTGATTCGCGTACTGGGCTCATGGCTACCGCGCCGGTTGGTGGCCGGTTCCAGCGCTTGTTGAATGGCCGTGTCGAGTACCACCCAGGTCAACCAGGTCACCAGAAGGATCAGCAGGATATGGCCCAGGGAATCACTGATGACCTTGCCGGTACTGCTGTCGGAAGCAAAGGCCAACAACGAGAAACCCCAGATCTTCGCCAGCAACTCAATAAAGGTCACTGCCAGGGCAATACGCAGCAATGCGTAAACCACACCGATAAAACGCTCTTTATAGGCCCCCGTACGTTGGGTTCGCGCCCGAAACGAATGGTGCAAAATCGTGCTCAAAAATACCGTGCCTATCAGCAGGCCCGATGTCAGCAAGGCACTGCGCAAGGCACGCTCACTGCCCTCACCCACGCCCAGTAAATTGCGTGCGCTCACCAGCAACATCAGCAGCACGGGCCAGTACCAGAGCACCGAAAAAATCCGCAACGACTCTTGCAGGGCTGGCTGCCCGAGCCGCTGTGCCAGTGCCCGATTGCGAATCAGGTGGGCCACGGGCCGCCGCAGCCGGACCACCAGCCAGCCCAGAATGGCGCACGCCAGCAGCCCGGCGAATACCGACAGACAACTGGCGATATTGCTGCCGATTTGCCGCGCAATTTGCGGGCTGCTCATCGCATCACTCAGTGCCGAAAAAAAGCCGATCAAAAACAGCGCCAGTTTCGAGTACTGACGAATAATCTGCACCGCGCGGCGCTTGTGGCCTGTTTCAAACAAGGTACTCAGGGACAGCACCAGCGCCACACAAAACACCCCGCCGCTGCCGGCATAGGTCAGGGTCAGGCCGAACGAGCGCCCCAAAGTGTCTTGCAACATGCGGCTGGCATACAGGGTCAGCAGCAAGGACAACAGCGCGGGCACCAAATACGGCGCCACATACCTCACCAATGCCTGAATCCGCGGCCGGCTCGCAATCAGCCGGGTTGTGATCAGATAGCGCGCCAGCAATCGGCCGGCGAACATCAGGCCGAAAAAAGCGCCAAACCAGATAACCGACAACAGGAAGAAATCGGCCAGCCCGCTCCACGAAGGATGGCTGGATGCCTGCTCGACCAACACCCCCACTTCATCTGCCGCACGCTCAGTGCGCTGCCCCCAGGTATCCAGCAGGTGCATGCTCAGGCCGAGTTTGTCCTGAACCTCGTCCATGCCAGCACCCAGCGCCCCAAGCAAGCCGCCATCTACCAGCACTGGCGGCTTACCATCTGTTTCTTCGGCCTTGATGACAGAAGCCAGAGTGGGGGCTGCCTGAAGTACACCGTTACCTGACAGCAACAGCATTAGCAGCAAAAAAACCGTTTTGAATTTGAACAAACCCGGGGGCCTCCTCTACATCCTTGATAAGCCAACCGAATCGAAGTGATTAGGTTCGAATCTGGCACGCCTGCACTTTCGATCAGGTACAGCGTAGTCAATGGCGAGCCCGACGGTTCAAGTAATCCACCGATGTTAAGCAGCTACAAACACACAGCCAAATAAAAGGCCCGTCGCTGAATTAGCGACGGGCCTTTTATGGTTCTGGTTATAAACACCAGAAAGCCTTCAGGTTGACCGAGTGAACAACCTTGGGATTAAAGCTCAGGGCTTGAGCGATGACCATCGCGCTTTAACTAAAGCCCGCACGCAAATCCCCCTCCCGTGCCAAAAACCTCCCCTCCCTTTTACCGTTCGCCTGGCCCTCGCTGTAACTCAACACGCCATTGACCCACACGCCATCAATCCCTTCCGCCGCTCGCTGCGGACAATGGAAGTCCGCCACATCACGGATGGTCAGCGGATCAAACAACACCAGATCAGCCCAATGCCCTACACGAATTTCGCCACGTTCCTTTAAACCAAAGCGTGACGCTGACAACCCGGTCATTTTGTGCACCGCGGTGTGCAGCGGAAAAAGCCCCACGTCACGGCTAAAATGCCCGAGCACTCTTGGAAAAGCGCCCCACAAGCGCGGGTGCGGGAACGGATCCTCCGGCAATCCGTCAGAGCCAACCATGGACAGCGGATGGGCTAGAATTCGTCGCACATCTGCCTCATCCATGCCGTAGTACACCGCGCCAGCCGGTTGCAAGCGTTGAGCGGCATCGAGCAACGGCACGCCCCACTCGGCAGCGATGTCGATCAGATCGCGGCCGCCCAACTCGGGATGCGGTGTGGACCAGGTGATGGTGATGCGATGGGCGTCAGTGACTTGCCTGAGATCCAGGGTCGAAGAACTTGCCGCGTAGGGGTAACAATCACAGCCCACCGGGTGGGTTTTCGCCGCGTGCTCAAGAGCCGCCAACAGCTGCGGGCTGCGACCCCAGTTACCGACACCAGCACACTTGAGGTGGGAAATGATCACGGGGGATTTCGCGTGACGGCCGATTTGGAACGCTTCGTCCATGGCCTCCAGCACCGGTTCAAACTCACTGCGCAAATGGGTCGTGTACACCGCGCCAAATGCCGTCAGCTCTTCAGTCAGTTGCAGCACTTCATCGGTGGATGCCGAAAACGCGCTGGCATACGCCAGGCCTGTCGATAGTCCCAACGCCCCTGCTTCCAGGCTGTCACGCAGTTGCTCACGCATCGCGCTGATTTCACCCGGCGTGGCAGTACGAAACAGGTCGTCCAAGTGGTTGCTGCGTAGCGCGGTGTGGCCAACCAGCGCTGCCACGTTCAGCGTGGTGTTCGCCGCTTCGACGGCGGCGCGGTAATCGCGAAAACGCGGATAAACAAACGCCGCCGCCGTGCCTAGCAGGTTCATCGGGTCCGGCGGATCACCGCGTAAACTGACCGGCGATGCACTGATCCCACAATTGCCGACGATCACCGTAGTTACGCCCTGGCTGAGCTTGGGCAGCATCTGCGGCTGGCGGATCACCACCGTGTCGTCGTGGGTGTGTACGTCGATGAAACCCGGCGCCAGTACTCGCCCAGCGGCGTCGATTTCATCCATCGCATTGGCATCGTGCAAATCGCCAATGAACTCGATGCGACCATTCAGGATCGCTACGTCGGCGGGGTAACCGGGGCTGTTGCTACCGTCGATAATGAGGGCGTTGCGGATCAGCGTGTCGTACTGCATGTCAGTCTCCCAGCGGCAAGTGGTCATCGCCGCCGCGGTAAGCGTCCAAGGCGAGTTTGATCCGTCGTAGACGCTCTTGATTGTCTTCAGGATTGGCCAGCGCCAGTTCGGTGGCGAGCACATCGATGGCCAGCAACATGCCGTAGCGCGCCGCTGTCGGTTTATAGATGAAGGAAGTCTCGGCGCTTTGCAGTGGCAACAACACGTCGGCCAGTTGCGCCAGCGGCGAATCGGCTCGAGTGATGGCCAGAATGCGCGCGCCATAGCTGCGGGCCAGTTCAACGGCCTCAACCAGCTCGGGTGTAATGCCGGTCAGCGAGCAGGCGATCACCGCGTGTTCGGCACCAAGGCTGGCGGCAGTGACTCGCATCATTACCGGGTCGTGGCACACGGCAATCGGGTAGCCCAGTCGCACCAGCCGCACTTGCAGCTCATCGCTGCACAAGGTCGAGCAACCGCCCATGCCGAAGGCATGAATCATCCTCGCCTTGCCCAGCAATTTCACCGCATAGGCGAAGCGTGACTCGTCGAACGCCGACAGGTGCTGACGTAGGGTCGATTCGATATCACCGACGATCTGCCCATAGAACGCCGACTGATCGGGCATACCCGACGGGTCAAGAAAACGGCTTCCGACGCTGCTGGCCTGAGCCAGTTGCAGGCGCAAATCACGCAGGTCACGGCAGCCCACCGTGCGGGCAAAACGTGACAGCGTGGCGGTGCTGACTTCCGCTCTCAGCGCCAGCTCATCAAGGCTGGCAGCAGAGGCGAAGCCGACGTCGTCGAGCATCAGGCGGGCGATGCGGCCTTCACCTGCACTGAAGGAATCCTGGCGGGCGCGGAGCTGATAGAGGATATCCATGAAAGGCTGCTCCGGTTAAATCAGGTAAGAAAGACCCACAGTCAGACCGAAAGCGACCACCGAAATAATGGTCTCCAGCACGGTCCAGGTCTTGAAAGTCTGGGTAACGGTCATGTTGAAGTATTCCTTGATCAACCAGAAGCCTCCATCATTGACGTGGGAAAAGATAACTGACCCTGCGCCCGTCGCCAGCACCAACAACTCCGGATGCGGATAACCCAGACCGATTGCTACCGGCGCGACAATTCCTGACGCCGTCGTCATCGCCACCGTAGCGGAACCGGTAGCGATGCGCATCAACGCCGCAAACAGCCAGCCCATGATCAGCGGCGACAGGTGAAACTCGTGGGCAAGACTAACGATCTGATCAGTGACACCGGCGTCCACTAAAATCCGATTCAGCCCGCCGCCAGCACCCACCAGCAGGGTGATGCTGGCGGTTGGCGCCAGGCATTCGTTAGTGAACTTGAGTATCGATTCGCGGTTGAAGCCCTGGGCGATGCCGAGGGTCCAAAAGCTCAACAAAGTCGCCAGTAGCAGAGCAATCACCGAATTGCCGATGAACAGCAAAAACTGGTTAATCCCGCTGCCAGGCGTGGAGATCAGGTTGGCCCAACCGCCAATCAGCATCAGCACCACCGGCAACAGAATGGTTGCCATGGTGATGCCGAAACCCGGCAGCCTGTCGCGCGGCTCACGGTCGAGAAACTGGCGTTCCAGCGGGTTTTCTGCCGGCAACTGAATACGCGGCACGATGAACCTGGCGTACAACGGGCCGGCAATGATAGCCGTCGGAATGCCGATCAAAATCGCATACATCAACGTCTGCCCGACCGACGCCTGATACGCCTGCACCGCCAACATCGCCGCCGGGTGCGGCGGCACCAGCGCATGCACCACCGAGAGGCCCGCGACCATCGGCAAACCGACCATCAGGATCGACACACCGACGCGACGCGCCACGGTAAAGGCAATCGGCACCAGCAACACAAAACCGACTTCAAAAAATAGTGGCAGTCCGACCAGGAACGCAATGCAGACCATCGCCCAGTGCGCATTCTTTTCGCCGAAGCGGTCGATCAAGGTTCGCGCCACCTGCTCGGCACCGCCGGACTCGGCCATCATCTTACCGAGCATCGTACCCAGCGCCACCACCAGCGCGATGTGCCCCAAGGTTTTACCAACACCTGCCTCGTACGCGCCGACCACGTCAGGCGCCGGCATCCCGGCCAACAAGGCCAGACCGATGGACACCAGGGTAATCACGATGAAGGGATTGAGTCGGTAACGGGCGATCAGCACGATCAGTGCAATGATGGCGATGGCGGCATACACCAGCAGCCAATAGCCGAAGGACAGAGTCATGCGGTACTCCTCGAAAGGGTCACGTCAAATGGATTATGAAACTCATAAAGCATTTACATGAAATATCCTCAACCAATATGAAAGTAACTTTCGCTACCAGATAAGGTTTGTCGTAAATAGACATGGAGGGGCGCTATTTATGAAACTCGGCCAGGCGGATTTTCATCACTTGCGCCTTGCACACTGGCCAATGACGCGCTTCGGCATTTTTCTATGCCATACCAACTGCGGCCATCAAACAGCAGCAGCTACAGGCCTAGAGAAACTGAAGGCTTTAGGTATCAATCCACGCAACAAGGAGCCAGGAGGGACAGGCAAAGATCGCTGGGAAGCAGACGTCTACATCGAAATGGGTGATCGCACGAAAGCCATTGAGCTACAGCGTTCGTACCAGCACCTTGGTGATTTCGTGGCGCGTCAGAAGCGTTATGCAAGGTATGGCGTCGGCTGGCCAGATACGCCGCGCTGAACGAGTCCCTGGCCGCCGTGGTGTCCACCACCCGCTCGATACGCTGCGCCGGAACCACGAACAACTCACCGTCACAGCGAATCTGGTAACCCCACAAGAATCGGGGCCGCCGCTGGCGCGGTGAGGCAGCCGCGCACGGCGGCTTCGTTACGCCAATAGAAGATAGACAGGATGCCATCGCGAGCAAGCTTTGCTCCTGCAGCGATGGCTGTGCTGCGACCTCTAACCTTAAAAGCAGGTTTCCATGCTTTCGATGACGTTCAACTGCTCATCCACCAGGCAACCGGTGCGCCATTTGTCGAAGGTCAGGCACGGATGGGATGTGCCGAACGAGATGATGTCGCCCACCCGCAATTGAACCCCGGGGGCTATCGTCATAAACGCATGCTGATCCATCACTGCCGTCACTGTGCAGGCACTGACATCATCGCCTACCGCCGGTACCACACCCGCCCGGTAACGCAACAATGGCACCGGCAGCCCCGCGTCATACGCTACATCGCGCTTGCCTATAGCGATCACCGCAAAACCCGGCTCCGGCAACGACTGCACATGTGCCCAGACTTCCAGCGCAGGAAGCAGGCCCTCGTGCAAGTCGCTACGACGATCGAGTACGCAGCATTGCGCTTGCTTGTAGATGCCATGGTCGTGAGCCACATAACTGCCGGGACGTAGCACACTGAGGAAACGTCCGGCGGCGTTCTGCGCATCAAAGGACTCGGCGATCAGGTCATACCAGGCCGAACCCGAAGCGGTGATGATCGGCTTGTCGATGGCGAAAGCCGCGCTGTCTTGCAACTGCACTGCCAGGTGCACCAGAGACCCGGCAAACTCGCGGATTCCGCTGACCGCGTGGTCGCCATAAATGACCCCTTCGTAACCTTCAATCCCGGTCAACGCCAAGCCCGGCTGCGCCTTGATGGCTTCAGCCAGCGCCAGCACTTCGGCTTCGCTGCGGCAACCACAACGACCGCCGACCACGCCATACTCGATCATCACGTTCAGACGCAAACCGCATGCGGCGAAAAAGGCACCAAGGTCGGCGACGTTGTCCGGGTGATCGACTATGCAGTGAAAGTCGAATGCCGGATCCGCCAGCAACTCGGCGATCAGCGCCATGTTCGGCTTCCCCACCAATTGATTGGCCATCAATACCCGGCGCACCCCATGGGCGTAGGCGGCGCGGGTCTGCACTGCAGTCGCCAGGGTGATGCCCCAGGCACCGGCGTCCAGTTGGCGACGGAACAACGCCGGAGTCATGCTGGTTTTGCCGTGGGGTGCCAGTTCCGCACCGCTGTCACTGGCGAACGACTGCATCCAGCGAATATTGTGCTCCAGTGCTTCGCGATGCAGCACCAGCGCCGGAAGGCTGACATCACGTACCAGGTTAGTGCCGGGTTGACCGGTGCCCTTTTCCACGGCGGTGATGTTCAAGGCAGAAGACATGTTTTAACTCCTCACACGCAGCCGCGAACGACCACTGTTATTCGTTGATGCGACGGGCCAGGTTGTTGGCGCTTTCGATCAACACCCGGCGATAGTCGTTGTAGTTATTCTTGGCATCGGCCCGTGGTGCGACGATACACAGGGTCGCTATGGCCACGCCGCCAGGGTCTTTGACCGGAGCGGCGAAGCAATGGGTAAAGGTGTCAGCGACACTATCGAAGGAAAAGAAACCATCGATACCGGCCTGACGGATTTCCTTGAGAAATTGCTCCAGAGGCAAGCGTTCGCCATCGGGCAGGATGAAGTCATCCTGGTCGATCAGGTCGACGATCGCCTGGTCGCTCAGGTGCGCCAGCAACAGGCGCCCGGATGCGGTCCAAGGGATGGGAGCATTTTCGCCGATGTTCGAGGAAATGCGGAAATGCCGTTCCCCTTCCTTCATCAGCGCAACGGTGTACTTGCGCCCGTTGAGCAGGCACATCTGCGCGGTTTCGTGGGTCTGGCTGACGATTGCCTGCAAGGCGTGATCGGCCTCGCGAGTCAGGTCGAAATGACGCAGGTGTGCCTGTCCAAGAAAATACAGCTGACGACCGAGATAGACATGACCTTCCTTACCTACCGGCTCCAGGATCCGTCGTTCCAGCAGGGACGCGACCAGTTCGTAGACCGTGGACTTCGGACTGCCTATACCGCTGGCGATATCGTTCGGACGCAAGGGCTGGCCGACTTCCTTGAGGAAATCGAGGATATCGAACGCCCGATCCAGACCGCGAGCCCGGCGCTTGATGGTGTCTTCGGTCATTTCAGTGGGTTCCCATTCAAATTCGTTCGTAGGAGCTGTCGCAGGATGCTCCTACAAGAGCCACTGCGGTTCAGTCCTTTTTCTTGTACGCGATGCAATCGATCTCTACCTTGCAGTCGACCATCATGTTCGCCTGCACACAGGCACGGGCCGGTGCGTGCTCCGGGCTGAAGTATTCGGAAAAGACTTTGTTGAAACTCCAGAAATCCCGTGGATCTTCCAGCCATACACCGGTACGCACCACGTCTTCGAGGCCGTAGCCGGCTTCTTCGAGGATCGCGATCAAGTTGCGCATGGTCTGGTGAGTCTGCTCGACGATGCCACCGCCAATGATTTCGCCATCCACCGCGGGCACCTGACCTGACACGTGCAGCCAACCATCGGCTTCGACCGCACGGGCGAAAGGACGGGGCTGGCCGCCACCGGCAGTGCTACCCGTACCGTAACGAGTAATGCTCATGGGTGTTTCTCCTGATTCGAAGTTGAATTTTAAAACGGGTGCTTCCGAGAAATTCCGCCAAGCCCGCAGATTGCAGACGTTCGAACAGATCCTTGAGCGGCCCCTGCTCTTAAATACGCCCCTGATTCACAAAAACGATCTTGTCCGTGACCTCCAAGGCAAAGCACATCTCGTGGGTCATCAGCAGCACGGGCCATCCTCGGCCAGGGCCTCGCTTGCGCTCTACTCGCTGTCGAGCTTGTTGTCCGTCGCCTGGGCAATGCCCACGGCAGAGGTTGAAGCCGCCAGGAGAAAAAACACGGCGCAAACAAGGAAAGTCAGTACTGCATAACGGGCACTTCAAGAGGATACTTATTCCGCTATAGCGGAATCAGGTATGCAATAACGGAATTAATAAAGGAAAGTGTGCCACAGCCGAAAAGGGAAATCCAAGAGCCATTAAAATACGAACGAAATCAATATGATGTGCGTTAAATCGAGTGCATCCCAAGACAACGACACTGAAAGTAGTGCTACTTGCGGCTATATCGGGGGACATAACAAGGCCCCACATAAGGGCATCTGAGGAGTGGGCAAACGTCTAGCTGCATACCCACCTCGAATTCCTTATGTGCATTCAAGGCATGAGCCTAGTTAAAACACGTCAACTTATTTTTCACACCCCGAAAACGAGAAAGCCCCCGCAATGCGGGGGCTCTCGGGAGAAACTTTACAAAAAAGTCTCAGGTGTTCGTCAGAACGGGATATCGTCATCGAAGCTGTCGAAATCCGGAGCTGGCTGCGGTGCCTGCTGTTGCGGCGCAGGGCGCGACTGCTGTTGCTGCTGCGGCGCAGGGCGTTGAGCCTGCTGACGCGGAGCCGACTGTTGTTGCTGGTAGTTGTTGCCACCACCCTGGTTTTGCTGGTCGCCCTGAGGACGGCCACCCAGCAGTTGCATGGTGCCTTGCATGTCGACCACGATTTCTGTGGTGTAACGCTTGATACCGTCTTTTTCCCATTCACGGGTTTGCAGCTTGCCTTCGATGTAAACCTGCGAACCCTTGCGCAGGTATTCGCCGGCAATTTCGGCAACTTTGCCGAACATCGATACACGGTGCCATTCAGTCTTTTCGACTTTCTGGCCGGTTTGCTTGTCAGTCCACTGTTCGCTGGTTGCCAGACTCAGGTTGGTCACGGCATTACCGTTAGGCAAGTAGCGAACTTCGGGATCCTGGCCGCATGTGCCGACCAATATAACTTTGTTAACCCCACGGGCCATAACGTTCTCCTAGGCTTCGCACGTCGGCGCTGGGTTAACCAACTGCTCGAGTGTCGCGCGATCCAATAGTTCGGTGTCCAATTTGATATAAATCGCAGACTCTTCAGTCACGAGTACTGCATCTGTAACGCCAGTAACAGCCTTCAAACGCTCAGCCAGACCTGCTTCGCGCAGCGCCTCAGGTGATAACGGCAGGCGCAGGCTTGTTACGTACGGAGGTTCGCGCATGGTAACAGCAAAGGCCAACCATAGTGCAGCCAGACCTGCGCATCCAAGGAACACAACCGACAAACCGCCATGCTGGAACAACCAGCCGCCAAGTATGCCGCCCAGTGCCGAACCGAGGAATTGGCTGGTGGAATAAACCCCCATTGCCGTGCCCTTGCCGCCTGCAGGTGAAACTTTGCTGATCAGCGAAGGCAGTGAAGCCTCCAACAGGTTGAACGCGGTAAAAAACACCACGGTGCCGATCACCAACGCCCGCAAACTGTCGCCGAACTTCCAGAAGAATAGCTCAGTGAGCATCAACGTAACGACGGCGCCGAGCAAAACTCGTTTCATTTTGCGTTTCTTTTCGCCGTAGATGATGAACGGGATCATGGCGAAGAAAGAAATCAGCAAGGCGGTCAGGTACACCCACCAATGTTGCTCCTTGGGCAGGCCGGCCTTTTCGACCAGCGCCAGCGGCAAGGCGATAAAGCTCGACATCAACATGGCGTGCAACACAAAAATGCCAAGGTCCAGGCGCAACAGGTCGGGATGACGCAAGGTCGGCAGCAAGGCCTGCTTCGCCACACCGGACTCACGATGCTGCAAGGTCCCAGTGGAACGCGGCACCATGAACATCACGATCAGGATCCCGCACAGCGCCATCGCCCCCGTGGCCAGAAACAGGCCGGACAACCCGAATGCACGGGTCAGCAAGGGCCCCACGACCATTGCCACAGCAAATGACAATCCGATGGTCATGCCGATCATGGCCATCGCCTTGGTGCGATGCTGTTCACGGGTAAGGTCTGACAACAGCGCCATGACAGCTGCTGAAATCGCTCCTGCGCCTTGCAGGATACGTCCCGCAATTACGCCCCAGATTGAGTCGGAATTAGCCGCCAGCACACTGCCCAGCGCAAAGACGATCAAGCCCAGGTAAATCACCGGGCGCCGTCCAATACGGTCGGAAATGATCCCGAACGGGATCTGGAAAATGGCCTGGGTCAGGCCATAAGCGCCAATTGCCAGACCTATAAGGGCAGGCGTCGCGCCAGCCAGGTCCATCCCATAGGTCGCCAGTACCGGCAACACCATAAACATGCCCAGCATACGGAAGGCGAACACAAGGGCCAGACCGCTTGCTGCCCGGGTCTCGCCGCTGCTCATGCGTTCGCTGTGGGGATCGTGCATGGAAAAACCTCATGTGAACCGGCGGCGATTCTATCAGTCCCATCGTCTAACAGCACATACACGAGAGAGACGCGACGCTTTGTCACGCAAAAGTTATAAAGGCTGCTTGAATGACAGTGTGCCATCAAGGGCCTGCACAGCTTTCGCACAGATCCGTATACTCATTCGTTTACGTTATGCCCGCCAAGCGAGGCCGCAGTGGACAAGATCCTGATACGTGGGGCACGAACCCACAACCTGAAGAACATCGACCTGACCCTGCCAAGGGACAAACTGATCGTCATCACCGGACTGTCTGGCTCCGGCAAATCATCCCTGGCGTTTGACACTTTGTATGCCGAAGGCCAGCGACGTTATGTGGAGTCGCTGTCAGCCTATGCGCGGCAGTTCCTGTCAATGATGGAAAAGCCTGACGTCGATACCATCGAAGGTCTGTCGCCGGCGATTTCCATCGAACAGAAATCGACTTCGCACAATCCGCGCTCGACCGTCGGCACCATCACCGAAATCTACGATTACCTGCGCCTGCTGTACGCCCGCGTGGGTATCCCGCGCTGCCCAGATCATGACATCCCGCTGGAAGCCCAGACTGTCAGCCAGATGGTCGACCTGGTGCTGGCGCAGCCTGAAGGCAGCAAACTGATGTTACTGGCGCCGGTCATTCGCGAGCGCAAGGGCGAACACCTGTCGGTGTTTGAAGAACTGCGGGCTCAAGGCTTTGTTCGGGCACGGGTCAATGGCAAGCTCTGCGAGCTGGATGAATTGCCCAAGCTCGACAAGCAGAAAAAACACACCATTGATGTGGTGGTTGACCGTTTTAAAGTGCGCGCCGATCTGCAGCAGCGCCTGGCCGAGTCGTTCGAGACCGCGCTGAAACTGGCCGACGGCATTGCCCTGGTCGCGCCGATGGACGATGAACCGGGCGAAGAGATGATCTTCTCCGCGCGCTTCGCCTGCCCGATTTGCGGCCACGCGATCAGCGAGCTGGAGCCCAAGCTGTTCTCCTTCAATAACCCGGCAGGGGCATGCCCGACCTGCGATGGTTTGGGGGTCAAGCAGTTCTTCGATATCAAGCGTCTGGTCAATGGCGAGCTAACCCTGGCCGAAGGGGCGATACGCGGCTGGGACCGGCGTAACGTGTATTACTTCCAGATGCTAGGGGCGCTGGCCAAGCATTACGACTTCAGCCTTGAGGTGCCTTTCAGCGAACTGCCGGCCGACAAGCAAAAAGTCATTTTGTATGGCAGCGGCACGCAAAACGTTGATTTCCGTTATCTGAATGACCGCGGCGATATCGTCAAGCGCGCGCATCCTTTCGAAGGCATCGTGCCAAACCTTGAGCGCCGCTACCGCGAAACCGAATCGGCCACCGTGCGCGAAGAACTGGCCAAGTTCTTGAGCACTCAGTCTTGCCCGGATTGCCGCGGTACACGACTGCGGCGCGAAGCCCGGCATGTGTGGGTCGGCGAAAAAACCCTGCCTGCCGTGACCAATATGCCGATTGGTGACGCAACCGAGTACTTCAGCACGCTAAGCCTGACCGGGCGTCGTGGTGAAATTGCCGACAAGATCCTTAAGGAAATTCGCGAGCGCCTGCAGTTCCTGGTGAATGTGGGGCTGGACTATCTGTCGCTGGACCGTAGTGCTGATACCCTGTCAGGCGGTGAAGCCCAGCGTATTCGTCTGGCCAGCCAGATTGGCGCAGGCCTGGTCGGGGTGCTGTATATCCTCGACGAGCCCTCCATCGGCCTGCATCAGCGCGATAACGACCGTTTGCTGGGCACCCTCAAGCATCTGCGCGATATCGGCAACACCGTGATTGTGGTGGAGCACGACGAAGACGCGATTCGGTTGGCGGACTATGTGGTGGATATCGGCCCGGGTGCGGGTGTGCATGGCGGTCATATCGTTGCTCAAGGCACGCCGGCCGAGGTGATGGCTCACCCTGATTCACTGACAGGCAAATACCTGTCGGGGCGTGTGAAGATTGCCGTACCTGCCAAGCGCACACCGCGCAACAAGAAGCTGACACTGTCGCTCAAGGGCGCTCGCGGCAATAACTTGCGCAACGTTGACCTGGAGATCCCGATCGGTCTTTTGACCTGTGTGACCGGGGTTTCGGGTTCGGGCAAGTCGACCCTGATCAACAACACACTCTACCCGCTCAGCGCCACGGCACTGAATGGCGCGACCACGCTGGAAGCGGCGGCACACGACAGCATCAAGGGGCTTGAGCATCTGGACAAGGTCGTCGATATCGACCAAAGCCCGATTGGCCGTACGCCGCGCTCCAACCCTGCGACCTACACCGGGCTGTTTACACCGATCCGCGAGTTGTTCTCGGGTGTGCCAGAGTCGCGCTCGCGCGGTTACGGCCCCGGGCGTTTCTCTTTCAACGTGAAGGGCGGACGCTGCGAGGCCTGCCAGGGTGATGGCCTGATCAAGGTAGAAATGCACTTTCTGCCGGACATCTATGTGCCTTGCGATGTGTGCAAGAGCAAGCGTTACAACCGTGAAACCCTTGAGATCAAATACAAGGGCAAGAGCATCCACGAAGTGCTGGAAATGACCATCGAAGAAGCGCGAGTGTTCTTCGATGCCGTGCCTGCGCTGGCGCGCAAGCTGCAAACGCTGATGGATGTTGGCTTGTCCTATATCAAGCTCGGACAATCCGCCACCACGCTGTCAGGCGGTGAGGCGCAGCGGGTCAAGTTGTCCCGCGAGCTGTCCAAGCGCGATACCGGCAAAACGCTGTATATCCTCGATGAACCTACAACCGGTTTGCACTTTGCCGATATTCAGCAATTGCTGGATGTACTGCATCGTCTTCGCGATCACGGTAATACCGTGGTCGTGATCGAGCACAACCTGGACGTGATCAAGACGGCTGACTGGCTGGTAGATCTTGGGCCGGAAGGTGGCTCCAAAGGTGGGCAGATTATTGCTACCGGTACACCGGAAGATGTGGCCGAGATGAAGCAATCACACACGGGTTTCTACCTGAAACCACTGTTGATTCGCGACAAGGCTTAAATCGCGGTACAAAAAAGCCCCTGCCATCGTGAGATCGCAGGGGCTTTTTGCTGAGGCTTATGCCGATCAGAACTGCGATTGCAGGTAGTTCTGCAGACCAATCGACTTGATCAGGCCCAGCTGTTTTTCCAGCCAGTAGGTGTGATCTTCTTCTGTGTCTGCCAGCTGAACACGCAGCATGTCGCGGCTCA
>Ga0256410_1000267_pt1 | contig 59885 bp, 71 predicted proteins | sample PhyWR1_FD_185983 | JGI IMG/M metagenome (GOLD analysis project Ga0256410, IMG submission 185983) | Leaf surface microbial communities from wheat plants in UC Gill Tract Community Farm, Albany, California, United States - DLSL W.R1 | ecosystem: Host-associated > Plants > Phyllosphere >... | reverse complement strand
CAGCGCTCACTGCAGTCTTCCTTATTGTTCGTGGTAACAGTCGATTGGCCAGACCTGGCGTCACTGCGATGAGCTGATTGTATACAACTTTACATTTTATTTGTAACCCTGATTTTTCCTATTTCTATCACGATTTGTACAAAAAGAGTACTTGCAAGAAACCTGCCTGATTGGTCAGTTTATGGGCGAAAGGTCTCTAAGGACTGCGGCTTTGACGATTAATGCCGTGCAGGCCACGTAGCTTCGGGGGATGCGCAGATTGTCATTTTTAATTGTGTACAATTTTTTTGATAAATGTCTTAATCGTGTCTTCGCCGAGCCTTTTGCTGAGCCAAAAGGGGGCGGCAGCCGTTTTTTTCACGACTCGGGAGGTCGCACAATCAATGGGACGTTTGACTACGCACGTTTTGGATGCCGCACACGGCTGCCCTGGCAGCTCGATCAAGGTCGAGCTGTATCGGGTTGAAGGTTCTGGGCTGGAGTTGGTCGCTACAGCCCTGACCAACAGCGATGGCCGTTGCGACGCGCCGTTGCTGGAGGGGGATGCCTACCGTTCGGGGGTTTACCAGGTGCAGTTCAGTGCCGGTGATTACTACCGCGCACGGGGTGTGAAATTGCCGGAGCCGGCGTTTCTGGATGTAGTGGTACTGCGTTTCGGGATCAGTGCCGAGCAGGATCACTACCATGTACCGCTACTGATTTCGCCGTACAGCTACTCGACCTATCGCGGTAGCTAGCCGTTTTCGATCTGCGCATGTGGTTATTTGCCCGCTCACACTGCGGGCTTTTTTTTGCCTGCCGGATGCTCGGGCGCGCCACAAACCTGTAGCCGCTGAGGAGCGGAGCGAGGCTGCGATCGGTTGCGAAGCAGCCGTAAAGTCAGAGTGCGCGATCTATCAGGCAGTCCGTGCATTCAGGTTCTACGGTCGCTTCGCAACCGATCGCAGCCTCGCTTCGCTCCTCAGCGGCTACAGGGCTACAGGGTTTTAACGGCTAAGCAACGACGCCGTGCCCGCCACGCTGAACAGCCCGGCACTGACCCGGTTGAACCAGCTCTGGCCCTTGCCGCTGCGCAGGTAACCCGCAGCACCGTGGGCACCCAGGCCGTAGGCCAGCTTGCACAGCAGGTCGAGTACGGTCCAGGTGGCGATCATCACCAGTAACTGGTTGAGGAACGGTAGATCGGGGTTGAGAAACTGCGGCAAAAAGGCAGCAAAGAACAGAATGTCCTTCGGATTGCTGGCCCCCAGCACAAACGCGCGCCCAAACAGGGCGCCAAAGCGCGGTATTGGTGCAGCTTGCGGCACGTCGGTGGCGGTGGCCGGCTGACGCGATTGTTTCCAGCTTTGCCAGGCCAGGTAAAACAGATACAGCGCACCGACGATCTTCAGGGCGCTGAAGAGTTTTTCCGAAGCCAGCAGCAAGGCACCCAGGCCCAGGGCCGAAGCACTGAGCAGGCAGATCGATGCCAGCACACCGCCCAGAAAGGCCGGGTAAGAGCGGCGCAAGCCGTAGTTCAGACTGTTGCTGATCATCAATAACGACAGCGGCCCCGGAATCAGGATTACCACCAATGCCGCGCTGCTGAACAGCAGCCAGGTTTCCAGACTCATCACTTCCTCCCAAACAACAAAGGCCCCGCGTCATTGCGGGGCCGATTGATACCGCCCGGTTTACAGGTAAATAAACTTGGCGATGAAAATAGCGCAGAGCACCCACAGGCTGACGGAAATTTCCCGGTACTTGCCGGTGCCGGCCTTGAGTGCGACATAACTGATAAAGCCCAGGGCAATCCCGTCGGCGACCGAAAAGGTCAAAGGCATCATGATTACGGTCACAATGGCCGGGATGCAGTCAGTGGGTTCGTCCCAGTTGATATGCTGCATGCCGCCCATCATCAGCATGGCCACATAAATCAGCGCGCCGGCCGTGGCATACGCCGGGATCATGCCAGCCAGGGGGGCAAAGAACATCGCGGCGACAAACAGCACGCCCACGGTGACGGCGGTGAGCCCGGTACGTCCGCCTGCAGCCACCCCGGCGGCGCTTTCCACATAACTGGTCACGGGTGGCACGCCGACCACGGCGCCGAACACGCTGGAGGCGCTGTCTGCCTTTAGGGCGCGGGACAGGTTTTCGATCCTGCCGTCGGCCTTGACCAGCCCGGCCCGCTGGGCCACGCCCATCAGGGTTCCGGCGGTGTCGAACATGTGTACAAACAGAAAGGCCAGCACCACGCTGATCATGCTGATATTGAATACACCCTTGAGGTCCATGGCCATCCAGGTCGGTGCCAGGCTAGGCGGAGCCGACATAATGCCGTTGTAATGCACCAGATCCAGACCCCAGCCGGCCAGGGTCACGGCGATGATACTGATCAGAATCGCGCCGAAGACGCGGTGATAGCTCAGAATCGCAATCATCAAAAAGCACACTGCCGCCAGCAGCGGCGCCGGGTCGCGCAACGAGCCGAGCTTGATCAGGGTGGCCGGGCTGTCGACGATAATGCCCGAGGTTTTCAGGCCGATGATCCCCAGAAACAAACCCACCCCCGCGCCCATGGCATAACGCAGGCTGACGGGAATGCTGTTGAGCAGCCATTCACGCACCCGCGACAGGGTCAGAATCAGAAACAGCACACCGGAGACAAACACGGCGCCCAATGCTGTTTCCCAGCTGTAGCCCATGGTTCCGACTACGGTGTAAGTAAAAAACGCATTCAGCCCCATACCTGGCGCCAGGCCCACTGGCCAGTTGGCGTAAAGCCCCATCAACAGGCTGCCGAGGGCAGCGGCGATACAGGTCGCGACAAACGCGGCGCCATGATCAATGCCTGCATCGGCCATGATGTTGGGGTTGACGAAGATGATGTAGGCCATGGTGATAAAGGTGGTCAACCCGGCAATCATCTCGGTTTTGACCGTGGTGCCATGCAGCGACAGTTTGAACAGGCGTTCCAGCCAGTTACGGGAGGAGGGCGGTGCAAGTTCAGCGACGGGTATTTCTGACTTTTGGCTGTCCACGGTGATTCCTCAGGCTTTTATTGTTTTTAAGGGCACTGGTTGAGGCGAGAGACGGGTTTTCTGACTTTTAGGTCAAGAACGCAAGTGAGGTGAATTATGCTTTTGTATACAAAAAAAGCAAATAATGTTTTTTATATTGTGTTCGAAAAGTGATGGGTGGGCGCCAGTTTTCTGTGGGGGCGGGCTTGCACGCGATGGGATCGCTGCGGTGCAACTGGAGTACTGCGGCCTGTATCGCGGGCAAGCCCGCTCCCACAACAAGCCAGTGCCTTCAGGAACCCTGCTTTAAAGCTGGCGGCTCTGGCCCAGGGCATGATTGATCGCCAGCCAGCCATTGACGGCATCATCACCAGCCTGGGCGAATACCCTTTGCAGCAGCTTTACCTGCTCGCGGCGCAGGCTTTTTTCGAAGGCCACACCGTCTGCGGTCAGCTCCAGCAAGCGTTTGCGCTTATCGGTCTCGGGTGCAACGCTGCGCACCAGGTCCATTTCAATCAACTGGCGCAAGGGCGTGTTGAGTGCCTGTTTGCTTACGCCCAGCAAGGTCAGCAGCTCCTTGACGCTGACACCGGGGTAGTGGGCGATAAAAAAAACAATACGCTGATGCACCCGACTCAGCCCACGACGTGCCAGCATTTCATCCGCCTTGGCGGTAAATGCTTGATAGCCAAAGAAGAAGGCTTCCATGGCAGCGCGCTGAGTGGTCGGATTTTTAAGGTCAAGCATATTGACGTATCTAGGGTTCGCGGCGTAGTTTCGGTCAACCAGTTTGACTTATTTCCAATTACTTCCGCTACCGGTGATCTGTATGGCCTTCTCCGAACGTGTTTCCCGCCTGAAAAGCTCTTTGATTCGTGAAATTCTGGCTGCGGCCCAACGTCCGGAAGTCATGTCTTTCGCTGGCGGACTACCGGCCGAGGCCATGCTGCCCAAGGTTGACTGGACCGATATGCCTGCCTCGATGGGCCAGTACGGCATGAGCGAAGGCGAGCCGGCACTGCGTGAAGTGCTGGCTGCAGAAGCCCGCGCGCTGGGGGTTGATTGCGATGCGAGCCAGGTGATGGTACTCAGCGGTTCGCAGCAGGCGCTGGATCTGGCCGCCAAGCTGTATATCGACAAGGGCACGGAAATCATGCTCGAAGCACCGACCTACCTGGCGGCGCTGCAAATTTTCCAGCTGTTCGGTGCCGAGTGCCTGTCGTTCCCGCTGCAAGCCGATGGCCCGGACCTGGCCGCGTTGCGTGTACAGCTGGAAAAACACAGCCCGGCCTTCATCTATCTGATTCCGACATTCCAGAACCCGTCTGCCGTGCGTTACAGCGAAACCAAGCGCGACGCCGTAGCGGCCTTGCTCGACGAGTTCGGTGTAACCCTGATCGAAGACGAGCCTTACCGTGAGCTGAACTTCGACGGTGGCAGTGCCACGCCTATTGTCAGCCGCCTGAAAAAAGCCAGCTGGATCTACACCGGCACCGTGTCCAAAACCCTGTTGCCGGGCCTGCGCGTCGGTTTCCTGATTGCCAGCCCTGACCTGTTCCCGCACTTGCTGCGCCTCAAGCAATCGGCTGACCTGCACACCAACCGCGTTGGCCAGTGGCAAGCCTTGCAGTGGATCGGCACCGAGAAAATGAGTAATCACCTGGCCGAACTGCGTGATTTCTACCGCGTGCGCCGTGACGGTTTTCAGCTGGCGCTGGAAGAGCATTTCTCGGATCTGGCTGACTGGCATGTGCCCCAGGGCGGTTTGTTCTTCTGGCTGACCCTCAAGCAACCGTTCGATACCCGCACTTTGCTCAAGCCTGCGCTGGAACAGAACGTGGCCTTTATGCCTGGCGAGCCGTTCTTCGCCAACCCGGACCAGAACGTGGGCAGCCTGCGCCTGAACTTCAGCCACATCGATCCGGCACGTCTGCATGAGGGCCTCAAGCGTCTGGCCAACGTGATTCGTCAGGCCCAGGCTGCCCAGGCGGCCTGAGGGAGGCGCAATGCTCAAGGTTTATGGCGATTACAATTCGGGCAATTGCTACAAGATCAAGCTGATGCTGCATTTGCTGGGGCTTGAGTACCAGTGGTTCGCGGTGGACATCCTCAAGGGTGAGACCGAAACCCCGGAGTTTCTGGCGAAAAACCCCAACGGCAAAGTGCCGGTGCTGGAGCTGGAAGACGGTACCTGCCTGTGGGAGTCCAACGCGATTCTCAACTACCTGGCCGACGGCAGCGAGTTTTTGCCCGCCGAACCGCGCTTGCGCACCCAGGTGCTGCAATGGCAGTTTTTCGAGCAGTACAGCCATGAGCCCTATATCGCGGTGGCGCGCTTTATCCAGTTTTACCTGGGGCTGCCCGAAGAGCGTCTTGAGGAATACCGCAAGCTGCAAAAGCGTGGCTACAAGGCCTTGGACGTGATGGAGCAGCAGCTCAACCGCACGCCGTATCTGGTGGGTGAGCAGTATTCGATTGCGGACGTGACGTTGTATGCCTATACCCATGTTGCCCATCAGGGCGGGTTTGACCTGAGCGGCTACCCGGGTATCCAGGCCTGGCTTGCGCGGGTGGCCAGTCATCCGCGACATGTGGGGATGCTGGATTGAGCAAATCGCCCCTTTAAAAAAACCGGCCTTGAGCCGGTTTTTTATGGGTGGGAGCGGGCTTGCCCGCGATGGCCTCAACGAGGTCATCCGGTCAAACTGCGTCGCCTGTATCGCGGGCAAGCCCGCTCCCACAGAAGGGGGGCGTGATCTTTAAACGTTGGCAAACCGCTGGTTCAGGTAATCAATGATCACCTTGGACTCATACATCCAGGTGGTCTTGCCGCCTTCTTCGATGCGCAGGCAAGGCACTTTGATCTTGCCACCTTGCTCCAGCAGGGTCTGGCGATCCTGCTCGTTGTTCTTCGCGTCACGCAGGGCCACTGGCACATTCAGGCGGCGCAGGGTGCGGCGGGTTTTCACACAGAACGGGCAGGCATGGAACTGATAAAGTGTCAGGCCCTTGGCTGCCTGGTCGACCTGTGCCTGAGCGGCGGCAGGGCGCTGCTTTTTGCTTGGACGTGTCACGAAATCGCCAGCGATGATGAGCTGACCCAGGCCTACGCGAAGCGCTTTGATAAACACAGTAAAAGCCTCATGGGCAAATAAGAAGTGGCGAAGCTTACCTGAAAATCGGCAGGCGAAAAAAAACCGGCGATAAACGCCGGTCTTTTGCTGCCGTCAATTACTTGATCAGGCTGAGAAACTCGCTGCGCGTGGCGGCGTTTTCGCGGAACTCACCCAGCATCACCGAAGTGATCATCGACGAATTCTGCTTCTCGACACCGCGCATCATCATGCACATGTGCTTGGCCTCGATCACCACGGCAACGCCCAGGGCGCCAGTGACTTGCATCACTGCGTCGGCAATCTGGCGGCTGAGGTTTTCCTGGATCTGCAGGCGGCGGGCGTACATATCGACAATACGCGCCACTTTCGACAGGCCCAGCACTTTGCCGCTCGGAATGTAGGCGACATGGGCCTTGCCGATAAACGGCAGCAGGTGGTGTTCGCACAGCGAGTACAACTCGATGTCCTTGACCAGCACCATTTCGCTGTTGTCTGAGCTGAACAAGGCACCGTTGGTGACTTCTTCCAGGGTTTGTTCATAGCCGCGGCAAAGGTACTGCATGGCCTTGGCGGCACGCTTTGGCGTATCCAGCAGGCCTTCACGGGAAACGTCTTCGCCGAGTTGACCGAGGATCGCGGTGTAGTTTTGTTCCAATGTCACAGGGCTATATTCCATGCGGGTTTCATAGTGGTACCTCATCGGGTCGTACCAATTTTGTACCAATCATGCTGTTTTCGAGTTTCCCGAGCTCGCTCCAGTCCATGCTGGAATTGAGCCATCTAGCGTAGATCGAGAGCAACATCTGTACGCTGTGGCCAAGCTGATTGGCGATAAACGCAGGGTTCATGCCTGCCATAAGGCACATGGTAGCGTAGGTATGGCGTCCGTTGCATTGTCTGCGCGCCATGATCCTGATTTCCCGACTGTCAGCCCGGGCCCAAGCCGCCCGTGCAAGGGCAAGCAGCAGCCTTCCTCAACGGTTTTTTCGGGCTTCGGAAATAATCTTTTTACGTTTGTAGCTCGAGGTATCCGGCAACGCTGCCACTCTTTCGATTTGCAACTGGACAGGCATCTTCAACAGGGCCTGCAGTTGCACCAGAAAAGCATGAAGGGATGGGGATATCTGCTCTGTATCGGCCCCCGTATACATGAATACGAAATCGGTGAGGGTGGCGCGTTGTATCAACCGAAATGAAGAGACATTGGGGTCGGCATTGAAAAAGCTGTCCAGGGCATTGGTCACGGGTCGTGATGTACGGCACTGTATTTCAAGAAAAAAATTGCCAAGGCTATAGCAGTAGCAAGAAATCCTATTTGCATACCAATCCAGACAACTACCGGGCTTGAAGGATAGTATTTGATCAGCACTAATTGGGAGGTCAAACCAAATAACCAGAAGCCTGTCAGGTTCAATAGCAGCGGCCAGCGGGTGATTTCGCAACCTCTGAGAATGCCTGTGAGTAACAGGATAAAAGCATCGATCAACAAAAAGGGGAGAGAGAATGAAAGAAATTCATTCATGTCGTTATAGAGTGACCGAGTGATTTCGGTCAAAGGGCCAAGGAACAGAGAGAAGATACTAAGTCGGACGAGATGTATCAGCGTTAGTAGTGCTAAGATGAAACTGAGTGCGGTCACTGTGACGTTGAACAGAAATTTCCGTAGTGCGCGTCCCGACGCTGTGCTGATATGGGATGAAACATGTATGGCGCAGTATTCGTTGAAGCCCAGAATGAACACAATAATCAGTTCGTTTACTTGAAGTATCGCGAGATGTGCGGCAAGTGATTGTTCACTGAACCATCCCATCATAAAAACCGATACAGATAAAAAGCTCACTGTACTAATGATGCTCAAGCCGATCGGTATACCTATTTTTAGCACCTCGGCCATGTGCGGAAACAATGATGTCCTGAAAGTCAAAAAATCTCGTTTCAGTTGGCTTTGCGGGCTGACCGTATGCCGGGACATGAGCAGGTAGAGCACTACGGCAGCGATCATTGACGCTATCAAGGTTCCTATCCCTGCACCTAACAGCCCTAACTGGGGTGCTCCCCATGTGCCGTAGATCAACAAGTAGTTGAGAGAAGCATTGCTGATCAGCTGGATCACTGCGCCAACTACAACCCACTTGCCTTTATCATGGAAGGCAAGTATTTCCCAATAGTGGATGAACAGCAGGTTTGGCAGCAGCGACAAGCCCAGCAAAACCAGATAACCCCGTGACTCTTCCACCAGGCTGGGTGATTGTTGCAGGCTCAGGAGTATCTGTGGTCCTTCTAGCAGAATAATGAATGCAATGACTGCGAAGGCAGTGAGCAAAAGATAGACAGCAAGTTTGCTGCTGGCCATACTCCTGTTGTCGCTTGTGTCGAGATAGCGGCCATAGATGGGTCCGAAGCCGAACACGATACCTTCGCCCAGCATGAACAGAACCAGATAGATCTGCATTGCTAGTCCGCCGGATGCCATGCTGTACATATCGTATTGCCCCAGCATCACTGAGTCGAGCAGGGGCATGAGCACTACGGACATATTGGCAAGGCCGAGGGGTATCGCTCTTCTTAGAATTTCGCTTGCGTTGACGTCCACGCTCAAACTCCCTTGGTGAAGGCCCCTGAAAAGGCGTTGACCGCGTCAGCAGTAAGGCCAGGTTGTCGAGCGCTGGTTCTATCAGTAGTGCACGGGGCGTTTGGATGTTTTTGTCGTGTTATTGATATCATTGCTTTTGTAGGTTTTATTCCTTGGTACCTTACTTTAGCGTCTGGCTATATTTGGTTGAGCGGCTACTGGGCGTAGTGTAGTGAGAATGTGGGAGCTACCATACGGATCAGTCATGAAGAATTGTTACAGAAGTTGCGGTGGGTGTTTTGGGTGTTTGCTTTCTTTTGAATGTATTTGTAGTGAGTTGAATTATTAATGGTGTAAGTGTGTTTAATGGTTGTTGCGCGCTGTTGTGCAGTTTTTGGTATTCTTGACGGTAAGTGGTCATGTAGGTGTGAAGTCACGCGGCTGCAATGCAGCATGGCAACAACAGACGCCGTCAAAAAAGATAAATATTTGCGAGGCTGAACCCCTTTGGGCTTACCCCATGAACGGGGCACGTTCGGTTCGCTATGGCGCCTGTTCTAACGAGACGGGCAAGCTGGCCAATATCATCGTCATTGATCGGAATTATTTCGATCTGCTGGCGCAGGGGTTCGAATAAACGCGCAAGCTGAAGTTGAGCAACAGTGTTTCGTTGTAGCTCAACATTCACGCGTTAAAATGGATAGATGGGTGCGTCCGGGGAGAAACTGCAGGCACGGTGCCTCCTCGGTTCACTCATCGCGCCCCTCCATCATGGTGCGTTTGAGCATCACATAGACCGCGCCGGCGCCGCCATGCCTGGCCTGGCAGGAGCAGAAGCCCAGTACCTGTGAATGCTGGCGCAACCAGGTGTTGACGTGACTTTTGATCATCGGGCGCTTGCCGTCCAGACGCACGGCCTTGCCGTGGGTGACACGCACGCAGCGAACTTCGAGGCGTACAGCTTCGCCGAGGAACTCCCAAAGGGTCTCGCGGGCCTTTTCGACGGTCATGCCGTGCAGGTCCAGGCTGCCCTCGAAGCTGATCTGACCCAGCTTGAGCTTGCGCATCTGGCTTTCCTGCACGCCGTCACGGGCCCAGCTCAGTTGATCCTCGGGACCCACATCAATCACAAACTGGTCTGACAGGCCGTCGATGATGGTCGCGTTGGTGCGCACAATGGCGTTCTGGCGCAACTTGGCCAGCTGCGCTCGGTCAGCTTTGGGTTTGCCGGTGTCGGCGCGATCATGCTTGATCGGTTTGACACCGCGAATCTCGTTTTTGAACAGGGAAAAGTCGTCGTCTTGCATGTCAGCCTCCGCGAAGGGCGGCTAGTTTACCCAAGTCGACGACAATCGGGCGGGGGGATATGGGTCAGTCGTGCTTTTTCATCAGGTGCGGTGCCATGTTCAGGCCAAACGGCTTGCGCATCAGGCGTCGGCGTCGACGCCACATCCAGACTCCCAGCCAGCCCACCAGCAGGCCGAACACCAGCACCAGCGCAGCCCCTGCGGGGCTGGCATTAAGCTCGCCCAGGGCTGTGGGGTGGCCAATCAGGCTGGCGGCACCCGCCACCAGCAACAATAGGCCAAACAGTGCCAGCAGCGCTGCAAACAGCAGTACCAGGCGCGAGCGCCAGTCGCGGTGGGCTTTGGGGCGCAAGCGCCGAGCATCAAAACCATCGGAGATCTTCATTCCGATCTTTCCTTAAAGGGTATCGGCCCTTCGACAGGTGCTTGGGCAGGTTGTTCCTGCCTGAGGCGAAATTGGCAATTGCACAGGAGTAGAAGAAGCTGGAATGGGCGGTTGCACTGGCCGCCCGTCTTGGTCCGGCTCAGCTCAAATCAGGTTTTGGGTCAGTGTCAGGGTGGCAAAGTTGTCATTCATGATGGCCATTTCGGTTTTTTGCACTTGCTCGGCGCTGATGATGCCGTCCGCAGTCGGCAGGTCGCGGGTGGCGCAGGCGTCTTCCACCAGGGTGCAACGCAAGCCGTAGTCCTTGGCCGCACGTACGGTGGTGCTGACGCTGGAGTGGCTCATGAAGCCGCAGACGATCACATCCAGCGACCCGAGGTTTTCCAGGGCTTTTTGCAGGCCGGTGTCGTTGAAGGCGTTGGGCATGCGCTTTTCGATAATCAGCTCATCGCCCTGTGGTTCAAGGCCCTTGATAAAAGCGCCGCGCTCGCCCTGGGGGTCGAACATGCCGCCAACGGTGCCCAGGTGACGGATGTGGATGACCGGGCGCCTGGCCTTGCGTGCCGCGTCAAGCAGGCGGGCAATGTTGGCGGTGGCCGCGTCCATGCCGGAAAGGGCCAATGGCCCGCTCAGGTATTCATTTTGCGCATCGATGATCAGCAGGCTGGCGTTGCTCAGATTGGCTGCGGCATAGCCACGTCCTGTGAGTTGAAACATCGTCTTTAAAGCGGGCATTCGGGGGCTCCTTTGAATGGGGCTTTTGCGACATTCTCCACTGGCGGAGCGTTTATGTGAATGACTTGTCGTGCAGGCCTTGTGATTGCTGGTCTGTAGCGATGTCAAGCTAATGCTTTGTAGCCATAAAATGCACAAACTGGAGCGATTTCGAATTTTTATTGTACACGCTCTTACTTTTTGAAACGCCGTCACGTGTAGCCGTGCTGGCGCACCTTTGGCGCGTCGGGGTTTGGCTGTTAGAATCGCCAATCGATTTTGAGGAGTAAGACCATTGATCACTTCCCGCCTGCGCACTCTGCGCGACCATATTCGCTGGGCCGTTAGCCACTTTCATGGGGAAGATCTGTTCTTTGGTCATGGCACCGACAACGCCTGGGACGAAGCCCGTCAACTGGTGTTGGGTGCGCTGAACCTGCCGTGGGAAATTGCCGACAGTTATCTCGACTGCCGCCTTGAAGACGATGAGCTGGTCAACCTGCAGCATCTGCTCAAGCGCCGTATCGAAGAACGCGTGCCGACGGCCTACCTGTTGGGTGAGGCCTGGTTCTGCGGTATGTCGTTTATCGTTGATGAGCGCGTGCTGATCCCGCGTTCGCCGATTGGCGAGTTGATCGAAAAACGTTTTGAACCGTGGCTGGCTGCCGAGCCCGCGCGCATTCTCGACCTGTGTACCGGTTCGGGCTGTATCGGCATCGCCTGTGCCTACGAGTTCCAGAACGCTGAAGTGGTACTGGCCGACCTGTCCTTTGAAGCCCTTGAAGTGGCCAACCAGAACATCGAGCGTCACGGCGTTGATGAGCGCGTGTACACCGTGCAGGGCGACGGCTTTGAGGGCTTGCCGGGGCAGCGCTTTGACCTGATCGTGTCCAACCCGCCGTATGTCGATGCTGAAGACTTTGCCGATATGCCTGCCGAGTATCAGCACGAGCCGGAACTGGGCCTGGCCTGCGGTGACGACGGTCTGAACCTGGTACGCCGGATGCTGGCCGAAGCGGCAGATCACCTGACAGAAAAAGGCTTGCTGATTGTTGAGGTAGGTAACAGCCAGATACACGTTGAGTCGCTGTACCCGGAAGTCGACTTCGCCTGGCTTGATTTTGAGCGCGGTGGCCACGGTGTATTCATGCTGACCGCCGAGCTGTGCCGCGAACATCAGGCGCTGTTTGCGTCGCGGGTTTGATTTACAAGGGCTTGACGCGGGAACATCTCTTGCAGGAGCGGGCTTGCCCGCGATTGGAGTGCTGCGGTTTCACTGACAGGCCGTGGTGAAGGCATCGCGGGCAAGCCCGGCTCCCACCGTCGTGCGTAGCCCATAGCCATTTCTGCGGTTAGCGGTGTGTCGCGATCCAGATCAACAACCCTGCCTGGAATACCGCAAAGGCTACCAGGCAGGTGATGGTGAAGCGCAGGCCCATTTCTTCGCGCTGGTACCTGCCGAGTTTTTCTTCTTTTTCCCGCAGTTTTACCTCTTGCTCCTGCAAGTTCTGCTCGGCTTGCTGGAGCATTTGCGCAGTCTCAAGAACGTCGAGGAACTGAAGTTTTTCGCCATTCCAGCTGTCCAGCAACTCGCCCACTTGCACGTCTTCGATCCGTGCCTTGAAAAACTGGGCATCGGCATACACCACATCAAAGCCCTGCACCCGCAAAAAATGATCGCGGCGCAGGCGACTGTCTTCATTAAGGGCGTCCCGGCTGGGCAGGTCGATGCCATCAACGCGGTAGTGCGACCATTTTTTTTGTGCCCACAGCGCTGCCTGTGCCAGCAGAAAGCGGCCGATCCCGCGGTTCACCGGTTCAACTTGCAAGCCCCGCTCAGGACTGAAGCGCACGCGGTGGGTGGTATGGTCGACCCACAGGTCAAGCTGGTTCTGTTCGCTGCGTACGCGCTGGCCGGGCAGGGTGATGGTCATGCGCAGCAGGCTGAGGTCTTTGCTGTGGCGTGTAGCGTGGCCGTACTGCACAAAACGTAACGGTCGTGCCCCGGTGCTGCGGTCAGTGGGCAGAGGGGCGAGGCGCAACATCCGGAAATGCTCGGGCTGCACGTCGGCCCAAGGCAGCGGCGGGGCCTCGGGCACTGCCGGTGCCTCGGGCCCGGCGGGTTGTGATGGGGTGTCGCTCATAACGGCTCGATCCTGTGCTGGATGTCAGCAAAGCAAAGTCGGCCGACTCCGGTTTATCGGCCGTTATGCGCAGTACTGTAGGGCTGGCCCGCATTGACTTTCGTGATAAAGCGCACAGTTCTATCGCCCAGTTCACCCGCCAGACGCTGATTGGGGTCGTTGTAGGACTGCACCTGGCGCTTCATGTCCATAGGCACGATGCGCATCACGTGGTTCATGCCATTGATCAGCGTCAGCACGGCATCGGGTTTGGCGGCCTTGAGCAGACGGGCATCCTTGACCTCGACCTGAATGTCGTGGGTGCCCTGGATGATCATGGCCGGCATTTTCAATGCGCCGAAAGCGGCGGCCGGGTCATGGCGCAGCAGGCTGATCATGTACGGCTGCACGCTGGGACGGAACACCACTTGCAGATCCTTGGGCACCTTGTCATCGGTTTTGCCGGCTTCCAGGCTGCTGATCAGCTCAAAGCTGCGCTTGAGCAGGGCAGGCGGCAGATGATTGCGTTGCAATTGCTCACGCAACAACACGCCCACCGGGCGGCCTGTACCGGCAATGGAGACCACGCCGGCGGCGCCAATTTGGGGTGCTGCCAGCGTGGCGATCATTGCGCCTTCACTGTGGCCGAGAACAAACACCTTGCCAAAGCGCGGGTCGCTTTTGAGTTTCTCGCCCCAGGCCACGGCGTCGGACACATACTGATCGAAGTTGAGCTTTTCCTCGTCGGGCCCGGCGGGCTGGCTCTGGGCGATGCCACGCTTGTCGAAGCGCACGCTGGCGATATTGCTCTGGGCCAGGCGCCAGGCCAGTTTTTTCAGGGCGTCATTGCGCCCGCCGATGGGGTTGTTGCCGTCGCGGTCAGTCGGGCCGGAACCGGCAATAATCAGCACCACGGGCACAGGCTTGTCGCTCTTGGGCAAAACCAGCGAGCCATACAGCGTACCGGAGCCGGTATCCAGCTCAATGGGCCGCAGCAACACATTGGAGGGAGGGGCCGCCATGGCCTGGGTACCAAAGCCAAACAGGGTCAGTGCTAATAAAAGTATTCGCAGCATCATAGCGCCATCATTGTCTAGTGTGCCGGTTGGACAAACCCGGATGAGTAAGGTTCGAGGATGAACTACAGAGGTAGCCTGCGTATACTGGCGCTTTTGGTTATCTGGGATCTGTTCAACATCTGTTGTGTTGCAACAAGACTTGAACTGATCCCGGGCTGAACTTTATCGGCTGATTTTCGCGGAGCGCCCTGCATGTCCGGCAATACCTACGGCAAGCTGTTCACTGTCACCACCGCTGGCGAAAGCCATGGTCCGGCGTTGGTCGCCATTGTTGATGGCTGCCCGCCAGGGCTGGAGCTGTCCCTTGAAGATCTGCAACGTGATCTGGATCGACGCAAGCCCGGCACCAGCCGCCACACCACCCAGCGTCAGGAGGCCGACGAAGTTGAAATCCTCTCCGGGGTGTTTGAAGGTCGCACCACGGGTTGCGCCATCGGCCTGCTGATCCGCAACACCGACCAGAAGTCCAAGGACTATTCGGCGATCAAGGACCTGTTCCGCCCGGCCCACGCCGACTACACCTATCACCACAAATACGGCGAGCGCGATTACCGCGGCGGCGGTCGCAGTTCGGCCCGTGAAACGGCCATGCGTGTGGCCGCCGGTGCCATCGCGAAGAAGTACCTGGCCACCCAGGGCATAGTGATTCGCGGTTATATGAGCCAGCTGGGCCCGATTGAAATCCCGTTCAAGACCTGGGACTCGGTCGAAGAAAACGCCTTTTTCAGCCCTGACCCGGACAAAGTGCCCGAGCTGGAGGCCTACATGGATCAACTGCGCCGCGACCAGGACTCGGTTGGCGCCAAAATCACCGTGGTCGCCGAAGGCGTGATCCCGGGGTTGGGCGAGCCAATATTCGACCGTCTGGACGCCGAGCTGGCCCATGCGCTGATGAGCATCAATGCGGTCAAGGGCATCGAGATCGGTGCCGGTTTTGCCAGTGTTGCCCAGCGCGGCACCGAGCACCGTGACGAGATGACCCCTGAAGGTTTCCTGAGCAACAACGCTGGCGGCATCCTGGGCGGTATTTCGTCGGGCCAGCCGATCGTTGCCCACCTGGCGCTCAAGCCAACATCGAGCATCACCACCCCGGGCCGCTCAATCGACGTGCAGGGCAATCCGGTGGACGTGATTACCAAGGGTCGCCATGACCCCTGCGTGGGCATCCGTGCCACGCCGATCGCCGAAGCGATGATGGCCATTGTGCTGATGGACCACTTGCTGCGTCATCGCGGCCAGAACGCCGACGTACGTGTCAGCACACCCGTGCTGGGCCAGTTGTAATGCAGGGATTGTTGAGCGTCACGGTCTGACGGCCGTGGCGACACTTCCTTACTGGCGGTTGTCAGGCTTCTATCTTTTCTATTTCGCCTTGCTGGGTGCGACAGCGCCGTTTCTGGCGCTGTACTTCCATCACCTGGGGTTTTCCAGTGCGCGAATAGGCGAACTGGTGGCCATCCCGATGTTGATGCGCTGCGTGGCGCCCAACCTGTGGGGCTGGCTGGGCGACTACACCGGCCGGCGCCTGCAGATCGTGCGCCTGGGTGCGCTCTGTACCCTGCTCAGCTTTGCGCTGATTTTCGTCAGCCAGAGCTACGCCTGGCTGGCGCTGGTGATGGCGCTGCATGCGTTCTTTTGGCATGCGGTATTGCCGCAGTTTGAAGTCATCACTTTCGCCCATTTGCGTGAGCAACCCGAGCGTTACAGTCAGATTCGCCTGTGGGGTTCTATAGGCTTTATCCTCACCGTGGTGATACTGGGCCGTCTGTTCGAATGGCTGAGCCTGGATATCTACCCGGTAGCGCTGATCGTGATCATGGGCGGCATTGTGTTGTGCAGCCTGTGGGTGCCGAATGCGCAGCCCTCCAGCCTGGGCCGCAGGCTGGTGCAGGGCGGATTCCTCAAGCAGTTGTTCAGCCCCGGAGTGCTGGCGTTTTACGCCTGTGTGGCGCTGATGCAAATGAGCCACGGCCCGTATTACACCTTTCTGACCCTGCATCTGGAGGACCTCGGCTACAGCCGCGGTGTGATCGGTTTGCTCTGGGCGCTTGGGGTGGTTGCTGAAGTCCTGATGTTTCTGGCCATGCGCCGTATCCTGCTGAAATTTTCCGTGCGCCGGGTGTTGATGTTCAGTTTTATCCTCGCCGCCTTGCGCTGGCTGTTGCTGGGGTCTTTTGCCGAGCACCTGTGGGTGTTGCTGTTGGCGCAGCTGTTGCACGCCGCCACCTTTGGCAGTTTTCATGCCTCGGCCATGACCTTTGTGCAACGCAGTTTCGGTCCCGGCCAGCAAGGCCAGGGCCAGGCCCTGTACGCCACGCTGGCCGGTATCGGTGGTGCCATTGGCGCGCTGTACTCCGGTTATAGCTGGAACACCCTGGGCCCCGCTTTCACCTTTAGTATGGCGAGCGTCGCAGCGCTGGCTGCAGCCGTTATCATTGCCACCCGACTGCAAGAGGACAGGCCATGAGCCTTACCCGTGAACACCTGAGCCAGGAAATCATTGAAGCCGGGCGTTTTTTATACGCGCGCGGCTGGTCGCCGGCCACCAGCAGCAACTATTCCACCCGGCTTTCGGCCAGCCAGGCGCTGCTGACGGTTTCCGGCAAGCACAAGGGTCAGCTGGGGCCTGATGATGTGCTGGCCACTGACCTTGCGGGTAACAGCCTGGAGCCGGGCAAGAAGCCTTCCGCCGAAACCTTGCTGCACACCCAGCTTTACAGCTGGCGCGCCGGGATCGGTGCGGTGCTGCACACCCATTCGGTGAATGCCACGGTACTGTCGCGCCTGACGCCGGGTGACAGCATCGAATTTGAAGACTACGAACTGCAGAAGGCCTTCAGCGGCGTTTCGACCCATGAGTCCAGGGTGCTGGTGCCAATCTTTGACAATGACCAGGACATCGCGCGTCTGGCGGCCAAGGTCCAGCCATGGCTGGAAGCACACCCAGACTGCGTGGGTTATCTGATTCGCGGGCATGGCCTGTACACCTGGGGTGCGCGCATGAGCGACGCCTTGCGTCAGATCGAAGCCTTCGAGTTTCTGTTTGAATGCGAACTGAAAACCCGCGCAATACTCAATCGTTAACGCTGACTTCGCCGTGAAGAAGCTCACCACCTGATTTGCACGGTCTGCCTGAACGGCCTGTAAAAGCCGAAAGCGCGCCGAAGCCGAGGAACCACGTCCCATGAGCAGCCTGTCCGTTTATCACGTATCGAGCCCGGAATTACCCAACAAGGTTCTGACCCACTTTGATGACATCGCTTCAACGCTGGCCGAGCAGGGGGTGCGCTTTGACCGCTGGCAGGCCGCCACGCCGATTCAGCCCGGTGCCAGCCAGGATGAAGTGATCAACGCCTATCGCGCCCAGATTGACCGGCTGATGAGCGAGCGTGGTTATGTCACGGTTGACGTGATCAGCCTCAACAGCGATCACCCGCAAAAAGCCGAATTGCGTGCCAAGTTCCTCGACGAACACCGCCATGGCGAAGATGAAGTGCGTTTTTTCGTGGCCGGTCGTGGCTTGTTTACGCTGCATATTGGCGACTATGTGTATGCCGTGCTCTGCGAAAAGAACGATCTGATCTCGGTGCCAGCAGGCACGCCGCACTGGTTCGATATGGGCGAACATCCACATTTTGTCGCCATTCGCCTGTTCAACAACCCTGAAGGCTGGGTTGCCAACTTTACCGGCGAAGACATCGCCGACCGCTTCCCGCGCCTCGAAGATTAAGGACGTCCCATGCCGATCAAAGCCATCCTGACCGATATCGAAGGCACTACCAGCGCTGTCAGCTTCGTATTTGACGTGTTGTTTCCGTATGCGGCCAGGCACCTGCCCGGGTTTGTCCGCGAGCATGCCGAAGACCCTGAAGTGGCCATGCAGCTGGGGGCGGTGCGCCTGGACAGCGGTGAACCCGAAGCCGATGTCGAGCGGGTGATCGAGATCCTCCAGCAATGGCTGGCCGAAGACCGCAAGGCTACGCCACTCAAGGCGCTGCAAGGGATGATCTGGAAGCAGGGCTACGAGGCTGGCGAACTGAAGGGGCATGTGTACCCGGACGCGGTGCAGGCGCTGCAGGCCTGGCACGAGCAGGGCTATGAGCTGTATGTCTACTCGTCGGGGTCGATTCAGGCGCAGAAGCTGATTTTTGGTTGCTCCGAAGCGGGCGACCTGACCCCGCTGTTCAGCGGCTATTTCGACACCACTTCCGGCCCCAAGCGCGAGGCGCAATCCTACAGGCACATCATGGAGGCCATCGGTTGCCCGGCGGGCAAGATCCTGTTTCTCTCCGATATTGTCGAAGAGCTGGATGCCGCACAGGCAGCAGGCATGCTGACTTGCGGCCTGGCCCGTGAAGGCGGCGAGCTGGAGGGGCATAAAACCGTCAGCAGTTTTGCCGAGATCGATCCTGCCGGAGTTTAAAGGCTTCGGTATACCGCATAGCAAAAAGCCAGCAATCGCTGGCTTTTTTGTCTCTGGCTTTCAGGTTTTAACGGGTGTGATAGGTCGGCAGGGCGAAGCGGTGCTGACTTTGCAGCAGCGAAATCGTCGGCAGTTCACTGGCGGTGCCGGCCAGGTCGCGGCGAATCGCGCTGATGGCCCAGGTCAGCTGTTCTGCAGTGTGCAATTGCGCGTAGGAAAGTGTGCGCTGGGTTTGCTTGCCATCGCTGTCACACAGCGTCAGCAACACACCGCCATCCGGGCGGGGTTTTACGTTGACGGTGTAGTTGGAGAACAACGACGCGAATTTTTCCTGGATCATGCTCATGTGTTCAGCTCCATTAGCGCTTGAAAGGCTCGTATGGAGTAGAGGTTGCAGTGATTGTGCCACTATTGTTTTTTAAAAAAACCTATATAAAACAATGGCTTGTGATTTTTTATAATTTCGTCTGTCGTGCATTCTGCATGAATGGCCATCGTGCATCCTGCATTTTGCCCAGTGGTTATTAGCTTCGGGCTGGCGATTGATTGTATCTATGGCCATGTTGTGCAAAAAAGGGATGACACCTTTGCCTTGTCTTAGGAAACTAGGTTTCTTTGTAGCGAAGGTGGAGCTTTACATGTCAGACAATAAGCCAGCAGACCAAAACCGGCAGATGACTCCGGAAGAGGCCGCCGATTTTGCCGAGCAGGTGTTCAACAAGGCGCGCGATGGCGATGCTGCAATGCTGGCCGCCTTGCTGAGTAAGGGCTTGCCGGCCAATTTGCGCAATCACAAGGGCGATACCCTGCTGATGCTGGCCAGCTATCACGGGCACCTTGAGGCGGTGAAGGTGCTGCTTGAGCACAATGCCGACCCTGAAATCCGCAACGACAACGGCCAAAGCCCGATTGCCGGTGCTGCCTTCAAAGGCGACCTGGAGATGGTCAAGGCCCTGGTCGAAGGTGGCGCACAGGTCGAGGGAGCTTCGTTTGATGGCCGTACAGCGCTGATGATGGCAGCCATGTTCAATCGCCCGCTAATCATCGAATACCTGATCAGCAAGGGCGCCGACCCAAAAGCCAGGGACGCCAACGGCATCACTGCACTGGATGCCGCCAAGACCATGGGCGCAACCGAAACCGTGGCGCAACTTGAGAAGCTGTTGGCCTGATCGCCCTTGAAGGGCGCAATTGATATATCCTGCGCGCCCTTAATTTTCCTTGTGACAGGCCACGCCCATGAAAACCACTCTCGTCGAACTCATCAGCAAAATCAGCTCTGGGTGCATGGGCGACAACGAAATCGCTGCCATCGCTGACGAGGCGGCTCAAGCCTACGCCGACCAGGCAGCATTTCTGGTTGCCAACCCGGACATCAACTACGACGACAGCTTCCCCATCCCGCTAGGCGAGTGGGTTGTTGTGGGCAGCCTGCCGGAAACGGTTTTGTTCCAGGCGGATACCTGGATGGATCTGTTTGCCCAGATCGTCGCCTCGTTTGGTCCCGATGTCGCGTTCAACATCAAGCCCAAACAGTTGGCCAAGACCGAGGCGTTGACGGCGCTCAACCGCATCCAGATCCAGATGGGCAGCATGAGCCCGGAGAAGGGCGGGTATGTGCTGATGAACCTCAGCCAGCCGCTGGATGACGAGATTCAGGTCGTGCTGGTTTACGGCGAAGACGTCCCGCGCGTGCTTGAGCTGTGTGCCCAGGTCGGCATTGCTGCGGCGCCGTCGCTGGAAGCCCTGAAGGTTGCCGTACACGTCTGAAACCCTGGCTGCTGCAATAAAAAACGGAACCCTGGCCGTGGGTGACTATCCTATGAGCACAAGTACTCACTCGGGAGCGTCATCATGGGTTCAACGTTTAATGGTCTGATCGGTCTGATTATTCTGGCCCTGGATATCTGGGCCATCATCAACGTAATCAAAAGCGGCGCCGGGACGGGCGCGAAAGTGCTTTGGGTGCTACTGATTCTGTTCCTGCCGGTACTGGGGCTGGTGATTTGGGCCATCGCCGGGCCGCGGGGCAATGTGCGTATTTGAGCTGCTTGCCAGCGGGCAGCGACGGTAAATCGTGGTTGCCCGCTTAGATTGTCGGCGTCAAGGTTCGACCTGTCATGTTCCTCGACGTAGAATGCGCGCCTTTCTTGGGCAGTTGGACCCGTGTCGCGATAGCGGTATGAGGTTTGGCTGTCGATCATGGGCGGGTGACCGTCCGTTGCCACCAGCATTCAAGGGGACTACCCATGGCCGAATCGCTTGACAACCACTATCTCGAAACCCTTTACGAAGGCTATGGCCAACGCTTTCGCATGGACAAGCTGCTCCATGAAATGCGAACCGATCACCAGCATCTGGTGATCTTCGAAAACCCGGTCATGGGCCGCGTAATGGCTCTGGACGGCGTGATCCAGACCACCGAAGCGGATGAGTTCATCTACCACGAAATGCTTACCCATGTGCCGATCCTGGCCCACGGTGCGGTCAAGCGCGTGCTGATCATTGGCGGTGGTGATGGCGGCATGTTGCGCGAAGTCACCAAGCACATTGGCATTGAGCACATCACCATGGTCGAGATCGACGGCACCGTGGTGGACATGTGCAAAGAGTTCCTGCCCAACCACTCCAAGGGTGCGTACGACGATCCACGTCTGAACCTGGTGATCGACGACGGCATGCGCTTTGTCGCCACCACCGAAGAAAAATTCGACGTGATCATCTCGGATTCCACCGATCCGATCGGGCCGGGTGAAGTGCTGTTCTCCGAGAACTTCTACCAGGCTTGCCACCGTTGCCTGAACGAGGGCGGCGTACTGGTCACCCAGAACGGCACGCCATTTATGCAATTGCAGGAAGTGCAGACCACGGCCGGGCGCATGCGCAGCCTGTTCGCGGACTGGCATTTTTATCAGGCAGCGGTGCCGACCTATATCGGCGGCTCAATGACGTTTGCCTGGGGTTCGACTGATGCGAGCTATCGCAAGTTGCCGCTTGAAACCCTGCGTCAGCGGTTTGCCGGTAGCGGTATCGTGACCCGCTACTACAATCCGGAAGTTCATATCGGTGCTTTCGCTTTGCCGCAATATGTGTTGCAGGCCATCAACAAGCCAAGCAACGACTGAGGCTGTGCAGTAGCAAGGCAGGGCGTCAGTTGGAGAACTGTGGCAGCGGGCTTGCCCGCGATGCCGGCGACGCGGTTTAAAGTTGGACCGCGTTGCTCCAATCGCGACCAAGCCCCTCCCATAGGGATTGAGCGCCCTTTCTTGTGTTTCAAAATGTGCTTTGCACGAAATTTTCACGGTATCTTTAAGACAATTCGCACGCAAAATTTCGCCTGCCGGCTCGCAAGCGCCTCTATTCCGGTGTTTTCGATGGGTCCCGGGCAAATCCTGTGTAATTAAAGAGCGATGCACCCGTGGCATGCCACCGGTGATAAAGCCACTTCAACTTGAACCAATGGGTCCTAAAACGACATGGCAAACCCGGACGCCCCAAGCCAACAGCACGCTGCCACGCGTGTGTTGCAACCGACCGTCAAATCGCATCTGGCGTTTACGCTGCTCTGTGCCTTGATCATGATGGTGATGTTCACCCTGCTGCGGGTGGCATTGCTGGTTTATAACCGGGAAATGATCCTCGACACCCCGGCTTCGACCTTCCTTGAAGCTTTCGGCAACGGTCTGCGCTTTGACGCGCGAATTGTCGTGTACTTCAGTATTCCGCTGCTGCTGGCGCTGCTCAGTGTCAAGGCCATGGCCATGCGCGGTGTACTGCGCTTCTGGCTGACCGCTGCTTCCAGCCTGGCGCTGTTTTTGGGCCTGATGGAGATGGACTTCTACCGTGAGTTCCATCAACGCCTCAACGGTCTGGTCTTCCAGTATGTGAAGGAAGACCCGAAAACCGTGATGAGCATGCTCTGGTACGGCTTCCCGGTGGTGCGTTACCTGCTGGCCTGGGCCGTTGGCACCGTCATTCTGTACTTTGCCTTCCGGGGTGCCGACCGCATAACCCGCTCCAGCGTCACCCGTGCGGCTAATGGCGCCTCGCGTGCAGTGGCCCCGTGGTATGGCCGTGCAGCGGTGTTTGTCGTGCTGCTGCTGGTGTGCGTGGTTTTGGCACGTGGAACATTGCGTCAGGGGCCTCCACTGCGTTGGGGTGATGCCTACACAACAGACTCCAACTTTGCCAACCAGTTGGGCCTCAACGGCTCTCTGTCGTTGATTGCAGCTGCGAAAAGCCGCTTCGGTGACGATCGCACCAATATCTGGAAGGCCACGCTTGAGCAGCCTGAAGCGACGCAGACCGTGCGCGACATGCTGCTGACCGAACACGACAAACTGGTCGATGCGGACACCGCTCCTGTACGTCGTGATACCACGCCACCAGAAGAAAAAACCCTGCCGATCAAGAACGTTGTCGTGATCTTGATGGAAAGCTTCGCCGGTCACTCGGTGGGCGCGCTGGGTCGTCCGGGCAATATCACCCCGTACTTCGACGAGTTGTCCAAGCAAGGCTTGCTGTTTGAGCGCTTCTTCTCCAACGGCACCCATACCCACCAGGGCATGTTTGCCACCATGGCGTGCTTCCCGAACCTGCCGGGTTTTGAATACCTGATGCAGACCCCAGAAGGCAGCCACAAGCTGTCCGGTCTGCCGGAACTGCTCAGCGCCCGCAAGTTCGATGACGTGTATGTCTACAACGGTGATTTTGCCTGGGACAACCAGTCTGGTTTCTTCAGCAACCAAGGCATGACCACCTTTGTAGGTCGTAACGATTTCGTTGACCCGGTGTTCTCTGATCCTACCTGGGGTGTGTCCGACCAGGACATGTTCAACCGTGGCCTTGAAGAACTGAAAAAGCGTGAAGGCAAAGAGCCTTTCTATGCGCTGCTGCAAACCCTGTCCAACCACACGCCGTATGCCTTGCCTACGCCGTTGCCGGTCGAGCCGGTAACCGATCGCGGTTCGCTCAACGAGCATTTGACCGCGATGCGTTATTCCGACTGGGCGTTGGGCCAGTTCTTCGAAAAAGCGCGTAAAGAACCGTACTTCAAGGAAACCCTGTTTGTGATCGTGGGCGACCACGGTTTCGGTAACGAGCAGCAGATTTCCGAGATGGACCTTGGGCGCTTTAACGTGCCACTGCTGTTGATCGGCCCTGGCATCCAGGAGAAGTTCGGCGCGCGCAATGACACCGTGGGTACCCAGGTCGATATCGTGCCAACCATCATGGGCCGTCTGGGCGGTGAGTTCCGCCAGCAATGCTGGGGCCGTGACCTGTTGACCCTGCCGGAAGGTGACAAGGGCAGTGGTGTGATCAAGCCGTCTGGCAGTGACCAGACCGTGGCGATCATCAGTGACGACCACTTGCTGGTGCAACCCAAGGATATGCCGGCCAAGGTATGGCAATACAAGTTGGGCGCCAACCCTGAAGCCAAGGTAGTAACCGATTCGCCTGAAGCGATCGAGCTAAAGAAAAAGCTTGAATCCTTGCTGCAGACGGCTACCAAAAGCCTGCTGGACAACACCGCAGGTGTGGCTGATCCGAAGTAATCAGTCAGATGAATAAAAAAGAGGCCTCAGGGCCTCTTTTTTATTGCGCGGCTTGCGTCATATCTTGCCGAGCAAAAGCAATATCAACAGTACAACCAGCACTGTACCAATGATGCCTGAAGGGCCATACCCCCAGCTTTTTGAGTGCGGGAACACTGGCAAGCCACCGACTAACAGTAAAATAAGAACGATCAACAGTATCGTGGTCATGAGCATTTCCTTTTTGTGGTGTTCCGCCAACGTTCAAGTTTTACGCAGTGCCGTTTGTGGAACAGGGTTTGGCAGTGCTTATAAAGTCCGACTGTGCCGCTGGGTAGAAAATTCAACTTTTTTACCGTCGCAGCTAAAACATGTCGGCCTTGATTGGTCGCAGGCCCGCAGGTAGGGTGGCGCGCTGCCCATCTGGAGACATCGCGCATGCTTAATTACGTTTGGTTTTTTTTGGCCGCCCTGTTTGAAATTGCAGGGTGCTACGGGTTCTGGATGTGGCTGCGTCAGGGTAAAAGTGCGTGGTGGGCACTGCCGGCGATTCTGAGTCTGGTGCTGTTTGCGCTGCTTTTGACCAAAATCGAGGCGACTTATGCCGGACGTGCTTATGCGGCTTATGGCGGGATTTATATCATTACGTCCATTGCCTGGTTGGCAGTGGTTGAACGTATTCGACCATTGAGCTCTGACTGGATCGGGGTGGGTCTGTGTGTGATTGGCGCCACCGTCATTTTGCTGGGGCCGCGCTTTACCCCCTCGTAAAAGGACAATTACGCCGATTAAATGTAGGAATAATCCTGTGTAGCAGTAGGTTGTAGCTGAATTGGCTTGTAGGTATTGAAGCGAGTTTTTACGCCGTGCAGTCTTTGTGGTTCCCCACCTTTAAGGATGAGAGCCATGCAGATATTGAGTCGTGCCGCCGGAGAACGCTTTTCAATAGGGGAAGATATAACTCTGTGTATCATCGCCGTTAACGGCAATAACATACGCCTGGGGATCGAAGCCCCCAGGCATATCTGCGTTCACCGCTCGGAAATTTATCAGCGCATAAAGAACCAGCTCGCCGGGCACCTGGCAACAAGACCGCTGGCCAAGGCTTAATCAAAGAACTCCTTGGGTACGGCGTGCCTGGGCATCAGCTGGCATTGCTGGCTTTCAAGGTCGAAGAAAATAACTGCCTGGCCTTTGCTCAATGCATGGCGGACCCGCAATACACGGGTTTCTTGAGGAGTGTCATCACCGTTGTCCGTGCCATCGCGGCTGACGAAATCTTCGATCAGGCGGGTGAGGGTGTCGGGTTCAAGCTGGTCGTAGGGGATAAGCATCTTGGGCTCTCGTAAACAGGCAGGTTGGGGCGGCTGACTATGGGCCTATAGGGTTTTGTCGCGGTTGTCCCAGTAACGCTGTGCCAGCTCAAAAGCTTGCTCCCGGGGTGTGCCCAGTCCGCGCAGGGCCAGGGCCATGGTCGAAAGCAGGGCCAGTTGCGGGTAGCTGTCCTGGGCCTCTCCACGCCATAGTGCCTTGAGATGTTCAGGTTCCAGGGATGCCGGTTTGACATGGCGTTGGGCCGACAGTGCTGGCCACTCTTCATCCCAGCTGACCCCTGCCGTGGTGCCATATAAATGGCTAGCAGAATCGGGGTTGATTTCAACTTCGCCGCCATCTCCCTTGACCACTATGCTGGTGTCCCCCAGCAAGCCGCTGGCTTCACGGTGCACGCTTTGATAGCCGGGGTGAAAGATGCTTTGCAAGCCGCAGCGCGCACCCAGCGGGTTGAGGATGCGGGCCAGTGAGTGAATCGGCGAGCGCAGGCCAAGGATGTTGCGCAGGTCGATCATGCGCTGCAATGGCGGCGCCCAGTCCTGCAGCGGCATAAATGCCAGATTGCCGGCGTCCAGCGCCTGAGTGACGCTTTGCCAGTTGCGGCACAGTGGAATGCCGAGTTCTTCGAGCAGTTGCTCGCTGTACATTCGACCCGCTGTGTGGGCACCACCGCCATGCATGAAAATACGCACACCGTTCTGCGCCAGGCACTTGGCGGCCAGCAAGTACCAGGGCAAGTGGCGCTTTTTACCTGCGTAAGTCGGCCAGTCGATATCGACCTTGACCGCGGGAGGTGTCAGACGCTCCCTCACGGCCTCGGCAAAGCCGGCCATTTCCTCGGCACTTTCTTCTTTATGCCGCAGCAACATCAGAAAGGCGCCCAGTTGGGTGTCTTCTACCTTGTCGTCAAGCAGCATGCCCATGGCTTCGCGGGCTTCTTCGCGGGTCAGGTTGCGGGCACCCCGTTTGCCTTTGCCTAGGATGCGTACAAAGGGCGCAAAAGGGTGTTCGGCCGGGGTTTCAAGCATCAGCGCAGCGGGAGTGGTCATAGGCAATTGGTCGGCTTGGGCAGGCCCGCCAGCTTGGCGGCAAGTTTGGCTGGGGTGCCATTAAACAGTCGGTTGAGGTGCAGGCTGTTGCCTTTTTCAGGTCCCAGCTTGAGCGCCGTGTACTTGATCAGCGGGCGAGTGGCAGGGGAAAGCTCAAATTCCTGATAAAAGCTGCGTAACAACTCGAGGATTTCCCAGTGTTCGGCACTCAGCTCAATGCCTGCCTGCGCCGCCAGTGCCTGAGCAACTTCGGCGGACCAGTCGTTGAGATCGAGCAGATAACCGTCTTTGTCCAGCTCGATATTTTTACCCTGGAGGGCGAGCATATTCATAGCCAGCTGTTGACCTTGTCATAACGTATCGACAGTTCGACGAACGCCGGGTAATCCACACAGGTTGCCCATGACGGGCATTCAAGGTGGCGCGCCAGCAAGTCTTCCTCAAGGATGAAAACGGTCTGTTCTTCCAGGGATTTGAGAACGCCGCCCTGTTGCAGGGCATACACCGCATCGCCACTCAGTAACAGGGCGTCATCCTTGCCCAGCAGGCGCAAGCAACTGCCCAGGCGAGTGTCGGAAAAAGGTGAATGGCTCAAAACATGTAGGGTCGACATCAGAGAGTGATCACTTGGTCATAACGGTCAATAAGTGCACGGACTTCTTCCACGGGCAGTGATTGCACATCAGCGACCGCAAGCCCTGCGGGCGAAATGCCGCGCTCGCTCAGGCTGTGGCTGCAGGCGTACACATCATCAACGCCGAACATCGACAACGCCTGGAGGTTGGCCGTGAGGTTCTTCTGCTGGATGGCTGCGCCATTTTGATTGGCCAGCAGTTGAAAAATACCGTCATCCAGAAACAACAGCGCCACCGGCAAATCGAATGCGCCAGCGGCCAGCACGATATCCAGTGCTTCTTTCGCGCCGGGGCCGGCCCACGGTGCCTGTCGGCTGATAATCAAAAGAGACTTGGGCATTTCAGGGCCCTCCGAAACAGATCAGTCGATCGGCTGATTGAATGGCATCGTGCAACTGGCCAAGCCCTGACAACTCCCAGGGTGCTTGCAAATTGATGCCGGGGCGCTGATAGCGTGCGGCTTCGTCTTTATTCAGGACCCCGCGGCGCAAGGCGGCGGCAATACAGACCACGCCATCGAGTTGATGCTGGCTGACGAACGCTGCCCATTGTTGTGCGATGTCCTGCTCGTCTTGCGGCGTCACGATATTGCTTGAAGCACTGTGAACACCGTCTTGATAGAAGAACAGCCGAACAATCTCATGGCCACCGGCCAGCGCCGCCTGGGCAAAACGCAGGGCACGGCGGGAAGAGGGCGCATGGGCTGCTGAATAAAGGGCAATGGCAAATTTCATGGTGGGCTCTGTCAGCAAAACTGTGGCAATGATAAAGCCAGATGCCCAAAGATGCTTGCTGCAGACAACAAAAAGCCCGCCGAAGCGGGCTTTTGTGTAGCGGTTGTTGATCAGTCGTCGCGGCTCATGATGCCGAAAATTTGCAGCAGGCTGATAAACAGGTTGTAGATCGATACATACAGGCTGATGGTGGCCATGATGTAGTTGCGCTCGCCGCCATGAATGATAGCGCTGGTCTGGAACAGGATGCAGACCGAAGAGAACAGTACAAAACCGGCGCTGATAGCCAGTTGCAGACCGCTGATCTGGAAGAAGAAGCTTGCCAGCGTAGCGCCCAGCAGAACAAAGAAGCCGGCAGTGATGAAGCCGCCCAGGAAGCTCATGTCCTTGCGGGTGATCAGCACATAGGCAGACAGGCCGCCAAACACCAGTGCGGTCATGGCGAATGCCGAGCTGACAACCTCAGCGCCGCCTTGCATGCCCAGGTAGCGGTTGAGGATCGGGCCCAATAGAAAGCCCATGAAACCGGTCAGGGCAAAGGCAGAAACCAGGCCCCATGCCGAATCACGCAGCTTGTTGGTCAAGAAGAACAGGCCGTAGAACCCGATCAGCACAACGAAAATATTTGGATAGCCGACCCGCAGCTGCTGCGAGACATAAGCCATCACACCGCTGAAAGCCAGGGTGAGGGCCAGCAAACCGTACGTGTTGCGCAGGACGCGGCTAACCTCTAGCTGCTCGGCCTGCACGCTGCTATTAACTGCGTAATCCTGTTCGCGCATGGCGATACTCCTGTGGTTTGAAATGTTAAGTAGCAAAGATCATAGCAGAGGCTCTGAAACAAGCGATCAAGAGAGTTTGACAACGTGTTTCATTCAGGTATTATGGCGCCCGAAACAACGTATAGGAGGTGTGGCCGAGTGGTTTAAGGCAACGGTCTTGAAAACCGTCGACTGTAACAGGTCCATGAGTTCGAATCCCATCGCCTCCGCCATATTGCTACACCGCAGAGCCCGCCTTTTGGCGGGCTTTGTCGTTTCTGGGGGGTGGGGAAGGGGGCTGCTGAAGCTAGAGCTGCTTTAAGGTTTCCTGGGTAATGGCTTCCAGGCCGGCTTCGGTGATTGTCTTCCAGTCGGTATCAGTAGCCACTTTCACCTTTTCGCTCACCAACGTATTTACAGGGTGTGCAGGTACGCCAGGGGCTTTTATCTGCAACAAGGATTTGTTGCTCAGCACCTTATCGAGCACTCCCTCAGCCGAATACCATGACCAGAATTCAATGATTTTCACTTTAACTTCAGTGATATCACGGGCACCGGGAGCACTTACCACCTCGTAGCCTGCCTGCCGGTAAGCAGTGGCAACGGCATCACCCACCAGCTCTGAAACGGTACGTCCTTCAGGCAGCAGCACGTCGCCGATGGCCATATTGAAGTTGTTGCGCTTGCGCGCGATTGCACGCTCGGTAATCGACTTATCGTCGATCTCGTCGTACTTCAGTGAAGGTGTATCGAAGCTGGAAGGTTTGATTTGAAAAACTCGATCATCAACGGCGCTGATATAAACCTTCTTGCCATTGTTGGGGGCAGGTGTCTGAGTATTGCCAGGCGGCTTAACATCCACTTCTGCTCTGTTGGTGGCGCAACCGGCTAACAGTACCAATGCCGCAACGGCCAAAATTCTGCGAACCATCATCGTTACTCCCTTTTATATTTGGCCTTCACAGGCTTGTCCAAAAGCTGGCCGAAAAACAGTGTAGAAGACAAAACGCAGCTCAACCGCCCGACTGGCTAACACGGTTGACAGAGTGAACAGCACAAAAGCATCCGGCTCTGACCCTGGACTTCTGGTTATTGTCCCGTAATCCGCATTGACTGCGGCCGGGCCTTGATCACGTTGCGGATGATGAGCGCGCCCCTCAACGTCGCGGCTCCAGCAGCGGCTTTCTCAAGCGGCGCTGAAGTTAGAGAAGCCCAACGGCGGGGGCGATGATTTTTGCACCGGTAATGAGTTCTTCGGCGAGCAAGCCTTTAAAGCTTTCCTTGCCGCCTTCTCTAGCTATCTCGGCCAGTTGCTCACGCAGGGAGTGGGCATGAGTCAGGCTGCGCGGGGTTGCATTAAGAACATCAAGGCCTTTCGCGGTGAGCACCGCATCTGAGACTTGGGTGTGGGAGTACAGCCCGCCGTTGATGTATCCCGCGTTGATCAGCCATCCCGTTGTCGCGAAAAAAAACTCGGCGTCTTTGCTGGGTAGATCCATTTGACGCTCGTCACTCCACTCCACTGCCGATTCAACAAATTGCTCTGCGGTCAAGTTGCGGGGCATTGGGAAGTTCAGATACAGCTCACCCAGCACCTTACCGGTCAGCTCGTTGAATTTATCGATATTGGAAGCAGACATGTCACAGAACTCCGACAAAAAAGCACTGAACGTGCAAAGAATCAAAGCTGCTGTTGAGCCATAGCGGCCCCAGCGAAATTCGGCTAAAGCGTTATCTGATGTCCTGGCGAATGGCTACACGCGGCAGGGCATTTGAGAGCGAAGCCAACCACTACTCTGACCTATATCCCCCTCTGCGTCACCTCAACTCATAAGTGCTCACATGTCCTTAACCCCAAAGCACCTCGACGCTGTTGAGTCAGCCATCGCGCGCGGCGAGAAACGGTGCGCTACGCCGACCGCACCGTGTAGTACCGCACGATGAAGAGGTGATGTTGTGGACTTGAAACTTAAACCTGTCATCGACAAAAAAAGAGATTGAGCTCTCACGGTTATAGGAAAGGTCTGATTGAGACTGGGTCGAACGGGTCGATAGAGTCCGGGCACATCAATGGATAGACCTGAATGGGCCGCTGCTTTATAGGCTCAGATCATTAAGGACAATACGACATGTACATGCGCCTGATTTATGCGAAGGATCGCGAGCGTTTTGAAATTAGCTTCAGCAAGATCGAAGCCCCTTTCTTTGCCAGGCACTATGTTGAACAAGCGTTTCGCTTGCCTTTCAGCGCGCTGAACCTGTTTGATATCGAAACCCACGGCCGGCCATTAACCCATGAACAAATCCTGGATGCCGTAAAGGCGGGTGACATCTTGCTGGTTAAAGATGATCCATTCAGCCCGCTGAGCCAGGACACATTCAACAATTACTCGCATATCACCGGTCGGGGATGGTCGGGTGGTTTCCACAGGCCCGTTGAACGTGAACAGCCACCACTGCCGGAGGCTGAACCGATTGTCAGACCGCAACCGCAAGAGCCTGGCTTCTATGTCGTACCGAAGAGCACCACGGGGGAACAGTTAAAAGCGGCTTTGTTCCCGGTGCAAAATCCTGCTGTGATAAGCAAGTTCGAGGCGTTGAATCCCAACCTGGGCAACCTCAATGCCGGCTCGATGATCGTACTGAGCGACCCGAACAACCTGCAATGCACCCGCGAAGACGGGATATTGATGCAGGCTGCGGCCAAGACCAATGACGCGCTAAAAGAGTTGAGCCCGGAAGAGGCCGATTTTATGGTTCGGCATCGAGATGAAATTGAAACGTTCTTGGCGCGGGGTGCAACGTCTATCGGGATCGGGGAGGCGATGTTTGCCAACAATCTAGAGAATGTACGCGGCCTTTTTAAAGAAATTGAAGCGTTGCACGTACGTTCGTTTCAGGCTGATGGGCACCTGCGTTCGGCAGCGTTTTTTGCAGAACGTAAGCATCTGCTGGCACAACTTAATATGAACCTCACCGCCATGACCCGTAAGAGCATCGGCTTTCCCGATCATCCGAACTTGAAAAGTGCATTGGGTATTTCCAGTCGTAGCCTGGTTCATCGCTGGACGATGGCGGGTGGTGCTGGGCAAATTCCGGGGTATGCAACGCATATTGAAGGTGTGTCCAGGGCTTCTAAATACCTCAAGTACGGTGGCTGGATAGGCACGGCTATTGGTGGGGGCGCCTCGTATATGAAGGTTCAGGATGTTTGTACGGCGGGTGATGCCCAGGCTTGCGAGAGAGTCAAATTTACTGAAGCGGGTAGCTTTGCCGGTGGGGTTGGAGGTGGTGCATTAGCTGGTGCGGTTTTAACAGCGCCTACCGTTGCGGGGATATGTTTTGGGATCGGTGTACCAACTGCTGGTGTTGGTACATTGGTCTGTGGCGTGGTAGTGGTTGGGGCAGCTTCTTTTACGGCTGGATTTTTAGGTGGTGCCGGCGGAGAACTAATCGCTGACAAAATATTTGAGAGTGTTCAATGAGTTTGAATACGGCAGATAAAATATTTTTAGCTGTGGGGCTAATCGATTTTGGAGGGATATTCCTTTGGATCAGTGTGTGCTTGCATCTCGCATATACAAAGATGGATCTGATGCTAGATCACTTGAAAAATAGTGTGCTACTCAACACGTTTGTTCCACTCAGGCAAGGTGGTCCGTGGGGGAAGTTGGTCTTGGTCGGCAGCATTTCTAGTGTCGTTACGTTTCCCGATTTTTATCTAAAGCGTGGGAAGGTCAACGCTGAGGATCTTCGGGGGTTTCCTGTGGCGCTCAAGCGCAAGTTAATGATATTGCAATGGGTTGGGCTAATCCTTTTAGTGATTATGATTTGTATCGGCGTAGTGGCTGAGTTGGGATTGGTATAAATTTTTCTGTCGAATACTACCTGGGGCAGAGTCGTTAGATATGCCCGCCAGAATCGCGCTCCACTTCTCTCCTGGAGTTTGTACCCTATGGCATGGCGGTAGCCACGAGGCCGTGCTCGATGCCAACCAGCGGATGAGGTGCAGCCGCTTCGGGCAGGGTTGGTGATTTACCTGCCGGATCTGGTGGCGCCGAGTGATGAAATTTTGATGCTTCGGGTTTAGCCCAAGCGCACTTCATTTAACAGCTCGGGATGGTGATCAAGCAGCTTGAGCAGTTTAACCAACGCCAGTGGTGGCTTGGTTTTGCCGTTCTCGTAACGGGAAAACGCATTCACGCCACCGCCGAAAATCTCGGCCGCTTCACGTTGGTCGAGGTCCAACTTTTTACGCACGGTGGTGATAAAGCCTGGATCTACAATTACCCCCGCAAGCAAGCCTTTACCTAGATGAATTTTGATTTTTCGGGCCGACGGTAGCTGGACGCAGGGTTTCACCTTGAACGCCGGTACCTTTCTTGGATACAGTTAACCGCAGATCTTCCGAGGGTAATCACCATGCTCAGTAGCCAATCCACAGCTCGTAGCGCAAACGTCGCACACGTCGTCGCCACCAATAACCTTGAAGGTGCCCGTACGAGCGAATTTGTGGCGAGCAAAATGGCCGAGTACCGCGACGGCAAGATTTCCTCCGCAGAGCTGCTAGCTGCGACCAAAGCCCGTTACAGTTCCAAATGACCAGCGACTCCACCCACTACGAAGGTGATGATCACTACTACGTCGCGGGCTACTCTGTTGAAGACGACCCTTACGTCTATCCAAATGGTGTTCTGATCAACCTCCTGAACATTCAGGACACTGCCACCTTGGGGGAAGCCGAGACTGACTTTGCATCAGTTCGTATTATCCAGCTCCAGGAAGAGCCCATCGTAGGCGACTTCTCGCTTAAGCATCTGCAAGCTATTCATCGGTTTATGTTCCAGGATATTTACCCTTGGGCAGGTGATTGCCGCAAAGTCGATATCGCCAAGAACGACACCATATTTCTAGCACACCAAGAAATTGAACCCGCTTTCCACGATATGTGGCTGCGCTTGGAGCAAAGTGATTTTCTGTCGGATTTGAACGGTGATCTCAACGGTTTCGCTGCCGAGGCCGGCGTTGCACTTGGCCGTATCAACCATATTCATCCATTTCGCGAGGGGAACGGTCGCACACAGCGCGAGTATCTGGATGCGTTGGCTCGGCGTGCAGGTTTTGTGCTGGAGTGGGGTGGCGTTTCCAAGCTGGCCATGAAGGAGGCTTGTGTGGATGCGGTGACGGACCAGGAGTGTAAGGCTTTGGCTAAGCTGATCCGCTTGAGCGCAAAAAAGCTCTGACTATAACAAGTGTTTGCCAGGCATCTGGGCGACCACGGTCACTGGGCTTTGACGTCTAAGAAGGCCAAAAACTTGGTGTCATAACAAAAAATTTATCCCTTACAGAATGCGGCTTACAGTCAATTGTCACTCTCTAGGTATTGGCACCAAAAAGTCCTACAGATCACGTGTTGTATATGCGCATGCAGGGGTCTTGAAAGCCTTCGGCTGTAACAGGTCCTAAAGCAAGGATAGATTATGCGAAGCCGAAGGGGTATTAAGTGGGTTGTTTGGAGTTTGTTTTTTGTTTGTCTTGGGCAAGCTGTGTACATATATATGTCTGCTCCAGGCAGAACTAATCCTGTCAAGATTACTTCAGTTACAAATGTTGGCCATGGCGGGGCCATCTACGAGGTCTTATATGATTCTGGTGGCGCTACGGTGCCAATTGTCTATAGGTATTTCCTGATGAATCTTCAACCTGGCGACGAAGAAGCGCTTCAGAAAGCAAAGAAGACCGCCCCATTCCTTGTGACAAAAAGCTCTGCAGCTGTTCGCGAGGTTTTAGATGGTCGGGTCAAACTAAAAGTTGATGGGGTAATTTATGAGTTTCACAATATGTTATTGTTTAAAGTTGATGGTGAGATCAATGTCGTGAAGTTCGATCTTGATTCAACTGCCCCATAGATTTTTAGCTGAAAAAACACCGGCCTGGAAGAAAAATACTCCTGCATAGCACGTGGCCTACAGGCCACGTGCTATATATCTCCGTAGAGGTCTTGAATGCAGCCGGTCTCGACAGGTATTAGCGCTCGATTTTTACTTCTGCGCCTCATTGTTTTAGCAACAGATCAGCCTGGATCAGCCCGATCTGTCGACAGAGGCTAAAACCCCCAGTTCTCGGCGTTGATGACCCGACAGAATGGCCCTGCCAGGGTTGCATTGTGATGAGCGATAATCTGCTCTGCCTTCAGCGTGGGGGTATCGCTGCAGGTATGGCCATCGGCAATCAGTACGGTGTCGAACCCAAGGTCTCGTGCCGCACGGCAGGTGCTGTCGACACAATATTGGGTTTTCATGCCGGTGATGACTACCCCCTCAACGCCAAGAGCCTGTAGCTGATCGGCCAGGTCTGTCCTGGCAAAGGCGTTGGGGCGGCTTTTCTCGAAAATCACTTCGTCGCCCTGTAGCACCAGTTCCGGTACCAGTTGTGTCAGCGGGCTTCCCGGCTCGATCGGCGACCCCGGTGGGCCAATATGGCGGGCGAAAAAGACAGGTGCGCCTGCAGTACGGGCTTTGCTCAGCAATGAATTCAACGTCTCCAGCAGCGCCTCGCCAGCCTGTGGTTTGTCCGGGCCATGCAGCAGTCCAACCTGCATGTCGAGAATTAACAGTGCATACATGGTGCTTTTCCTTGCGTTTAGCCAGTGACACAAGGGCACAAAAAAAGGCCCTGTCCATCACTGGCGGGCCTTTGAAGTTCGTGTGTTACCGGCTCACGACACCTCTCACGACCCGCCTCTGGCGGTCGTGGTAGTCGTGGTCAAGGCAACTCGTATTTGATTCATGGAGCTGACAGTAGCTGCGTGGCAGCAGGTTGGCAAGCAGGTCCAGAATGCGTAGTGACTTCCGGCTGCCCATCAATGACGTATTTCAATCGTGACAAAACCCGCAAGGCCCTGTGTTTCTTGTTGGGTTTTTGGCAAGAGCAGGGGAGCAGTGCCATCAATGAGTGTGCGGATCCATTGTGGTTTTCTCAGTAACTTGACCATGAGAAGTATTGCCTGCCCCCCGATCTGCCTAATTTTACCCCTGCAAGATGCTGTCCGGTGTGGTTCGCAGTTGCTGGATTAGGGTGCCGGAACAGAAAAACTCTTTGCTTTTTCTACTACCCAGGTGGCAAGAACGGTAGCGCCCTGCGGGCCCGCTTTGCTGACGTGAGGGGCGTACGCCAGGTACTGAAAACTTTCACCTGCCTTTATTCGCTTTTCAGGCTGCCCATCCATTGTAATGATGATTTCACCGTCAAGCACATAACCGACTTCTGGCCCCGTGTGCATATGGCGAGCTTTAACTTCGTTTGGAGCGAGTACGGCTTTTTGCAAGCCCATCTGAGAGTGGGTATCAGGTATGTCGATTCTTTGTAAAACATCAGAATTATTTGCCGTCGAGAGTACTGGCAAGTCTGCGATGGCAGCTCCCGTCCAGAGGGTTGCGCTCAGTATACATATTGCTGGGAACGGGCCTTTCATCAATTAAGCTCCTGAATATGAGGCTTGGTTGCTGTTGGGGTCAGACGTTTTTAGTTATTTGTGCTTTAAGTGCTTTGTAAAAACAATATGTCTGCGGTGTTGGCAGGGTATGTAGTTTTTTTCTGCCGTTTATGTGGTGCGTTTCTTTTATTTGTTCGGGGTTTAGCTTGTGATATGGGTTTTGTGTGTCGTCATTATCTTTTTCGATCACTGCGTGTTATTGGGCAGAAATATCCAGATAGATCACCCGCCAACAAGGGCTCTTCCATCCTTGCGGTCTTAATGGGAATTTCTGGCTTTTGCACACGAAGCCCGAGGAAAAAATGTGCAGAAATAAGCTAAGTGACTGATTTGTAATAATAAGTTTGTATCTAAATATTTCATGTGATTTTGCGGTCAAAAATGCCTGGTGCGGGATAATTGATAGGGGAAATCCTACGTAGCATGACGTTTTAGCTGAATTTGGTTGTGTATATGGTGAAATTACCTGTGCAACACTTCCTATACTGCCCGCGGTGTCTTCGTACCTGTACAGCTCAGTCAATCACAGAGACTGGTTGAACGGCTAAGGCGATAGCCACCCTGCGTAAATGAGGTGGTGTCCGCGTCGTCTCGTTTCCTGCACCTAATAAGTCTAAGAATGAGAAATAGTGTAATGAATAAACAGTCGATCCAGATTGCGCTTGCGTACATGTCCGTCGTTATTGGTGGTGGCTTTGCCTCAGGGCAGGAGGTGCTGCAGTTTTTCACCGGCTATGGGCTTATAGGCATCCTGGGCACTCTGGTGAGCGGTTTGATGTTTGCTTTCCTCGGTATGCAGATCGCCCGCATGAGTTCGAAGATGCAGGCCAATTCGCACAAGGAAGTCCTCTACGCCCTGTTCGGTGCGCGTCTGGGCTGGGTTGTCGATGTGGTGCTGTCGTTCTTCCTGTACGGGGTCGGGGTGGTGATGCTCGCCGGTAGCGGGTCGATCTTTGCCCAGCAATACGATCTGCCCCCTTTGTTTGGCGGTGTATTGATGACCGTGCTGGTGATCGCCACGCTGTGCATGAACGTCAAGCGCATCATTGATCTGATCAGCGCGGTAATGCCTTTTCTGCTGGCGATGGTGCTAATCATCACGACCTACTCGATCTTCAGCTACAACGCTCCAATCGAGACTCTGGACGCGGTTGCCCGCGAGAACAACGAGACGGTCACTGGCAACTGGTTTGTCGGCGCCTTGCTCTACGCTTCGTTCAATATCGCGGTAGGTTTCCCGATGCTGGCAGTGATCGGTGGCATGACCAAACAACCCAAGGCGGCGGCTCTCGGTGGTGTGCTCGGCGGGCTTGGTCTGGGTGCCCTGATCCTGTTGTTGAACATCGGCCTGTTTGCCAATATCAATCAGTTGCAGGGTATTGAAATGCCGTCCCTGGCACTGGCCGGACGCATCTCGCCACTGCTCTCGGTGGTGATGTCGATTGCACTGGTGTGCATGGTCTACAGCACTGCGGTAGGGATGTTCTTTGCCTTCAGTGCGCGCTTTGCCAAGCCTGAATCGAGCCGTTTCAAGTTGTTCAGCGCCGTGACCGTTTGTGTCGGCCTGGCCTTGAGCCTGGGTGGTTTCAGCAAGTTGGTGGGCACCGTGTATCCACTGCTGGGCTACGTCGGCTTTGCGCTGATCCTCGCCATTTGCTTCAACTGGCTGCGCAGCCGTTCGGTATCCAAGGCACAAAAAGCCGCGCTGGATGCCGTTTCCTGACCTCGACTGCCGCCGGATACAGATCCGGCGGCCTCCTTTCTTAGTCCTGTGGTGCAAGTATCTGATTGACGTCCCGAACTCTGGCGTAATCGATCGCCATGTTGGCAAGCGACAATGCGTGCACATCCTCGGCAGGCCAGAGGCGGCCATTCAGATCTTTCTGATCAAACGTGTAGCAGGCGTCCGACGCCACGATCACATCAAAGCCCAAGCAACCTGCTGAACGTACCGTGGACTCCGCGGAGTTGTTGGTGATCACGCCTGCTATCACCAACTGCTTGATGCCACGCGCATGCAGCCAGCGTTCCAGGCCTGTGTTGGCAAATGCATCGGGTACATTTTTTTCGACCACGTGCTCATGCTCAAGCGGGGCCAGTGCCTGTTGAAACTCGCAGCCTGGCTGGCCGGGCCAGAACACGGAGGCGGGGGTTCGGGAGATATGCCGGACATGGACCAAGGGCCGTTGTAATAGCCTCCAAGCTTCCAACAGGCGCTGAACATTGAGCTCGGCCTGGGGGTTGTTTCTGCGACCAAGCCCGGGGTCGGTCATTCCTTTTTGCATGTCGATGATGATCAGTGCCGCGTTGGCTTTGACTAGGTGCATGGCCGTTCCTGTGGGCTGGGCTGTAGAGCGCCATGCTAAGCGCAACGGGGTGGGCTCACCAACTGGCTAGCACTCTTTACCCTGGCTCAGGGTTTGGGGTTCGCCATGGCTGATCATCCATTTGAGCAATGCGCTTACCCGCACCCGATGTTTGCTCTCGACCCATTGCACGCCTTCATGGCTGTAATGCTCGATATAACGGCTCAGTACCAGTTCATCGCCCTGGTCCGACAGGCGCAGGCTTGTTTCGCGACAGTGCAGGGCGGCGTTGGCGCGTTTTACCAGCCGCTGTTCCAGGATCATGGACGGGTTTTCACAAGGCATGGGTTAGAAAAATTCGTGTCAGGGAAGAAGGTTGATCCTCGCATTGACGTCTTGCGCGCAGATGTCTGCTTTTTTACCGCTGTGTCACTTTGTTGCCGGGTTGAAATATATGACGCAGCGCGCTGAATAGTTTTAGATATGAGGCCTTACAAACCTTAAGCGGTACGTGCCGGTGAGCAGCCTTTTGATCGTGGACGATGACCTTGAGGTCCTTGCGCTCCTGAAGAAATTTTTTCTGCAACACGGATATTCGGTGGCGGTGGCCACCGATGGCACGTCACTGTGGGCGGCGATGGCGCTGCAGCCACCGGACCTGATCATTCTTGATCTGATGTTGCCCGGCGAGAATGGCTTGATGCTGTGCCAGCGCTTGCGTCAGCAATACCCCACGCCCGTGATCATGTTGACTGCCATGGGGGAGCTGAGTGACCGCGTGGTAGGGCTGGAAATGGGCGCCGATGATTATCTGAGCAAGCCTTTCGATGCCCGGGAACTGTTGGCCAGGGTGCGTGCCGTGTTGCGCCGGGCCGGGCAGGGCCAGCCCTCGGTCGGGCAGGTGCCGCGGCCACTGATGAAGTTTGCGGGCTGGCAACTGGATCTTACCCGCCGCGAACTGCGTTCCCCGGATCAAGTGATGATTCCCTTGTCTGCCGGAGAGTTCGATTTGTTGTTGGTATTTGTCGAACATCCCCAGCGCATTCTGACCCGCGAACTCTTGCTGGATCTGGCTCGTGGTGCTGGCCATGACGCGTTCGATCGCAGCATCGACGTACAGGTCAGCCGTTTACGGCGCAAGCTGGAGTTCGACAGCAAAGGGGTCGAGATGATTCGCACCGTGCGCAATGTCGGTTACCTGTTCACGCCCGGGGTGACCTCTCAGTGACGGGCTGGATTTCAGGCTGGCGCCTGCGCTCGCGCAACACCATCGCCCGCTGGATTGCCCTGACCACCATTGTCGCGATGCTGACTGCGCTGGCGTTCAATGCGCTGTTTACTCAGTTGGCAGGTGTTTGGGCCTACCCGCCGCTAAGCGAAATCGGGCTGTTGGAAAAGATTTCCCTGACGACCAAAATGATCGAAGCTTCGCCGGCGCCACAGCGCCAACGCCTGGCTGCGGCAGCCACTGACAGCGCCCTGAACATCAGTTGGCATGCCGACCGCGAAGGCCTGGACCTGCCGCAGGTGGCCGAAGCCGCCGAGCGTACAGCCACGCCACTGGCGCAGCGGCTGTTCAATAGCCCAGAGCGGCGCCTGGAAGCCTATCAGCCCGGCGACTGGCCACAGCACAACGGGCATTACGCCTTGCTGGTGCAATTGGAGGATGGCTCATGGCTTATGTTCAGCATTGCATCGCGCAGCTGGGGCCTGGGCCAATGGCAGCGCAATCTGATCCTGATTGGGTTGGTGTTGCTTTCTACCGTGCTTGTCGCGCTGATCGCCACTCGCCACCTGGCCAGGCCTTTGCAGCAGTTTGCCGAGGGCGCCCGGCGTTTCGGTGTCGATTTTCGCGCGCCGCCCATTGAACCGGTTGGCCCCCGGGAGATCCGTCAGGCCATTCTTGCGTTCAATGCCATGCAGGCGCAGTTGCAGCATTTCATCAAAGACCGTACCCAGATGCTCGCGGCCATTTCCCACGACTTGCGCACACCACTGACGCGCATGCGTCTGCGCGGTGAATTTATTGACGACCCGGAACAACAGCAGCGTTTGTTTCGCGATGTGGACGAAATGCAGGCCATGATCAACTCCAGTCTGGAGTTCTTTCGCGATGATGCGCGGCTGGAGCAGGCCACCCAATTTGATCTGGCAGAGCTTGCGCAAACCCTGATCGATGACTATCGCGACCAGTCTATTGATATCGCCTTCAGTGGCCCCGGGCATCTGGTGTACCTGGGGCGGCCGCTTGGCCTGAAACGGGTGATGACCAACCTGCTGGACAACGCCATCAAGTACGCCTGCGAACCGGCCGTAGAGCTGAGTCGGGACCATGAACAGGTCACTGTTGTTGTCCTCGACCGCGGCCCGGGCATTCCCGCCGAAAGCCATGAACAGGTGTTTATACCTTTTTATCGGCTGGAAGGTTCGCGTAACAAAAATACCGGAGGAGTGGGCCTCGGCCTGTCGGCAGCCAGAGCGATTGTGTTGGAACACGGCGGCTCGCTGACCTTGAGCAACCGCCCGGGTGGCGGGTTGGCGGTACGGGTTGTGCTGCCATTGCTCAAGGGTGCAGGGCTTGATCATTACCTCTAGAAAGTGCCGGGCAAGCCCCAATGTTGTTCACTTAAGCGATTTCTGCCTCTGTGGGAGCGGGCTTGCTCGCGATGGTCGTAAACGATGACGCGTATTTACTGAGTAAATGCGGTGCTCGGAAGACCATCGCGAGCAAGCCCGCTCCCACACTTGAACTGCGTTGCTTTTAAGTGAATAGCATCGCGGGCAAACCCGGCACTGTTAGCCTCTCAGGCCGCGGCGACAACTGCCGTGGCTTTTTCGGGTGTGGCGACATCATGCAAGGAAATCCGCGAGGTCTCTGGCAATGCCAGGCCGCCAACCAGGGCGAGCAGTGCAACGGCCATCAGATAAAACGCCGGCGACAGATTGCTGCCCGTGGTGCTGATCAGCCATGTCGCCACCAGCGGTGCGGTGCCGCCAAAAAGTGTGTAAGCCATGTTGTAGGTGATGGCCGAGGCGGTATAGCGAGTGCGGGTCGGAAAAGTTTCCGAGAGCAATGCTGCGGTGACCACGCCACACAGCACTGCGCCAATTGCCAACAGCATGACGCCGATGATGGACGCTGCGAACCCGCCGGAGCTGGCCATTAGGAATGACGGATACACCACGACAATCAGTAAGGCGCAAGCTGTCACCACCGTCGCCCGGCGTCCGACCCGGTCCGAATACAGCCCGGCAAGCGGGCAGATGGCGGCGGCGAAGAGCAGGGCGATCAGCGACACCAGCAAAGCGCTTGCCCGGCTCAGGCCACCGGCGACTTGCAGGTAGGTCGCGAAGTAGGTGGTGAACATGTAAAAGGACAGGGCCGTCAGCGACACAAAGGCCCCCAGGCAGCAGATAGCTGCAGCGTGGTTGCGCAAGGTTTCCTTGAGCGGGGAGTGGGCAACTCCATGTTCCTCCTTCACCGCCTGGAACGCCGGGGTTTCATCCAGCTTCCAGCGCAGATAAAGCCCCACCAGACCCAGCGGTGCGGCAATCAGGAACGGCAGGCGCCAGCCCCAGCTGCCCATGCTCTGCGCGGATAACGACGCTTCAAGTGCATAGGCCACCACAGCCGCAGCGGCAAAGGCGGAAAATGTCGAAACCGGCACAAAGCTGCCGTACCAGGCTCTTTTGTCGCTGGGGGCGTGCTCCATCAAATAGGCGCAGGCCCCGGCGTATTCACCGCCTGCAGAAAAGCCCTGGGCGCAACGGATCAGGGTCAGCAGGATCGGCGCCATAACCCCGATGGCAGCGTAAGTGGGCAATATGCCGATCAAGGTTGTGGCCCCGGCCATCAGCAAAATGGTCATGGCGAGGGTGCGCTTGCGACCGATCCTGTCCCCCAGCATGCCGAAAAAAATCCCGCCAAGGGGGCGAAAAGCAAAGGCCACCGCAAATACGGCAAAGGTCTTGAGCAATGCGGCGCTGGCATCACCACTGGGGAAAAATTGCTGGGCGATGGTGGTGGCCAGAAAGCCATAGACGGCGAAGTCGAACCATTCGACAAAATTACCGATGCCGGCGGCGATAATCACCTTTCTCAGCGTTTCAGGGCTGACCTGTTCTGTGGATACGCTCGTCATGCTGCACCTCGACCTGTCATCAGTATGTGATGATTATCGAGGCAGCGGCTGAATCGATTCGCTCCAAAAGTGTCATCGGCATAGCCAGTACCGACTTGTACGGGGTCAAGTCCGGGGGTTACAGCCTACCTGGCAAACCTCTTGGCCCCCGCAACGCACACAATCACGGCCGCTGTAACGCCAAACATGCCCAGGCTGACGGTCTCGTGCAGCAAGGTGGCAGCCAGCGCCAAACCAAAAAAGGGTTGAAGCAATTGCAATTGCCCGACGGCGGCAATCCCGCCCTGAGCCAGCCCCCGGTACCAGAATACAAAGCCGATCAGCATGCTGAACACGGAAATATAGGCCAGGCCAAACCAGGCGGGTGCGCCAATCCCCTTGAACGAAACCGGGGCCCACAGCCATGCCAGCGGTGCCATCAATGGCAGTGACAGCACCAGCGCCCATGAAATCACCTGCCAGCCGCCCAGCGTACGCGACAGCCTGGCTCCTTCGGCATAGCCAAGACCACAGATCAGTACTGCCAGGAGCATCAGCATGTCACCCTCGGGAGCTGCGCTCAGGCCTTGCGCCAGGGCATAGGCCACGACGCACGCGCTGCCCAGGATCGAGAACAGCCAGAACGCCGGCCGTGGCCGTTCACCCCCGCGGACCACGGCGAAGGCTGCGGTAGACAGCGGCAGCAGGCCGAGAAAGACAATGGTGTGGGCTGATGTCACATGCTGCAAAGCCAGCGCGGTCAGCAGCGGAAAACCCACCACCACCCCGGTTGCCACCAATAGCAGGGACACCAGCTGACTGCGCTGTGGCCGCCGGGCCTTGAGCAGCACGAGCATGGCCAGGGCCAGTACTCCGGCAATACTGGCACGGGCCAGGGTGAGGAACACGGGATCGAACTCCAGCACCGCCACCTTGGTTGCGGGCAGTGAGGCACTGAAAATGACCACCCCGATAAAGCCGTTTATCCAGCCGCTCAGGTTTTTTTCAGTGGCGGGGTTTTGCAGGTTGGAAGTACGTTCCATCGAGTCTCAGGCTCCAGGCTAATCGCGGGGTTGCTTTCAATGCATCCTAGGGCTGATGATTGATGACAATCAAAAAATTGTCATGGATACAAAGCCCGATGCCCCGTTCCCGCTACAAGTCGCTGGTTGACGGCTTTGCTGCCGATATCCGCTCAGGCCGTTTGCCGCCGGGCACGCGTTTGCCGACCCATCGCCAGCTGGCGGCCAGCGAAGGGCTGGCTCTGGTCACGGCCAGTAGGGTGTATGCCGAGCTTGAGGCCATGGGCCTGGTCAGCGGCGAAACCGGGCGAGGCACTTTTGTCCGGGAAACCTCGCTACCGCCCGGTCACGGCATCGACCAGCCCGACGTGACCCCGGGGCTGCTCGACCTCAACTACAACTATCCCTCCCTGCCAGGCCAGACCGAATTGCTGCGTACTGCGCTGCGGCAGTTGGCGTTATCAGGGGATCTGGAGTCGTTGTTGCGCTATCAGCCTCACGGCGGTCGCCTGCATGAGCGGGCATCAGTGGCGCGGCATCTGGCCAGGAGCGGGCTGAATGTAGCCGCCGAACAGGTATTGATCGTCAATGGCGCACAACACGGGTTGAGCGTGGTGCTGATGGGGCTGCTGCAGCCCGGAGATGTGATCGCGGTCGACGAATTGACCTACCCGGGCTTCAAGGCACTGGCGCTGGCACTGCACCTGGAAATCCTGCCCATCCCGAGTACTGAAGACGGGCCGGATCTGGATGCCCTCGCCAAGCTATGTCGCACACGTTCGGTGCGTGCAATCTACAGCATGCCGACTTTGCACAACCCGTTGGGCTGGGTGATGAGTCTGGAGCAGCGCCACACATTGGTCGCGATTGCCAGGTCGCATGATCTGCATATTATTGAGGATGCCGCCTACGCCTTTCTGGTCGAAAACCCACCGACTTCTTTGGCGGAATTGGCGCCGGAAAGAACAGTTTACGTGTCCGGTTTTTCCAAGAGTGTCGCGGCGGGTTTGCGCGTTGGCTTTATTGTCGCGCCTGTTAAAAAGATCAGCGTGCTGGAGCGAATAATCCGAGTGACTGCCTGGAATGCTCCCGGTGTGATGACCGCCATCACCAGCGCCTGGCTCGACGACGGAACCGTGACCCGGTTGGAGGCGCAAAAGCGCAAAGACGCACAGGCAAGGCAGCTCATAGCTGACGAGCAGTTGGCGGGGTTGCACAGTATCCGCCATCCATCGTCCTACTTTGTCTGGTTGCCTCTGTCGGAGGATGCCAGGGCGGACCAGGTGGCTGCGGCATTGGAGCGTGAGCAGGTATCGGTGTCTACCGCCCAGCCCTTTGCAACCTCGGTGCATGTGCCCCATGCGATCAGGCTGGCGCTGGGCTCGGTGGACATGGCGTCACTGCGTGAAGGCCTGGCGAAAGTCAAATGGGTGGTGCAAGCCCATGCCTGAGGCGCCGGCACTCAGGCCATGGGCGGCAACCGGCGCTTGACCGGGCTTTTTTTGATGATCGCCGTATTGGTTTCGGCATAGGCGTTGAGGCCATCAAGCAGGCTGTCCAGTTGCTCGATGGATCGCACATGCAGGCGAGCAATAAAACAGTCATCGCCCGTCACCTTGTCGCACTCGGTGAACTGGGGGATGTTCTGGATCTGGCGCTCCACTTCCTGCAGTTGCCCCGGCAACGGGCGAATGCGGATGATGGCCTGGAGTTGATAGCCAAAGGCTTTGGGATCGACTTCCAGGGTGTAGCCCTTGATCACTTCGCGCTCCTGGAGCTTGCGAATACGCTCGGCGACGCTGGGTGACGACAGGCCGCTGAGGCTGGCCAGTGTTTTTAGCGAGCTGCGTGAGTCTTGCATCAGTGCGCTGATCAACAGCTGATCTATCTCGTCGTTCATCCGTGCTCCTTAGGTCAAATCGGCAGAACGCCTTAACACTAAAGGCAAAAAACACCGATTGCCTTTTCTGGATTATGGCGCTGGATGAATCGCGATTGCCATACTGTTTCCTACATTGAGGGAGGCAAATATGGACAAAAACTTGCAACGCGGTTCGCTGGAAATGGTCGCCGCCATGCTGATTTCCGGCACCATCGGCTGGCTCGTCCTGCTGAGCGGGCAAGCCGTGCTGGATGTAGTGTTCTGGCGCTGTGTGTTTGGCGCTGCGACGTTGCTGCTGATCTGCGCGCGGATGGGGTTTTTACGCCGCGGTTTGCTTAACAGCCATACCTTTGCGCTGATTGTTCTAAGCGGCGTGGCCATTGTTGCCAACTGGGTATTGTTGTTCGCGTCCTACTCCCGAGCCTCAATCGCCATTGGTACGGCGGTCTACAACGTTCAGCCGTTTATCCTGCTTGGTCTGGCGGCGTTGTTCCTCGGTGAAAGAATAACCCTGCACAAACTCGCCTGGCTGGCGGTGTCGTTTGTGGGCATGTTGGCGATCGTCAGCGCCCATCACGGCCAAGGGGAGAGCGGCAGTGAGTATTTGCTGGGGATTGCCCTGGCGCTGAGTGCGGCCTTGATGTACGCCGTGGCCGTACTGATCATCAAACGCCTGCGCGGGATCCCTCCGCACCTGATCGCCCTGATCCAGGTCAGCACCGGAGCACTGCTGCTGGCGCCAGTGGCCAACTTCACCGAGCTGCCTGCGGGCACACAGGCCTGGGGCGCTTTACTGACACTTGGCGTGGTGCATACCGGCTTGATGTATGTGCTGCTCTACGGTGCTATTCAGAAACTGCCCACGGCATTGATCGGAGCGCTGAGCTTTATCTACCCCATCGCCGCGATATTCGTGGACTGGTTTGCCTTTGGTCATCGCCTGCAACCGCTGCAGTGGGTTGGCGTTGCGGCGATTCTGCTTGCGGCAGCCGGGATTCAGCTGGGGTGGCGGGTTGGAGGGCGGCGGGTGGTGAATGGATGACGCGTACGGCTTAAAGCCCCTGGCCACTGTGAGAGTTAATGGCCAAGGGCCTTGCAGGCCTGACTTAAATCCCCGACCGACTCATCGGGCTGATCATGCGCACGCCCAAACTCAGCGCTTGGGTGACCAGCGCTCTCATATCGGCGGTGTTCTCGTTCATGACGCACTGCGCCAGCTTTTCGCCCAGGGTCGGCGCGGTGTCGGTGCCTTCCGGGTAGGCGCGCAGGATCAGTAGCCCGCTGTTGGTCAGTACCACTTCGAAAAAGGCGACGCCTGACATGCCGTCGAAGTGGATGTAGCCAATGTCGGCCAGCCATTTGACCGTGGCCAGGAACAGGTTTTCTTCTTTTTCCAGCGCCTCGCGGTTGCTGTCCGCCAAGCCTTTGTAGTCGATAAAGCGCTCGGCAGTCAGGGTGATGGGCAAGGGGAAGTTACGGTACAGGTGGCCCAGGATCAAACCGGCATAGCAGTCGAACAGTTCGATATTGTTGGACGGCAAGGTGTTGATCGAGTGGACGTTTTTTTCTGTGAGGTGACCGGCTAATCCTTTGAACATGCGAACCTCTGTCAGCTGTGTCTGTATGGCGTGACTGAATAATCGTACCCATTGGTATAGCACAGTCATGTCCGGGGAAGCTGACCTGTAGCAATTGTTACAAGGTAAGTCGTAAAGCCTGGAAAATCCCTAAAAAATCAGATGCATAACTGGCTATTTAGAATCAGGCTGCTATTACTGTGGGGCGCGATAACCTGCGCAAGGCCCGGTTGGTCGAGGCTATTTTTTATCAGGAGGATAGATGTCAAAGCCTGCATGGATGCGTAACACCCTGGTGGCGGCTGCCTTGTTGAGTGTGCTGGCAGCGCCTGCCTGGTCAGCGCCGGACCGCACCCTGCAACTGGCCATTGGCGATGAACCGACCGAAGGCTTTGACCCGATGCTGGGCTGGAGCCACGGCAGTTATTTGCTGCTGCACAGCCCTTTGCTCAAGCAGAACGAAGATTTGTCCTGGAGCAGTTTTCTGCTCAGTGATTATCAGACCAGCGCGGATGGCAAGACCTGGACCCTCAAGCTCAAGCCCGACCTGAAGTTCTCCGACGGCTCGGCACTGACGGCCAAGGATGTGGCCTACACCTACAACAATGCGGCGGCCAGTGGCGGCAAGGTCGACATGGGCAACTTCCTCAAGGCTGAGGCGGTTGATCCCCTCACAGTAAGCATTGAGCTCAAGGCGCCGCAAAGCACGTTCGTCAATGTGCTCGGTTCGCTGGGGATTGTCTCGGCAGACCAATACGACGCCAAAACCTACGCGCAAAAGCCGATTGGCGCCGGGCCTTATCGCTTGGTCAGCTACCAGCCGGGCCAGCAGTTAATTGTTGAGGCCAACCCGTATTACGCGGGGCAAAAGAACGACTTCAACAAACTGGTGTTTGTGTTCCTGGATGAAGACAGCGCCTTTGCCGCTGCCCAAAGCAAGCAGTTGGGCATTGTGCGTATTGCCCCTTCGCTGGCAGTGACACCTGCCGCGGGCATGAAACTGTGGGTTCGGCCCAGCGTGGAAAACCGTGGCATCGTGATGCCAACCATTGCGTCCGGTAAAAAAGATGCCCAGGGCTACCCCATTGGCAATGATGTGACGGCCGATGTCGCCATTCGCAAAGCCATCAACTACGCCATCAATCGCCAATTGCTTGCCGATCAGATTCTCGAAGGCCACGCGATCCCGGCCTATACCGGCGTGCAGGGTTTGCCGTGGGATAACCCGCAGGCGGCCTTCAAGGATGGCGACATCGCCAAGGCCCGGCAGATACTGGAAGACGCGGGCTGGATTGAAAACGCCCAGGGTATCCGTGAAAAAGATGGCCTGCCGGCCAAAATCACCCTGTGGTACGCCAGTGGTGATGCCACCCGCCGTGACCTGGCCCAGGCCGTGCGTTCGATGCTCAAACCCGTGGGCATCGACGTGGACTTGAAGTCCGGCAGTTGGGAAACCGTTGAGCGCAACATGCACGCCAACCCGACCCTGTTTGGCTGGGGCAGCCTCGACCCGATGGAGCTTTACCATCACTACAGCAGCAAGGCGGCGGGCGTGGAGTACTACAACCCCGGCTATTACCGTAACCCGGTTGTCGATCAGCATCTGCAGCAAGCCCTCGATGCGCCGACCTGGCAGCAGGCCGTGCCGTTCTGGCAGCAAGTGGAGTGGGACGGCAAAACCGGTGTCGGGGTAAAAGGTGACGCGGCCTGGGCCTGGTTGCTCAATGTGCAGCACACCTACCTAACCGATGAGTGCGTCGATCTGGGCAAGGGCGCACCGGAAATCCACGGCTCCTGGTCGCTGCTCAACAGCGTTGATGGCTGGAAGTGGACCTGCCAGTGATCCGCGGCCTGTCGCTGTTTTTTTTGCGTTTGCTGGGCCTGCTGCTGGTAACGGCAGCGGGTACCTTTGCCTTGCTCAGTTTTTCTCCGGTGGACCCGATCCGTGCCTATATAGGTAACGACCTGCTGCACGTACCGCCCGAGCAGTACCCGTTGATTGCGGCGCGCTGGGGGCTTGACCTGCCGTTGTGGGAGCGCTTTTTGCGTTGGTTCGGGCAAATGCTGCAAGGCGATTTCGGCTATTCCATGCTCTATAACGCGCCGGTCTCTCAGGTGATTGGCGAGCGTTTTGCCACCTCGTTTGCCCTGCTGTTTTCGGCCTGGTTATTTTCCGGCATCGTCGGCCTGGCCATGGGGCTGACGGCGGGGCGGTACCTGAACCGTTGGCCCGATCGCCTGATCTCGACCCTGTCCTATGTGCTGGCGTCCATGCCGACGTTCTGGATTGGCTTGCTGTTGCTGTCACTGTTTGCCGTGACGCTCAACTGGGCACCGATCTGCTGTGCCTGGACCCCTGGCAGCAATGCCGAAACCGCATCCTGGGGCGACAAGCTCAGGCACTTGATTCTGCCCATGCTGGCCCTGGGTGTGCTGGGGGTGGGCAATATTGCCCTGCATACCCGTTCGCGGGTGGCCGAAGTGATGAACAGCGAATTTATCCGTTACGCCCATGCCCAGGGTGACAAAGGCTGGCCGCTGATCAACTTTCATATCCTGCGCCACGCCATCACTCCGGCCTTGTGTCTGCAGTTTGCCTCGGTGGGGGAGTTGATCGGCGGCTCGTTGCTGGCTGAAAAAGTGTTCGCCTATCCGGGCCTGGGACAGGCCACGATCGATGCCGGATTGCGCGGCGATATTCCATTGTTGATGGGGATCGTGATGTTTTGTGCGGTACTGGTGTTTACCGGCAACAGTATTGCCAACGCGCTGTTGTTGCGCCTTAACCGTGGGGCGGCGCGCCAGTCATGACTTACAACCCCAATGGCGCATTGCTCAGACTTTGCCTCTCGTTGTTGATACTGCTGGGATTGATCGCCTACGGTATCTCAATCATCAATATTGATGTCTCCATGGATCTGCTGGCACGACGCCTGCCACCCTCTGCGGAGTACTGGTTTGGCACTGACAGCCTGGGTCGTGATCTGTGGTTGCGGTGTTTTCAGGGGATGACCACCAGCCTGCAAATCGGCCTGACGGCAGCCTTCAGCAGCGGTTTTCTGGCGATGCTGGCGGCCAGTTTGTGTGCATTGAACAAAACCCTGGATTACCTGATTCGCGGGCTTATCGACAGCATGCTGGCGTTGCCGCATTTGTTGCTGCTGGTATTGATTTGCTTCACTTTGGGCGGCGGTAAACAGGGGGTCATCCTGGCTGTGGCACTGACTCACTGGCCACGCCTGGCCTTGATCCTGCGTGGCGAGATCATGCGCATCCGCGAGACGGATTTTGTGATGCTTTCCCATCGCCTGGGCAACAGCAGCTTCTACCGCTGGCGTCATCACTTGCTGCCCTTGTTGATGCCACAGTGGATCGTTGGCACCTTATTGATGTTTCCGCACGCGGTGCTGCATTCGGCGGCATTGAGCTTTCTGGGCTTCGGCCTGGCGCCCCATGATCCGTCATTGGGCCTGTTGCTGGCCGATGCGCTAAGGTACTTGAGCAGTGGCGCCTGGTGGCTGGCGTTTTTTCCGGGTTTGATTCTGGTGGGTCTGGTGTTGGTCTTTGACCAATTTGCGCGGGCATTGCAGCAGCTCTGGATAAGGATTACCTGATGCTGAAATTCGACCGGTTTGCGCTCGACGTTGCTCACTACCATTGGCTGGGCCAGAAAACCTGGCATCCGCTGTTGAGCAATATCTCTCTTGAAGTACGCCCCGGTGAATTGACGGCACTGGTGGGCTCCAGCGGTGAAGGCAAAAGCCTGCTGCTGCAAAGCGCTTTGGGCTTGCTCCCGGAAAACATGCGCTGTCGCGGCGAAATAGTGCTCGATGGACAGGTACTGGGGGAGGCCGGCAAGGTCAACCAGCGGGGCAAAGCCTTGTGCTACGTGCCCCAGGGTGTCAGCGCCCTGAACCCGCTGATCAAGGTCGGGCCTCAATTGCAGCGTGCCGCGCACTTGAGCGGGGTTAGTTTGGGGCTTGGTGATGTGGCCGAGCAACTCAGACACTACAACCTCAAACCGGAGCTGGTCGACGAATTTCCGCGTATGTTGTCGGGGGGCATGGCCAAGCGCGTACTGGCCAGTTGCGCGGCCCTGACCCCTGCGCGCTATATCCTCGCAGACGAGATCACCTCATGGCTGGATGACGAACATGCTTGCCAGTTACTGACCCACCTCAAGGGCTTTTGCCTGCAAGGCCGGGGGATTTTGTGGGTGACCCATGACCTGGCACTGGCGGCGCGCTTTGCCGACAGGATCGCCGTGCTGCATCAGGGCGAACTGCACGAAACCCTGAGTGCCGAGCAATTGCGCGAAAACGGCGGCAGCCCTTGGTTGCAGTCGCTGTGGGCGGCCTTGCCCGAGCAACAGTTCTTTGCCCGCCGGGTGCCGGAATATGCTTGAGGTCGAGCAACTCAGCATCGTTCAGGATGGCCGGCAGCTCTGGGACAGGCTGTCGTTACAGGTGCGGCCGGGGGAGCGCCAGGGTATTTCCGCGCCCAGCGGTTATGGCAAAACCACCCTGGGCCGGGTGCTGGCTCAATGGCAATCAGCAACTTCGGGCCGTGTGATGGTGGGTGGCAAACCGTTGTCGCAAAAGGGCTACTGCCCGGTCCAGCTGGTGCCGCAGCACCCCGAGCAAACCTTCAACCCCTATCGCACCACAGGCGACAGCCTGCGTGATGCCTGGTCGCCGGACGTTGTCTGGCTGGCGCGTCTGGCGGTCAACCCCGACTGGCTGGCCCGTCGCCCGGACGAATTGTCTGGCGGTGAACTGGCGCGCATCGCTTTGCTCAGAGCGCTGGATCCGCGTACTCGCTACCTGATAGCAGACGAAGTCACGGCACAACTGGATGCGCATATTCAGGCACAGGTCTGGCAAGTTTTGCTCGAAGAGACCAGGCGTCGCGAGCTGGGGTTGATTGTATTCAGCCACAACAAAGCGTTGCTGGAGAAGGTGTGTTCGAGTATCTGGGTGCCGTAGTGCGGATGGGTAGAAGCGGGCCTTCTGTGGGAGCGGGCTTGCTCGCGATTGGGTCGACGCGGCTTACCTGACAGACCGCAGTGCCTGCATCGCGAGCAAGCCCGCTCCCACAGGGGCAGTTGTTCAGGGCTGATTTTCCAGGCCATGCAGCTCGCAGTATTCAGCCCAGTCCATGGCGGCCATTTGCGCCACTTCGCGATGCACTTCAAGGCGCTGGGCCTCGAATTCTTGCGGGCTGGCGCTGGTCAATTGCAGCGTCAGCTCCCAGGCGAAAAATCCCAGGCGCTCAGCCTCGGCCTCAAAGGCTTCGTTCAAGCGTTCCTGGCGAAATTCTTTCATCGACTGGCCGATAGCGCGGGCGGCCAGTGGATTCAATGTTTCAAGTTCCAGGATCAGCTCGGGGTGCTCACGGAGAAAACGATCAAGCGCTTTTTGATGCAGCGGGCCTGGCTCAGTCACAACAGATGTCCTCGGAAATAGGCGGGGTACCGATACGCAGGGTGCGCTTGCCTGTGATGATGAACAACACATCAATGCCGAGCAGAGTAATGGCCGCCAGATAGTCGGCGCGGGGCTGGGTAATATCGCGTTCATAGCAGCTTTGGGCGTGGCGCCCCACACCACCCGCGTCAGCCAGTTGTGCCTGTGTCAGTTTCAGGCGCAAACGCTCGTTTTTGAGTCGTTCACCGTATGTGTTCATAAACATCGCCTAAGTCAGGCATGAGGGGTGTAAAAAAATAGTAGGTTAAATGGAGAAATAGGGAAAGATGCATCGGGAAACATGCCACCTTATTTGTAAGCTAAAGCAGGAGGGCAATAGACACTCCTGCTTGGCTGCTTCGCTTACAGCGTCGGTTTTTTCTCGGTTTCCGGCAAGAACCAGTTCAACAGCAGTGCACAAATACCGCCAGTAGCCACGCCTGACTCCAGCACGTTACGCAGGGCCGCAGGCATATGCGCCAGGAACTCGGGCACTTGCGACACGCCCAGGCCCAGCGCCAGAGACACGGCAATGATCAGCAGGGCGCGGCGGTCCAGGGTGATGCTGGCCAGAATATTGATGCCCGAAGCGGCTACGGCGCCGAACATCACCATTGCCGCACCGCCCAGTACCGGCTCAGGCACAGCCTGAATCGCACCGGCAACGCTGGGGAACAGGCCCAGCAGGATCAGCATGCCGGCAATCCACACGCCGATATGGCGGCTGGCGATACCGGTGAGCTGGATCACGCCATTGTTCTGGGCAAATACCGAGCTGGGAAAGGTGTTGAAAATGCCCGCCAGGAACGAGTTGGCGCCGTTGACCAGCACACCGCCCTTGATGCGTTGCATCCACACCGGGCCTTCGACCGGCTGGCGCGACACTTTGCTGGTGGCTGTGACGTCACCAATGGCTTCCAGCGACGTGACCAGGTAGATCACCAGCATCGGAATAAACAGCGCCCAGGAAAACCCCAGACCAAAATGCAGAGGCATTGGCACCTGGAACAGTTCGGCCTGGTGCATGCCGGTGAAGTCCAGACGGCCCAGATAGCCTGCCAGGGCGTAGCCCACGGCCAGGGCGATAACGATGGCGCAACTGCGCATCCACACCAGCGGAATACGGTTGAGGATCACGATAATGGCCAGTACCACGCCCGACAGCATCAGGTTTTCGCCGTTGGCGAACGTACCGTTGCCCATCGCCGTGAAGCCGCCGCCCATGCTGATCAGGCCGACCTTGATCAGGGTCAGACCGATCATCAGCACCACGATGCCGGTGACCAGCGGGGTGATCATGCGTTTTACAAAAGGCAGGATGCGGGAGATGCCCATCTCGACAAACGAGCCGGCAATCACCACGCCAAAGATTGCCGCCATCACTGCCTCAACCGGCGTGCCTTGCTTGACCATCAGCGCGCCGCCCGCAATCAGCGGGCCGACAAAGTTAAAGCTGGTGCCCTGGACGATCAGCAACCCGGCGCCAAAAGGCCCGAAGCGCTTGCACTGGACAAAGGTGGCGATGCCGGAGATGACCAGCGACATGGAGACAATCAGGTTGGTATCGCGGCTGGACACACCCAGGGCCTGGCAGATCAGCAGGCCGGGGGTGACGATCGGTACGATAATGGCCAGCAGATGCTGAAGGGCTGCCAGAAAGGCGATCCATGGCTTGGGACGGTCTTCAAGACCTAAGACCAGCTCGCTGGTCTGAGGCTCGGCTTCAAGCGGGGTTTTGAGAGAGGTCATGGCGAGCGCCCTGGAAAAAAGAGCGCGATTCTACTGGTGTTGGGCCATTACGCCCAGTGCTGGATTGCGCAGGGGCCTGACTTGCTGTGGGAGCGGGCTTGCTCGCGATAGCAGCCACTCGGTCTATCAGATAAACCGCGTCGCCTGCATCGCGAGCAAGCCCGCTCCCACAGTAAGGGGGGATTACAGATGCAACGCATGCCCCAGCGCACGCAACGCCGCTTCCTGCACGGCTTCGCCCAGGGTCGGGTGCGCGTGGATGGTGCCGGCGATGTCTTCCAGGCAGGCACCCATTTCCAGTGACTGGGCAAAAGCCGTCGACAACTCCGAAACACCCGCGCCCACTGCTTGCCAACCGACAATCAGGTGGTTGTCACGGCGCGCCACAACCCGCACAAAGCCGGCTTTGGCTTCCAGGGTCATGGCCCGGCCATTGGCCGAAAACGGGAAGCTGGCGCTGATGTAGTCCAGTCCTGCTTCTTGCGCCTCGACCGGGGTTTTGCCCACCACGACGATTTCCGGGTCGGTAAAGCACACCGCCGCAATGGCCGTGGGGCTGAATTCACGCTGTTTGCCGGCAATGATCTCGGCAACCATCTCGCCCTGGGCCATGGCCCGGTGGGCCAGCATCGGCTCGCCAGTAAGATCGCCGATCGCCCACACATTGCGCATGCTGGTATGGCAACGGCTGTCGACGCGTATCGCCGCACCGTTCATCGCCAGCGCCAGGGACTCAAGGTTGAAACCGCCGGTGCGTGGGCGACGCCCGACAGCCACCAGTACCTGATCGGTTTCCAGCGTCTGGCTCTGGCCCATGCGGTCACGCATCGACAGGGTCTTGCTGCTGGCCTGGAAACCTTCGACGCTGTGTTCCAGGTATAAGGTAATCCCCAATGCCTTGAGGGATTCGGCTACCGGCAATGTCAGGTCCTTGTCGTAAGTCGGCAGGATCCGGTCGCGGGCTTCGACAACCGTGACTTCGGCGCCGAGCTTGCGGTAGGCGATACCCAGCTCCAGGCCGATGTAGCCTGCGCCAACCACGGTCAGGCGCTTGGGGATGGCCGTGGGTTGCAGGGCCTCGGTGGAAGAAATGATCGCGCCGCCAATGGGCAGGATCGGCAGGTCCACAGTGTGCGAGCCGGTGGCCAGCAGCAGGTGTTCGCATTCGATGCGTTGACCGCCGACTTCAACAGCCTTGCCATCCAGGATGTTGGCCCAGCCATGGATGACCTTGACGCCATTTTTTTTCAGCAAGGCGCCGACGCCGCTGGTCAGGCGATCAACGATGCCGTTTTTCCATTGCACACTCTGGCCGATATCCAGGGTGGGTGCCTGGGTCTTGATCCCCAGCGGCGAGCTGTTGTTGCTGTAACGGCGGGTGGCATGAAACTGCTCGGCCACGTGGATCAGGGCCTTGGACGGAATGCAGCCGACGTTCAGGCAGGTACCGCCCAGCGACTGGCCTTCGATCAGTACCGTCGGGATGCCCAGCTGGCCGGCGCGGATGGCCGCGATATAACCGCCAGGGCCGCCACCGATAATCAGCAGCGTGGTGTGTTGGGTTGGCTGCATGTTCACTCCACAAACAGGGTGGCAGGTTGTTCGAGCAAGCCACGCATGGCCTGGATAAATTGCGCCGCGTCCATGCCGTCGACCACACGATGGTCGAAGGAGCTGGAGAGGTTCATCATTTTGCGCACCACGATCTGGCCTTTGACCACCACCGGGCGCTCGACGATGCGGTTGACGCCGATAATCGCCACTTCGGGCAGGTTGACCACCGGTGTGCTGACAATCCCGCCCAGGGCACCCAGGCTGGTCAGGGTGATGGTCGAGCCGGTGAGTTCCTCGCGGGTGGCCTTGCCGCTGCGCACGGCGTTGGCCAGGCGTGTGATTTCATTGGCTGCGGCCCACAGGTTGAGGGTCTCGGCATGGCGCACCACGGGCACCATCAAACCGCCGTCGCTTTGCGCCGCAACGCCGATATGGGCGGCACCGAAGCGGGTGATGATTTGCGCTTCGTCGTCATAACGCACGTTGATCTGCGGGAAGTCGCGCAAGGCCACGACCATGGCCCGCAGCAGAAACGGCAGCAGGGTCAGCTTGCCACGGCTGTCGCCCCATTTTTGATTGAGCTGGGTGCGCAGTTCTTCGAGGGCGGTAACGTCCACTTCCTCGACATAGCTGAAGTGTGCGGCACGGCGCTTGGCGTCCTGCATGCGTTGGGCGATCTTGCGGCGCAGGCCGATCACCGGGATCTGTTGCTCGTCGTTGCGCTTGGCGTAACCGTTGGCCGGTGCGACGCTGGTTTCGGTGTCGCGGGCCAGGTACGCATCCAGGTCGTCATGCAGTACACGGCCGGCCGGGCCGCTACCGATTACAAAACGCAACTCGATGCCGCTATCCCAGGCGCGTTTGCGCACGGCCGGTGAGGCCAGCGGGCGCTCGTTGGCTTCACGGGCCACAGGCGCCGCTCGTTGTACCGGTGCAGCCTTGATCGGTGGGGCGGCCACCACGGCCACTTCCACGCGAGCCTGGGGGGCGACTTTGACTGCGGCGACTACAGGTTCCGCTGCAGGGCCAGCTTGCGCACTTTCACGTAGGTTGCCGGCGCCTTCGACTTCGATGCGGATCAGCTCGCTGCCCACGGCCATTACTTCGCCAGGCTGGCCACCCAGGGCCAGGACCCTGCCGGCCACGGGGGAGGGGATGTCTACCGTGGCCTTGTCGGTCATCACATCGGCGACCACCTGGTCTTCGCTGACCATGTCACCGACTTTGACAAACCATTCCACCAGTTCTACTTGCGCAATGCCTTCGCCAATGTCCGGCATCTTGATAACGTGCGTACCCATTCAGACCTCCATAACCCGTTGTAGTGCAGCACCCACTCGCGCCGGGCCGGGGAAATAGGCCCACTCCTGGGCATGGGGATAGGGGGTATCCCAGCCGGTTACGCGCTCGATCGGCGCTTCCAGGTAGTGGAAGCAGTGCTCTTGAACCAGTGCGATCAGCTCGGCGCCAAACCCGCAGGTACGGGTGGCTTCGTGAACAACAACGCAACGGCGGGTCTTTTTTACAGAGGTGACAATGGCGTCCAGGTCCAGCGGCCAGAGGCTGCGCAAGTCGATAACTTCAGCGTCGATGCCGGTTTCTTCGGCGGCGGCCTGGGCCACATAAACGGTGGTGCCGTAGGTCAGGATGGTGACTTCAGTACCGGGGCGCACGATGGCGGCGCAGTCCAGCGGGACGGTGTAGTAACCGTCGGGCACGGCGCTGGCCGGGTGCTTCATCCAGGGCGTTACCGGACGGTCGTGGTGGCCGTCGAACGGGCCGTTGTACAGGCGTTTTGGCTCGAGGAAGATCACCGGGTCATCGTTCTCGATGGCGGCAATCAGCAGGCCCTTGGCGTCGTAGGGGTTGGATGGCATCACGGTGCGCAGGCCACAGACCTGGGTAAACATGGCCTCGGGGCTCTGGCTGTGGGTCTGACCACCGTAAATCCCGCCGCCGCAGGGCATGCGGATGGTCATTGGCGCGATAAACTCGCCGGCAGAGCGGTAACGCAGGCGCGCCGCTTCAGAAACAATCTGGTCGGACGCCGGGTAGAAATAGTCGGCAAACTGGATTTCGGCAACCGGGCGCAGGCCGTAGGCACCCATGCCCACGGCGGTACCGACGATGCCACTTTCCGAGATCGGTGCGTCGAACACTCGCGAACTGCCGTACTTGGCCTGCAGGCCTTCGGTGCAGCGGAACACACCGCCGAAGTAGCCCACGTCCTGGCCAAACACCACCACGTTATCGTCGCGCTCGAGCATCACATCCATGGCCGAGCGCAGGGCCTGGATCATCGTCATGGTGCTGGTACTCACGGCGTTCTCCATCTGAATTTTATTGTTGTCGTTCATCTGGTTATAACCCCAATTCCTGGCGTTGCCGGCGCAAATGCTCGGGCATTTCCTTGTACACGTCTTCGAACATGCTCGCGGCACTGGGGATCTGCCCGCCGGCCAGGGTGCCGAAACGCTCGGCTTCCTTTTGCGCGCCAATGATTTCCGCTTCCAGTTCGGCGCTGAGCGCAGCGTGCTCTTCTTCCGACCAGTTGCCGGTGGCAATCAGGTGTTGTTTGAGGCGAAGAATCGGATCGCCCAGCGGGAAGTGGCTCCAGTCATCGGCAGGGCGATACTTGGACGGATCGTCGGAGGTGGAGTGCGGGCCTGCGCGATAAGTGACCCACTCGATCAGGGTCGGGCCCAGGTTGCGTCGTGCGCGCTCTGCGGCCCAGGCCGAGGCGGCGTACACGGCGATAAAGTCGTTGCCGTCTACCCGCAGCGAAGCAATGCCGCAGCCCACGCCGCGCCCGGCGAAGGTGGTGGACTCGCCACCGGCAATGGCCTGGAAGGTCGAAATGGCCCATTGGTTGTTGACCACGTTGAGGATGACCGGGGCGCGGTAAACGTGGGCAAAGGTGAGGGCGGTGTGGAAATCCGATTCGGCGGTGGCGCCGTCACCGATCCAGGCCGAGGCAATTTTGGTGTCGCCCTTGATGGCCGACGCCATGCCCCAACCAACCGCCTGTACGAACTGGGTGGCGAGGTTGCCGGAAATACTGAAAAAACCGTAGTCGCGTACCGAATACATGATCGGCAATTGCCGACCTTTGAGCGGGTCGCGTTCGTTGGACAGCAATTGGCAGATCAGGTCCACCAGTGGCACGTCACGAGCCATCAGGATGCTTTGCTGGCGGTACGTGGGGAAGCACATGTCGTCGATGTTCAAGGCCAGGGCCTGGGCGCTGCCGATGGCTTCTTCGCCAAGGCTTTGCATATAGAACGACATTTTTTTCTGGCGCTGGGCGACCACCATGCGCGTGTCAAAAATTCGCGTCTTGAGCATGGCGCGCATACCTTCGCGCAACACCTCGCTCGATACGCCTTCGGCCCATGGGCCCAGTGCCCGGCCTTGATCATCGAGCACGCGGATCAGACCTTTGGCCAGGTCTGCGGTGTCGGCCGGCTCTACGTCGATCGGCGGTTTGCGCACCAGACCGGCATCGGTCAGGCGCAGGTAACTGAAGTCGGTCTTGCAGCCTGGGCGGCCGGAGGGCTCGGGAACGTGCAGGCGCAGCGGTGCATATTCATTCATGGCTTTCTCTACGCTCGATCTTGTCGTGTTTATAGGCGCGGGAGCTAGGTGATACTGTCGAAGATCTGTCTGATAAAAAGCCCGGATCTTGTCCTACAACAATCATATTCCTGACGCCGAAGAATATTTCTCTGTAGTTCGTTGTGCTTTGCAGCGTTTAAGGATAAGAATTCTGCATAAACATAAAAAACAGGTGCTTTTGTCTCATGCGCAAGCTAGATCGAACGGATATCGGGATTCTCAACAGCCTTCAGCAGAATGCGCGCATCACCAATGCGGACCTTGCGCGTTCGGTAAACCTGTCGCCGACGCCGTGTTTCAACCGGGTCAAGGCCATGGAAGAACGCGGCCTGA
>Ga0256410_1000265_pt1 | contig 60468 bp, 56 predicted proteins | sample PhyWR1_FD_185983 | JGI IMG/M metagenome (GOLD analysis project Ga0256410, IMG submission 185983) | Leaf surface microbial communities from wheat plants in UC Gill Tract Community Farm, Albany, California, United States - DLSL W.R1 | ecosystem: Host-associated > Plants > Phyllosphere >... | reverse complement strand
CACATAGACTATTGCGTTGTAGTGAAAGTCACAGCGCAAAGGACAAGAATGTACACTTGTGCACTGAAAATTTAAATCGGGCCGGTTCAGTGGCCCATTCGGGTGCCTAAGACTGCCGCACTTTTGTCTTTTACGCCAGTCGCAGGTGGCCTTTTAGCCATAAGTTACTGGACCCAGCGTTGCAGAATTTGTTCCAGGTCAGCGCGTTTGAACGGCTTTGCCAGGTAATCGTTCATTCCGGCCTGCAGGCAGGTCTCCCGGTCGCCCTGCAGGGCATTGGCGGTCAGGGCGATGATGGGCAGGGCCCGGCAACCGGGCAACTGGCGGATTTGCCGGGTGGCTTCATAGCCGTTGATGATCGGCAGCCGGCAGTCCATCAAGATCGCGGCGAAGCGCTCGCTGTTGGCAAAGTGAATGGCCTGTGCACCGTCACTGACCATAGTCACTTCATACCCCAGGCTGCTTAGCATGGCCTCAATGACGGTCTGGTTAACCTGGTTGTCTTCCACCAGCAGCACTTTGCGCCCGGGTGCACAGATGGCCCCAGGCTCCAGCAACGGTCTCTGGCTGAGCGTGACGGGTTGATGCAGTTGCAGCGGGATTTCGAGGGTGAACACCGAGCCTTGGGCCTCTTCGCTCATGGCGTGCAGCGTGCCGCCCATTCGCTCCGCCAGTGTGCGGGCGATGGGCAGGCCCAGCCCGGTGCCACCATAACGTCGGGAAATAGAGCTGTCGGCCTGCTGGAAGGCGGTAAACATGGCGTCCAGTTTTTCGCTGTTGATCCCGATACCGCTGTCACGTACGGCGCAGGTAAACCAGATCAGTTCGTGATCCAGTTGTTGCCAGAGCGGTTCGATAATGACCTGACCCCGTTCAGTGAACTTCAGGGCATTACCGATCAGGTTGACCAGGATTTGCCGGATCCGGGTCGGATCGCCCAGTACAGGCAAGTCCTGCAGCCCTTCAGGAATGTTCAGTTGCAAGTGCAGGCCACGTTGCACGGCGTTGTGCTGGAATGCCTGGGCGCAGTTGCTGACCATTTCGGCGAGGTTGAAGGGGATACGCTCCAGCTCCAGCGCTGAGCGTTCGATTCGGGAGAAATCGAGGATATCGTTGATGACCTTGAGCAAGTGCTCGGTGGATTCCGATGCCAGGGCGGCATATTCGGCCTGCTCTTCGGTCATCTGCGTGGTTTCCAGCAGTTGCAGCATGCCCAGTACGCCGTTCATGGGGGTGCGCAGTTCGTGACTCATCATGGCCAGGAAGTCGGTTTTCGCACGGTTGGCACGCTCGGCTTCTTCACGTGTCTGGATCAATTGCGCAATGGCAGATTGTTGCTCGCGGCTGGCTTGCTCAAGGCCTGTGGCCAGGTTATTGATGTGTTGGGCCAATGTGCCCAGCTCGCCGTCGTCGACCACGGGCAAGGGGGTTTTATAGTCGCCGTACTGGATGGCCTTGACCGCCTTGCTCATGTCACTGATGGGCCTGGACAGGTTGGACGCCAGGCGCTTGGCCAGCAGATAAGTGAAGCCCAGGGCAAACAAGGCAAGAATCACGGCCTTGAGCAGGATTTCCTGCTGGCGCGTGCTGAACGCTTCGCCGGACATGCCGACCAGTACCCGGCCCAGATAATCTTCTGTCAGGTCCGCAGCCTGTCGATTGCCGAGCAGTAAATAACCGCCGGAGGGGCTCTTCTGCACTCTGACCGGCGCCTGAAACACTTCAACCTGCGAGCTCTTGTCAGCATTGGGCGCGGGATGCTCGGCGTGGGCCAGTATGTCGTTGGCCCGGTTCTGTACCTGCACGAATTGAACATGGGGAATGTTCAGCGAGGCGTTGATCAGGGTTTCCAGCACATCGTTGTTCCCCGACATGATCCCGTACTCGGTGGCGGGTGCCAGCTGGTTGGCGATCAATTGGCCGGTGTGCTTGAGTTCCTGGCGCAAATCCTGGATTCGTACGAAGGTAAAAAAGCTGATCAGCAACAGCGTCAATAGCAGGGCCGGGCCCAGACTCATCATCTGCGTGCGGGTGTGGATGTCCCACCGGCTGCGAGTCATCATGGGAACGCGGCTCCGTCGGTCAGTCGCCAGTGCGTCAGTCCATTTCCACTGTCCATTGTCATCCTTGACCTGCGCGTGTTCATTTTGAAGTGCAGCAATGCTGCCTCTGGGTGTGAGTACCGGAACCGCATGGTAACCGAGGTCCTGTTCTTTTTCAGTCATGGCCATCTATATGCTGTGGGGCTGGTCGCGGGGGATGTGCTCCGTATAATGCCGTCATTGCCACTGCTAGATGGATAACGGGATTGCATATGACTGAACAGCACGCTATTGCGGTCTTGGGAGGCGGAAGCTTTGGCACCGCCGTGGCCAACTTGCTGGCAGAAAACGGTCATCGAGTGCATCAGTGGATGCGCGACCCCGAGCAAGCCGAGGCCATTCGCCTCAACCGTGAAAACCCTCGTTACCTTAAAGGGATCAAGATTCATCCCGGGGTCGAGCCGGTCACTGACTTGCAGGCCACACTCGATGCCTGCCAGTTGTGCTTCGTGGCTTTGCCGTCCAGCGCCTTGCGCAGTGTGCTGGCGGAGCATGCCGGGCGCCTGAGCGGCAAGATGCTGGTCAGCCTGACCAAGGGGATTGAAGCCCACAGTTTCAAGCTGATGAGCGAGATCCTTGAAGAAATCGCCCCGCAGGCACGCATCGGTGTGCTGTCCGGGCCCAACCTTGCCCGCGAGGTGGCCGAACATGCGCTGACTGCCACCGTGGTCGCCAGCGCCGACGAAGAACTCTGCACCCGCGTGCAGGCTGCACTGCATGGCCGCACGTTCCGTGTCTACGCCAGTGCCGACCGCTTTGGCGTGGAGCTGGGCGGGGCCCTGAAAAACGTATACGCGATCATCGCCGGCATGGCCGTGGCGCTGGGTATGGGCGAGAACACCAAAAGCATGCTGATTACCCGTGCCTTGGCAGAAATGACTCGCTTCGCCGTCAGCCAGGGTGCCAACCCCATGACCTTTCTCGGGCTGGCAGGAGTAGGCGACTTGATCGTTACCTGCTCATCGCCTAAAAGCCGCAACTATCAGGTCGGCTTTGCCCTGGGGCAGGGGCTGAGCCTTGAAGATGCCGTTACCCGCCTGGGTGAAGTGGCCGAAGGCGTGAATACCCTCAAGGTACTCAAGGCCAAGGCGCAGGAACTGAACGTTTACATGCCATTGGTTGCCGGGTTGCACGCAATCCTGTTCGAGGGCTACACCCTGGAGCAGGTGATCGGGCAATTGATGCGTGGCGAGCCCAAGACCGATGTCGACTTTATCTCCACCAGCGGTTTTAACTGAGCACCACAGGAGCAGCACATGAACGACACTAAAAACGCACCCAAGTACGAGTCGCTTGTTTTGCGCGTGCTGTGGATGCTGGTTTTCCTGCTGGTCTGGCAGGTGGCACAACTGGTTCTTGGCGGGCTGGTGCTGGTGCAGTTGATTTACCGTGTGGTCTACGGTGCGCCCAATGGCGGCTTGATGAACTTTGGTGACAGCCTGAGCCTTTACCTGGCGCAGATCGGTCGTTTCGGCAGTTTTCACACCGAACAAAAACCCTGGCCGTTCGCCGACTGGCCAGTGCCGCGGGCACCTGAAGGCGAAGCGCCCTACACGCCAGGCGCCAATGGTGAAGGGACCAAGCCATGAAAGTCTGGATTCTGCGTCATGGCGAAGCCGAGCCCCATGCCCGCCGTGATGCCGAGCGTGAGCTGACCCCCCACGGGCGTGAGCAGGTGCTGGGCAGCGCCGCTCATTTGATTGGCCAGCCGCTGGACTGCATTCTGGTCAGTCCTTATGTGCGCGCCCAGCAAACCGCCGCGTTGGTTTGCCAGGCCCTGGGCTTTTCATCGCCACCCGTCACCGTGCCCTGGCTGACGCCCGAAAGTGAACCCAAGTATGCGCTCGGCAAACTGCCGGATAGCGGCAATGTGCTGTTGGTCAGTCATCAGCCGTTTGTAGGTGAATTGATCAGCCTGATGCTGCACGGGCACATGCGTCAACCGCAGCCCATGCACACGGCCAGCCTGGTGGAGCTTGAAGGTGAGTGGCCGCTGGCGGGCAGCATGACATTGCTCAGCGCATATCACCCCTGAGCATTGCAGCGGTTGCACAGTACGGTCGTAGTGCAAGATAGTTGGAGGCGGGTTAATGGCATTTGACGCTTGCGTCGAGGGCCAGTGGCTCCGTCACCAACACTCACTGACCAAGGAATGACCACATGAGCTTGTGGACGACCCAGCCAGATCTGGCACGCCTCAATGAAATGCGCAAAAACACCATTTGCGATGTGCTGGACATCACGTTCGATGCGTTTGACGACAACTCCATCACCGCAAGCATGGTAGTGGACCATCGTACCCACCAGCCCTTCGGCTTGCTGCATGGCGGTGCGTCGGTGGTGCTGGCAGAAACACTCGGCTCGATGGCCAGCTACATGTGCATCGATACGCAAAAATTCTATTGTGTGGGCCTTGAGGTCAATGCCAACCACTTGCGTGGCGTGCGCAGCGGCCGGGTGAGTGCAATCGCACGCCCGGTCCATATCGGTCGCACCACCCATGTGTGGGATATCCGCCTGAGCGACGACAGCGGTAAAATAAACTGCATCTCGCGCCTGACCATCGCCGTTGTGCCCCTGGGTGAAACACCCCCAGCGCGGTGATCAAACGGTCAGTCAATGGCCGTAGTGTCGTCACTCATGGCGCATACGGTCATTGATATGAAGAATATTCCTGCAGACAATACGGCATTCTTCCTACATCTGGATGCCTTGTATGTCTCGGCAGATTTTTTTCGCCCATGCCAACGGCTTCCCTTCAGCCACGTACGGGAAGTTGTTCAATGCCCTGGCGCCGGATTTTTGCGTGACGCATTTGTCACAGCACGGGCATGACCCGCGTTACCCGGTGGACAACAACTGGCATAACCTGGTCGATGAGCTGATATATCATCTTCGCCAGCAAGCCGGGCCCGTACTGGGCGTGGGTCACTCGCTGGGCGGGATGTTGCATTTGCATGCCGCAATCCGCTGCCCGCAGCTTTACCGGGGCGTCGTCATGCTGGATTCGCCGGTGTTGACGCGCACTGATCAATGGGTGATTCGCGCGGCCAAGCGCTTTGGCCTGATTGATCGCCTGACCCCCGCCGGTCGCACGCTGGGGCGGCGTGAAGAGTTTGCCGACCGTGAAGCGGCACGCGCTTACTTTGCCGGCAAATCACTGTTTCGCAGCTTTGACCCCGATTGCTTCGAGGCCTATCTGGAGCACGGCTTGCAACCTGTGGATGAGTGTTTGCGGTTGCGCTTTGACCCTGCCACCGAAATCGATATCTATCGCAGCGTTCCGCATACCAGCCCCGGGCAGGCCTTCAAGCTGCAGGTGCCGCTGACCGTGGTGCGTGGTCGCGACAGCCGCGTGGTCATGAACCATCATGCCAGGGCGGTGGCGCGCATGCCCAACGGCGAGGCGTTGAGCGTGCCGGGCGGGCACATGTTCCCGCTTGAGCAGCCGCAGGATACCGCCAGCCTGCTGAAACAGATTTTTGCCCGCTGGGAACTCCGTCATCCCGGCCTTTAACGAGCATTTCGCATGAGCCCTGTGGTTGAAGAAATTCGTCTGAGCCTGCCGCATATCGAGCTGGCTGCACATATATTCGGCCCCGAGGATGGCTTGCCTGTTATCGCCCTGCATGGCTGGCTGGATAACGCCAACAGCTTTGCCCGGCTGGCGCCAAAGCTGACGGGCTTGCGTATCGTGGCCCTGGATTTTGCCGGGCATGGCCATTCCGATCACCGTCCCCGTGGCGCCGGCTATGCGCTGGCGGACTATGCCTTTGATGTGCTGTGCGTGGCCGAGCAACTGGGCTGGGAGCGCTTTGCTCTGCTTGGGCACTCACTGGGTGCCATTGTGTCTGTGGTCATTGCCGGTTCGTTCCCGGAGCGCGTGACCCGCATGGGGCTGATTGATGGCATTGTCGCGCGCAGCGGCCCCGAGGGTGATGCCGCCGAGCGCATGGGCCAGGCTCTGCAGGCGCAGCTCGATCTGGAGCACAAGCGCAAGTCGGTGCATCCGACACTCGACCGGGCTGTCGAAGCGCGGATGAAAGGCCTGGTAGCCGTCAGCCGCGAGGCCGCCGAGCTGCTCGCCCAGCGCGGGCTGATGCCCGTGCCCGGCGGCTACAGCTGGCGCAGCGACAGCCGGCTCACCTTGCCATCGCCCTTGCGCCTGAGTGACGAGCAGGCGATGTCCTTTGTACGACGGGTGAGTTGCCCGACCACCCTGGTGGTGGCGCAGCAGGGCATGCTGGCCAGCCACCCCGAGCTACTGGATCGGCTACCCTTCAACCTGGAACGGTTGCCGGGTGGCCATCATTTGCACCTGAATGACGAGGCGGGAGCGATCCTTGTTGCAGACTGTTTCAATCGCTTCTTCGCTGTTCCTTGACTTGCGGCTAGCAACTGTCGAGGCTTGGCGGGTTGAAATGGGAGACAACCATGATAGATCTGTACACCGCTGCGACCCCGAAAGGCCACCCGGTCTCTATCGTGAGGATGCTCAGCCACACGTCATCACCCGGTGATGTGCGCCGATGAAAATACCCAGCCGATTTATCCTGGCTCTGGGCCTGGGCTGTTTGAGCCCGTTACTTTGGGCCAGCGATGTGCCCGGCAGCAGTGATTTGCCGGATGTGCCGCGCCTCGCGGACGCGCAGATTGTCGATTACAGCGTGCGGCCTGATGTCGAACGTATCTACCCGATGGGCTCGATCCGCAAGATCAGCGGCCGCCTGCGATTCGAAGGGCAGGTCAATGCCCGTGGTCAGATAACGGCCGTCACCTACGAGCTGCCTGCCGAGCACTCGGCCACCGAAGCCTTTACCGCTGCACGCGAGGCGTTGCAAAAGCAGGGCGCCGAGTTGTTGTTCTGGTGTCAGGCTCGTGACTGTGGCGAAAGCAGCCTGTGGGCCAATGAAGTGTTCGGCAATTCCAAGCTGGTGGGCTCCGACGAGCAGCAGTCTTACTTGCTGCTGCGCCGTGCGGCCCCCGCTCAGAACCAGCTGGTTGCCCTGTACGGGATCAATCGGGGCAATCGCAAGGCCTATCTGCACGTTGAGCAGATGCAGGCGAGTGCCGACCTGGGAGAACTGTTGCCTACCTCGGCTACCCTGCAACGCCAGCTTAAAAGCACGGGCGAGCTGGATTTTCCCAAGCTTGCGGGCGACCCGGATACTCAGTGGCTGACGTTAATTTCAAGGGCATTGAACCTGGATGCAACCTCCAGGGTCAGTTTAACCGGTGCCAAGGCTGGCGCCTGGCGCGATGCGCTGATCGCTAACGGTGTACGGGCGTCGCGCCTGGAACTGGGTGACGGTCAGGCCAAAGGGTTGCGCATCGAACTGTTGCGTTAAGCCTGTGTAAACGACGACTACACTCTACGTAGTCGTCGTCCTTCTTTGATTTCTGAATTTTCTGTGGAACACACATGCTCAATAACGATCGCCTGCTGGTGCAGATTCTGCTCCTGGTGTTGTTCGGTGCCAGCCTGTGGGTGATGGCCCCTTTCTGGTCGGCCTTGTTCTGGGGCGCGGTACTGGCATTTGCCAGTTGGCCCCTGATGCGCCTGCTGACACGCTTGCTCGGTGGGCGCGAGTCGCTCGCTGCCGGCATCCTTACCCTGGGCTGGATGCTGTTGGTGGCCGGGCCTCTGGTGTGGCTGGGGTTGAACCTGGCAGATCATGTTCGCGATGCCACCACCTTCGTCAAGGATGTGCAGCTTGAAGGTTTGCCTGAAGCGCCGGCCTGGCTGGCCGGTCTGCCGCTGGTGGGGGAGCGTCTGGTGGGCATCTGGAACACCATCGACGAGCAGGGTGCGGCAATGCTGGTGGCCATCAAGCCTTACCTGGGGCAGGTCGGTAACTGGTTGCTGGCGCGCAGTGCACAGATCGGCAGCGGTATTCTGGAACTGACGCTGAGTATTGTCTTTGTGTTCTTTTTCTATCGTGACGGGCCGCGCCTGGCGAGTTTTGTACACGGTTTGCTGGAGCGCCTGATCGGTGAGCGCGCGGATTATTATCAGGAGCTGGTGGCCGGTACCGTGCAGCGCGTGGTCAACGGTGTGATCGGCACCGCAGCGGCGCAGGCATTGCTGGCATTGATCGGCTTCTTGATTGCCGGCGTGCCGGGGGCGCTGGTACTTGGGCTGGCTACGTTCCTGCTCAGCCTGATTCCGATGGGGCCGCCGCTGATCTGGGTACCTGCCACGGCCTGGCTGGTCTGGAAGGGTGACTACGGGATGGCGATCTTTCTCGGCATCTGGGGCACGCTGATCATCAGCGGTGTCGATAACGTGCTCAAGCCTTATCTGATCAGTCGGGGCGGCAACCTGCCACTGGTGATCGTGCTGCTGGGCGTGTTTGGCGGCTTGATAGCTTTCGGCTTTATCGGCCTTTTCATCGGCCCCACCTTGCTCGCCATCGCCTACAGCCTGCTGGTGGACTGGAGTGCCAGCCAGCAGAACAGAGGCAAGGTCTGACCTAGCCGAACTTGGGCCCGGAACGGGTATTGTTGCCCTTGGCCAAGCGGTCGTAGAGCACCACGTTGACTGTTGCAGCCAGGTTCATGCAGCCGGTGGTGGGGATGTAAATCACGTCCTCACACCATTCCAGCACATCCTTGCCGAGGGATCCGTCTTCCGGGCCAAAGATATAAATCGCCCGATCCGGGTGGGTGTACTCGGGCAATGGGCGCGCGCCCTCGACCATTTCTACGGCGACGGGGATACAGCCCAGGGGGATGATTTTTTTCAGGTCATCGATACCGATCAGCGGGATATCCTGATGGACTTTCTTGGTATCGGTGATGAAGTCGCGGGCGCGTTCATAGCGCTTGCCGGTATAAAACACCGACGCCACGTTGTAGCAACCAGCCGCACGCATCACCGAGCCGACGTTTTCCGGTGATTTGGGGTTATACAAACCAATGCAGCTGTACCGTTTGTTTGCCACGTGCCCGAGCCCTTGCGAAAAAAGACGCGAGTATACCTGTGTTGTCCCAAACTCCGTAGCAGCTGCCGCAGGCTGCGTCCGGCGACGGAGTCGTCGTAAAGCCCGAGCCTTGCGGTCTGCTCGTGAAGTCGCGGGCTCTGGTTTTACGATCGCTGCGCAATCGGACGCAGTTTCGGCAGTTGCAACGAAAACAGGCTACTCGTCTTTTTTCATCAGCCCGGCCAGTGCTGCGAATGGGTTGTGGGTAGCTTTGGCGATTTTCGGGCTGCTGGTGGAACTGTCCGAAAAATACTGCTGGTCGGTGTAGCGCGAGTGTTCGTTGTCGTGGCAGTACAGGCACAACAGCTCCCAGTTGGAGCCGTCCTGCGGGTTGTTGTCGTGGTTGTGGTCGCGGTGGTGAACAGTCAGCTCGCTCAGGCGCTTGCCGGCAAATTCACGGGCGCAGCGGCCGCACACGTGGGGGTACATTTTCAGGGCCTTGTCGCGATAGCCCATTTCGCGGTCACGCTGGGCATCGGCCAGGATGCGATCCAGCTTGGCGGTGTGGGAGGGTGGATTCGCCGAACTCATGGGTTCACCTTGTAAGACTAATGACGGTTATGTCGTTAAGTTTAGCTGTTGATCAGCCTTTGATTTTTTCTGCAATCCAGATGGTGTGTCGGGTGCCCTTGTTGCCGTGGGCAAACACCTGGACTTCCTCAGCCTTGAAACCGGCTTTGCGCAGTTTGTCCGAAAATTGTTTGTCGGCACTGGCAGACCATACCGCCAGTATGCCTTTGGGGCGCAAGGCCTTGGCGCAGGCACTCAGGCCGCCGGCCGAATACAGCCAGCTATTGGCTTTTTGGGTCAGGCCTTCGGGGCCGTTGTCGACGTCGAGCATGATTGCGTCAAAACCGTTGGGTTCGGCTTGCAGCACCTTGGCCACGTCTTCCATGCGAATCACGGTGCGTGGGTCTTGCAACGGGTTGCCCGATTTTTCGCCCAGCGGGCCGCGGTTCCATTCCACAACGCCGGGCACCAGTTCGGCAACCACCACTTCAGCCGTTTTACCCAGATGTTTGAGTGCCGAAGCCAGGGTAAAGCCCATGCCCAGCCCGCCGATCAGTACCCGCGATTGCTGGCGCCCTGCGACTTTGCGGCAAGGTATTTCGGCCAGTGCGTCTTCGGAGCCGTGCATGCGGGTGTTCATCAGCTGGCCGCCATCACCACCCTGAATCTTGATCACGAAGTCTTCGCCATACTCGAACAGGCACAAGGCGCCGCCGTTTTCGGGGATCGGAGTGGTGTCGAGCAAAACAAAACGTTTCATGGAAATCTCATTGAGGGGGGCAAAAACCGCAGGTTACGAGTAGCCTGAGGGCAGACAAGCCGGTCTGGCAACGGAGTGATTGATGAAACGCACTATTCTAACGGCCATTGCAGGGTGCGCGCTCTTGATAAGTGCGGCCCAGGCAGCGGAATTGACCACGGTACCGATTACCCCCGTGACAGCCGCGCCGGGTTCGCCGGGCACCGCCACGCCAACCCCGTACCCGCAAATCACCCCGCGCGCCGTGCCCAAGCCTGTGGCCGGTAGTGGCAGCCTGATACCGCTGCCACCGATCGACCTGCCGCAGCCGCCCAAGGATCAGCCACTGCCGGGGCTGGAGCTTAAAGACCCGAAGGGCAAAAGCCCACAGGATTGACCGTGCATCCACCGAGCTGATGCTTTGCCTTTGCGGGAGCGAGCCTGCTCGGGAACGATCTTCGCGAGCAGGCTCGCTCCCACGGTTACAGTATCTCTAACGGTTGAAGAGGGGTGTGATCGGCGGGGCTGTCAAATCCCCAGCACCTTGAACACAAATGCATATTCCAGCGCCACGTCGCGCAAGCCCTGATAACGCCCGCTCATGCCGCCATGGCCCGCCTCCAGTTCAGTCTTGAGCAATAGCAGGTTGTTGTCGGTCTTGCTGGCGCGCAGCTTGGCCACCCATTTGGCCGCTTCCCAGTACTGCACGCGACTGTCGTTGTACCCGGCAATCACCAGCATTGCCGGGTAAGCCTGCGCGGTAACGTTTTCATAGGGCGCGTAAGCCTTGATCCGTTCATAGACCTCGGGGTCTTGCGGGTTGCCCCATTCGTCGTATTCGGTGACGGTCAGCGGCAGTTCCGGGTCGAGCATGGTGTTGAGCACATCCACAAACGGCACTTCGGCAATCGCTGCCTTGAACAGTTCCGGGCGCTGATTGAGTACGGCACCGATCAACAGGCCACCGGCGCTGCCGCCACTGATGACCAGTTGTTCGCTGCGGGTCAGCCCTTGGTCGATCAGGTGTTCGGCGCAGGCGATAAAGTCGGTGAAGGTGTTGTGTTTGTGTTCCTGCTTGCCCGCGCGATACCAGGCCTCGCCCAGCTCGCCGCCGCCACGCACATGGGCAATGGCAAAGGCCACGCCACGATCAAGCAGGCTTAGACGGGCATGGGAAAACCACGGGTCAAGGCATTCGCCATAGGCCCCGTAGCCATACAGGTAGAGCGGCACAGGTTTGCCCAGCACATCGCGTTTGACCACCAGGCTGATCGGCACCTGAGTACCATCGGGGGCGGTGGCCCATAAACGATGGCTGACGTAATCATCGGCGTTGAATGGCCCCAGCACAGGGGTTTCCTTGAGAACGCTTTGCTCGCCTGTGGCAAGGGTCAACTGGCGCACTTGTGCCGGGCGATTCAGCGCCTCGTAGCGAAGGCGAATGTACTTGCTGTCAAATTCCAGGCTGTCTTGCACATACAGGCTGTAGGCCGCGTCCGGCAATTGCACGCGATATGGCGCCAGGCCGTCGGGGCGGATTTCGATAATGGGCAAGCCGCCCTCGCGCAGGCTCAGGCACAAGGCTTGGGCGTTGAGGGTCATGCCTTCCAGCATCACGCTGTCACTATGGGCAATCAGTGGCTGCCAGTCATTGCGTGACGGCACCTCGCCGAAGGCGTAATACAGGGCAAAGTTGATGCCGTCCTGATTGGTGCGGATAAACCACGCCCACTGGCCTTCAAACAGGCCGTGATCGACGCTGTAGTCGTGGTTTTCAACCCGTAGTGCCAGACAGCTGAAGGGCTGGCGCGGCAGGTTGGCGTCCAGCACCCAGGTTTCGCTGGTGGTTTTACTGTTAAGCAACAAAATCAGTTGCTGTTCAGAGCTAGAGCGGTAGCAGTGCAGGAAAAACCTCCCGTCCGCTTCATGGAATACTTCATGGGCAGCTGTCTCGCCGAGGGTGTGGCGAAACAACTTGTGCGGACGATGGGTGTCGTCCAGCCCGGCGAAAAACAGGGTCTGGCTGTCATTCGCCCAAGTCATGCTGCCATCGCAGTCTTCAAACGGCAGCTCGGTGACCGTACCGCTGCCCAGCTCTTTTACAAACAGGCGGTAGGTTTCTTCGCCGCTGGTGTCCAGGCTGTAGGCCAGGCGCTGGTGATCGGGGCTGATACTGAACGCCCCCAGAGAAATAAAGCCACCATCGGCCAATGCATTGGGGTCCAGCAACAAATGTTCGGCGTTCTCGTCCACCTGCTGGCTGTCATCGGCCGGGCGCGGGCAACGGTAGTGGCGAGCGTATTCATCGCCGGCGTTGGTGCGCGTGTAATACAGATACGGGCCCCAGGGGGAGGGCAGCGACAGATCAGTCTCGCGAATCCGTCCCTTGATCTCTTGAAACAGCGTCTCCCGCAATTCAGCCTGGTCGGCCAACTGCGCCTCCTGATAACTGTTTTCGGCTTTCAGGTAGTCCAAAACCTCGTCACTGTCGCGGTTTTGCAGCCACGAGTAAGGGTCTGAGCCCTCGATCTTATGTGCGATAGGAGCGCTGATTGGGGAGGCTGATTGGGTCATTGAGTGTGCTCTGAAATCTGCATGAAAAATAAGTGACGCTGACGGTGTTGCAGCCGCACTGCCTAAAAGCCGTTATCATAGCCTCTCATTGCCTGCCGACCATGGATACCATGACCGAGAACGACTATCTGATCGCCTGGGGCCTTTACGCCTTTGCTGCTTTGGGCTGCCTGCTCGTATGGTGCCGCATGACCCGCTTTATGTGGCGCTGGTTGCGCGAACCGTTGCGGGTATTAATGGCCGTGTTGCTGTTCAGCCCGACCATCATTGACCCGGTCAAGGAAAAATTTGCCCCTGCAGTGGCGATTGCTGCTCTGGATCTGGCCTTTAAAGTGGGCGACAACGCCTGGCGCGCGGTCTCTGACCTGCTGATGTACGCCATAATTGCACTGTGCGTTTACGCTATATTTGTGCTGATCCGCTGGCCGATCGAGCGCTCCGGCAAAGCCCGCAAGGCGCAAGCCGCCGCGGCTGCCAAAGCCCGTCAGGCCGATCCTGAAGACGACCAGCCTTTTGGCCCGGCCGGCGATGACCGTCATGTTCCAAAGAGTGCGCCGCGTGCATCGGGCCCGTCACGGGTTGAGCCGCGGTTGTAATTTTGTTTCGTCCAGCCTGAATGCGAGAGTGCGAGCGTGTGTGAATTATTGGGCATGAGCGCCAACGTCCCGACTGATATTGTGTTCAGCTTTACCGGCCTGATGCAGCGCGGCGGGCGCACCGGCCCGCATCGTGATGGCTGGGGCATTGCCTTCTACGAAGGTCGTGGCCTACGCCTGTTCCAGGACCCTGCCGCCAGTTGCGACTCCGAAGTCGCCCTGCTGGTACAGCGTTACCCGATCAAAAGCGAAGTGGTGATTGGCCATATCCGCCAGGCCAACGTGGGCAAGGTGTGCCTGTCCAATACCCACCCGTTTGTTCGCGAACTGTGGGGACGCAACTGGTGTTTTGCGCACAATGGCCAGTTGGCCGACTTTTCTCCGAGTACGAGTTTTTACCGCCCTATTGGTGATACCGACAGTGAAGCGGCGTTCTGTGACCTGCTCAACCGGGTCCGTGAAGCCTTCCCGGAGCCGGTCGACGTCGAACGTATCCTGCCGGTGCTGGTCGAGGCCTGCGCCGGGTTTCGCAACAAAGGTGTGTTCAATTGCCTGCTCAGTGATGGCGACTGGCTTTTCTGCTATTGCTCGACCAAGCTGGCGCAAATTACCCGGCGAGCCCCGTTTGGCCCGGCGCGCCTGAAAGATGTCGATGTTATCGTCGATTTTCAGGCAGAGACCACGCCCAACGATGTAGTCACCGTGATTGCCACCGAGCCACTGACTGAAAACGAAACCTGGACACGCTACGAACCGGGCCAATGGAGTCTGTGGCGACGCGGTGAATGCGTCAGCCAGGGCATAACCGAATAAGGATGGGTGTGTATGTTCCTGAGCTACCTGCGGTTGGTATTGTTTACCCTTGGCCTGCTGATCGGTGTGCAAGTGCCGGGGTTTATCAATGATTACGCCAACCGTGTTGAAGCTCATCTGATCGAGGCCCAGACCGGGTTGGCGGGGTTCCAGAACACCGCCAACCAGTTTTTCAAGGGTGACCTGCAAGCGCTGGTGGCCCATTACCAGGCCAGCGATGACCCGGTTTTTCGCAGTGATGCCGGCAGCCTCGGCACCTTGCTCAACCGTCAACGCCTGCTTGATGAGCAGTTCCAGGCCATGCAGGGCCCGTGGTACATGCGCGCCCTGCAAGTGGCCTATGCGGCTGATCCGGCCATTCGCGAAGAAACCCTGAACGCCTACACCTACCAGGTGTTGTTGTCGCCGAGCGCCATTGGTTGGGCGATGGCGGGTGCCTTGCTGTTCTCCTTCATTATCGAAGGTTTCCTGCGGCTGGTGGACTGGGTCGTGCTCGGCGGCAAACGCCAGCGTGAGCGCATTGCCCGCCGCGAGCGCAGCTACTGACCCCGGGGGAATATCCCCTTTCACAAGAAATGTTAAGCAATCAAATTTTTCTTATGCCCGAGCCCGGCTTTTATTAGTTGGACGAATGGCCCGCGCCTGTCGAAAAATGCTCCTACCTAATCTATAAAAAGACCACAGGAGCATCATCGTGAGCCGCCTGTTATTGAATTGTGACATTGGTGAGAGTTTTGGCAGCTGGACCATGGGCCTGGATGCCGAAGTCATGCCGTTTATCGATTGCGCCAACATTGCCTGCGGCTTTCATGCCGGCGACCCGGGCATCATGCGCAAAACCGTGGCCCTGGCTGTGGCGCATAATGTGAAGATCGGTGCTCATCCGGCGTATCAGGATCTGGCGGGCTTTGGGCGCCGATCCATGAGCTATTCGGCGCAGGAAGTGCAGGATCTGCTGCATTATCAGATCGGTGCACTGGACGGTATTTGCCGCGCACAGGGTGTGCAGGTCAGCTATGTCAAACCCCACGGCGCGATGTACAACGACATGATGGCCAACCCGGTACAGCTGCGGGCAGTGGTTCAGGCTGTGGCCGCTTACGATTCCAGCTTGCCGCTCATGCTGATGGCCACGCGCGACAACAGCGCCGCCCAGGCAATCGGCGACGAGTTTGGGGTAACACTGTGGTTTGAAGCCTTTGCCGACCGCGCCTACGACAATGCCGGGCGGCTGGTCTCGCGACAACTACCGGGGGCAGTCCACCACGATGCGGATGTCATCGTGCAGCAGGCCCTGACCATTGCAGCGGGCAAGGCCCTGGTTGCCAGTGACGGCAGTGCCCTGCATTTGCACGCTGATACCCTGTGTGTGCATGGCGACAACATTAGCTCGATTGCTGCTGTGCAGCGTATTCGCGAAGCCCTTGAGCAGCAGGCGCGGGCATGAAGCCGCGTATCGAAGTGGTCGCCATCGATTGCCTGATGCTGCGCCTGTTTGATGAAATTGCCGAAAGCAACATGCCCTGGATACTGGCTGCCAGCGAGCGGATCCGCACCTGCTTTGCGGTGCATCTGATCGAACTGGTGCCGTCCTACACCACAATGATGGTGCATTACGACGGGCTGGGGCTGACCCCGGCCCAGGCCCGTGAATTGATCGCCCAGGCCTTGACCGACCTGCGCCCGGAAACCCGCAACCTTGGCCAGTGTCATGTGCTGCCCGTGTGGTACGACGTGAGCGTGGGCCCGGAACTGACGTTGCTGGCCCAGCGCGCCGGCTGCTCGGTAAGCGAAGTGATTCGCCGGCACAGTGAACACGAATACCAGGTGTTTGCCCTGGGTTTTGCTCCAGGTTTTGCTTTTATGGGGCTGGTTGAAGAGGCTCTGGCCGCGCCACGCCTGAATACCCCGCGCAAGCGTGTGGCCAGTGGCAGCGTGGGCATTGCCGAGCGACAGACGGCAGCCTACCCGGCGCAATCCCCGGGGGGCTGGAACCTGGTCGGGCGTACGCCGAGCGCGCTGTTTGATCGCGAACGTGATGGCTACAGCCTGATGCAACCCGGTGACAGGGTGCAGTTTGCACCCGTGTCCCATGCTGAATTTATCCGCCTGGGCGGTGACGACACGCCTCAGGAGGCCTTGGCATGAGCCACTTATTGATTCAGGCCAGCACTCCATTGTGCCTGCTGCAAGACGCGGGGCGGTTTGGCGTGCGGCATTTGGGCGTAACCCAGGGCGGCGCCGCAGACTGGCTGTCGATGGCCTGGGCCAACTGGCTGCTGGGCAATTCGCCGGATGCAGCGGTGATAGAAATCACCCTGGGCGGCCTGACCCTTGTTGCCAAGGCCGATTGCACTTTGGCATTGGCGGGCGCGGACCTGGCGGCCACCATTGACGGGCAGCCGCTCAAGCCCTGGCGCAGTTTTGTCCTGAAGCAAGGCCAGACCCTTGTATTTACCCGGCCGCTGAGCGGTGCCCGGGCTTATCTGGCAGCGCCCGCGGGCTTTGTTGCGCCGCAAGTGCTGGGCAGTTGCGCGACTGTCGCCCGTGAGCAGCTCGGTGGGCCGGATGGTTTTGGTCGCGGGCTGGTGGCAGGTGATGAATTGACGTACGCCGGGCATGCCGGGCAATTGCGAGAGTTGCCATGCGAACTGCAACCGGTATTCAGCGCCAATCCGGCGCTGGACGTGGTAATGGGCGCGCAAATGGGTGCTTTCAGCGGGCAAAGTACCTTCGATGCTTTCAACAGCGCCTGGACGCTGGACACTCGCGCCGATCGCATGGGCATCCGTTTGCTGGGGCCTGCGTTGGTGTATCAGGGCGCACCGATGATCTCGGAAGGGATACCGCTGGGCGCCATTCAAGTGCCGCCGGATGGCCAGCCGATCGTGCTGCTCAATGACCGCCAGACCATTGGCGGTTACCCGCGACTTGGCGCCTTGACGCCTTTGGCGCTGGCGCGACTGGCCCAGTGCTTGCCGGGGGAGGGCGTGCATATGCGTCCGACCACGCAGGAGGCGGCGCAACGCCAGCATGTGGTGTTTATGCGGCGGTTTGTGGCTTAGCGCCATTTATGTGGGAGCGGGCTTGCTCGCGATTCAGGCGGCGCGGTAAAGCAGGAACACCGCGTCGAAACCATCGCGAGCAAGCCCGCTGCCACACTCACCGCGCTGAATTATTTGGCCAAAAACCGCATCCCTTCTTCCAGCCCTTCAAGGGTGAGCGGATACATGCGGTCTTCAATCAGATCACGTACGATCCCGATCGAAGCCGTGTAATGCCATGTGTCCTTGGGATACGGGTTAATCCACACCAGCTTTTTGTATTTCTCCATAAAACGCTGCATCCACTTGTAGCCCGGCTCTTCATTCCAGTGCTCGACACTGCCCCCGGCATGGGTGATCTCATAGGGCCCCATCGTCGCGTCACCGATAAAGATCACTTTGTAATCCGCGCCATATTTGTTCAGCAGGTCCTGGGTCGAGATGCGCTCAACCTGACGACGCTGGTTGTTCTTCCACACCGATTCATAGATAAAGTTGTGAAAGTAGTAGTACTCCAGATGTTTGAACTCGGTTCTGCACGCGGAAAACAGCTCTTCACAAATTTTGATATGGGCGTCCATCGAACCGCCGATATCGAACAGCAACAGCAGTTTGATATTGTTGCGCCGCTCCGGGCGCATCTGAATATTCAGCAATCCGGCATCGCGAGCGGTGTGGTCGATGGTGCCATCGATATCCAGCTCATCCGCTGCGCCCTGGCGGGCGAATTTACGTAGCCGACGCAGCGCGACCTTGATATTGCGCGTGCCCAGCTCGACCTGATCATCCAGGTTCTTGTACTCGCGCTGTTCCCAGACCTTGGCCGCCTTGCCCTGACGTGCGCCAGCATCGCCCACGCGGATGCCTTCGGGGTGATAACCGCCCGAGCCGAACGGACTGGTGCCACCGGTGCCGATCCATTTGTTGCCGCCGGCATGGCGTTCCTTTTGCTCTTCCAGACGCTGCTTGAACGCCTCGATCAGCTTGTCCAGCCCGCCCAGTGACTGCAGCTGGGCGCGATCTTCGTCGCTCAGCGAGCGTTCGAACTCCTTGCGCAGCCAGTCTTCGGGGATCAGTGCCTCCAGGTGTTCATTGAGGTTTTGCAGACCATTGAAATAGGCGCCAAATGCGCGGTCGAACTTGTCGAAATGGCGCTCGTCCTTCACCAGGATCGTACGGGCCAGATAATAGAACTCGTCCATATCGGCGAAGGTCATCCGGTTTTTCAGGGCGTTGATCAGGTCCAGCAGCTCACGCACTGAAACCGGCACCTTGGCCGCACGCATTTCATTGAACAGATTAAGCAGCATGCTTTTCGCCTTCTCGGAAATCAGCGATTGGGGCGGCGGCTCATAAACGCCAGGCGCTCAAGCAATTGCACATCCTGCTCGTTTTTCACCAGGGCACCGGCCAGTGGCGGAATGGCTTTGGTCGGATCACGTTCGCGCAACACCGCCTCGCCGATATTGTCGGCCATCAGCAGCTTGAGCCAGTCGACCAGCTCGGAGGTTGAAGGTTTTTTCTTTAAGCCCAGGACCTTGCGCACATCGAAAAACACATCAAGCGCTTCGCTGACCAGCTCTTTCTTGATGTTGGGGAAGTGCACGTCGACGATTTTCTGCAGCGTGGTGCGGTCCGGGAAACTGATGTAGTGGAAGAAGCAGCGGCGCAGGAAGGCGTCCGGCAGTTCTTTTTCGTTATTGGAGGTAATGATGATGATCGGGCGCACCTTGGCCTTGATCGTCTCGTCCGTCTCGTAAACGTAGAACTCCATCTTGTCGAGTTCTTGCAGCAGGTCATTGGGGAACTCGATGTCTGCCTTGTCGATTTCGTCGATCAGCAGGATGACGCGTTCTTCGGCCTCGAAGGCTTCCCACAACTTGCCCTTTTTAAGGTAGTTGCGCACATCGTGAACCTTGTCGACACCCAGTTGCGAGTCACGCAGGCGACTGACTGCGTCGTACTCATAGAGGCCCTGGTGGGCCTTGGTGGTTGACTTGATGTGCCAGGTGATCAGCTTGCAGCCAAAGGATTCAGCCAGTTGCTCGGCAAGCATGGTTTTACCGGTGCCGGGCTCGCCCTTGACCAGCAGCGGCCGCTCCAGGGTAATGGCCGCGTTGACCGCCAGTTTCAGGTCATCGGTGGCCACATAGGCGCGTGTGCCTTCAAACTTCATCTGCAATTCCTCAAACCATGACCCGGGTCCTGCAAGGGGCAGGGCGGGAGAACTGAAAAGTGTGTCCGACTATAACGCGCTGCCCGCCTGAGGTGAACGCAGACGCGCCATTCAGTCCCTGAATGAGGCGTCACGCCATGACTGGACGCATGTCAGCGTGAGGCCTACCCTTGGGATCTTCCCAAAAGGTGCACAAGGACCCCGCCATGAGCCGCATTTATGCAGACAACGCCCAATCCATCGGCAACACGCCTTTAGTCCAGATCAACAGCATTGCGCCGCGCGGCGTGACCATCCTGGCCAAGATCGAAGGCCGCAACCCCGGTTATTCAGTTAAATGCCGGATTGGCGCCAACATGATCTGGGATGCCGAAAGCCGTGGCGTACTCAAGCCGGGCATGACCATCATCGAGCCTACGTCGGGGAACACGGGGATCGGCCTGGCGTTTGTCGCAGCGGCGCGTGGTTACAAATTGATGCTGACCATGCCGTCATCGATGAGCATCGAGCGGCGCAAGGTACTCAAGGCGCTGGGTGCCGAGCTGGTCTTGACCGAGCCGGCCAAGGGCATGAAGGGCGCGATCGACAAAGCCGCAGAAATTCAGGCCAGCGACCCGGCCAGGTATTTCATGCCGCAGCAGTTTGAGAACCCGGCCAACCCCGCGATCCACGAAAAAACCACCGGCCCGGAAATCTGGAACGACACCGATGGCGGCGTTGATGTACTGGTTTCTGGCGTCGGCACCGGCGGCACGATCACCGGGGTTTCGCGCTACATCAAGCACACCCAGGGCAAGCCGATTCTGTCGGTGGCCGTCGAGCCCATCACCTCGCCGGTGATCACCCAGGCGTTGGCCGGGGAAGAAATCAAGCCTTCACCGCACAAGATCCAGGGCATCGGTGCCGGTTTCGTCCCCAAAAACCTTGATCTGTCGATCGTCGACAAGGTCGAACTGGTCAGCGATGACGAATCCAAGGCCATGGCCCTGCGCCTGATGCAGGAAGAGGGCATCTTGTGCGGTATATCCTGCGGTGCAGCGATGGCCGTGGCGGTGCGACTGGCGGAAACCCCGGAAATGCAAGGCAAGACCATCGTCGTGATCCTCCCCGATTCGGGCGAGCGTTATCTGTCGAGCTTCCTGTTCAGCGACCTGTTCAGCGAGCAGGAATTGCACCCGTAACATTGTGCGGGGGGTGGCGCGCCCGTTCCCCGCAGAGTTTGTGCAACTGACTCAAATCAAGTGGCTAATGCCCAAGTTTCTGAATAATCAGCCTGCTGTTGCGTAAGACTTAATACTGATTATTTGGATTCGTGGGTTTTGTCCTACGCCTGTAGTGTTTATCATGGCCTGCTGCTACATCGGGCTATTGATGCTGCACGGTATTTTTGAGGAGTTGTTGCATGACCTTATCCTTCGCCATCAAGGCAGGGCTCATACTGTTATTTGTCGGCAGCATTCTTTACGTGCACCTGCGCGGCAAGGCACGCTTGCCGGTGTTGCGCCAATTCGTCAACCACTCCGCGTTCTTTGCGCCCTACAACGCCCTGATGTACCTGTTCTCCGGGGTACCGTCCAAGCCGTACCTGGACCGCAGCAAGTTCCCCGAGCTGGATGTGCTCAAGGACAACTGGCAAGCGATCCGCGAAGAAGCCATGCACTTGTTCGATGAGGGCTATATACGCGCCGCCGAGAAGAACAACGACGCAGGCTTCGGTTCGTTCTTCAAAAAGGGCTGGAAGCGCTTTTACCTCAAGTGGTACGACAAGGCGCTGCCATCGGCTGAATTGCTGTGCCCCAAAACCGTTGAATTGGTCAACAGCATCCCCAACGTCAAAGGTGCGATGTTTGCCCTGTTGCCGGGCGGTAGCCACCTCAACCCGCACCGCGACCCGTTTGCCGGATCGCTGCGTTACCACCTGGGCCTGTCGACCCCCAACTCCGACGCTTGCCGCATCTTTGTCGATGGCGAGGAATACGCCTGGCGTGATGGTGAAGACGTGATGTTCGACGAGACTTATGTGCACTGGGTCAAGAACGAAACCGATATCACCCGCGTCATTCTGTTTTGCGATATCGAGCGGCCATTGACCAGCCCGCTGATGACCCGTATCAACCGTTGGGTCAGCGCGCAACTGGGTAAGGCGACTGCGCCGCAGAACCTGGACGACGAACGCGTTGGCGGGATCAACAAGGCCTACGCCTGGAGCAAAACCTTCAGTGACCGCTTCAGTGGCGTGGTCAAACAGTGGAAGCGCCGCAATCCCAAGCTTTATCGTATCGCCCGGCCGATATTGGCGGTGCTGGTACTGATACTGCTGTGGCGCTGGTTGTTTGGCTGATTGCATCAGACACAAAAAACCGCTCTATCGAGAGCGGTTTTTTTTTGGATTTTTTAAGTCAATTGCCTGCCAAAACCCCACCACGGCATGTGATTATTTGGACGCTGCCATTGCCCCGGGCTTGAGCACCAGCCACAGCGCCACGGCGATCAGCAGGCCTCCGTACAGGTGCGCCATCGACAGCGGCTCGCCCAGAAACAGCGCGCCCCACAGCACGCCAAACGGCGGGATCATAAAGGTCACGGTCATGGATTTGACCGGGCCAATGCTGGTCAGCAAGCGGAAGTACAGGATATAGGCAAACGCTGTACACACCAGCCCCAGACCCAGCAACGATAACCAGACACTCGTCCCGCCCCAACTGACCGGTGGCTGATTGATCACACTCAGCCCGAACAGCGGCAGCAGGAACAAAGTAGCCCCGAGCATACTGCCCAGTGCCGAAAGACGAGGGTCTAGGCCGCCTTGCTGATCCAGCCAGCGGCGTGCCAAAAAGCCGGCAAATCCATAAAAGGTGGTGGCCAGCAGACAGGCGAGGGCGCCCATCAGCAAGTCCAGATTGAAAGCAACCGGCCCGGCACGGGTCAAAATGCCTACACCGAGCAAGCCCAGAAACACCCCGGCCATTTTGGTCAGGGTCAATTTTTCGCTGAAAAACAGACCGCCGATCAATACGCCCATCAACGGCGTGGTGGCGTTGAAAATCGATGAGTAACCGGCAGGCAACACCTGGGCCGCCACCGAATACAGTGTGGCCGGTACCCCGGAGTTGATAACCCCCAGTATCAGGATTACCTTGAGTTTGCCGCCGAAATCCCAGCGCACGCGCATCAGCGCCAGAATCACCACCAGACCGGTTGCTGCGATGGAAACCCGGAAAAAAGCTGTCGGGATGGTCCCGAGTACCGGTGCAATGATCCGCATAAACAGAAAGCTGGCGCCCCAAATGCCTGCCAGCGACAGCATGCGCAGCAAATCGACAAGTCTCACGGGATTTTCCTTACAAGTTTCAAGGCGGGCAGTGTAGGGGATGCAGCGGACAAGACAACGCGCTAATTCCTACAGATTCGTGCATGAGCGTCCAAATCTGCGACAATCCGCCCCCTGCATTTACGAAGAATTCTGCGCACCTGATGACTGACGAATCGCCTGCTATCGACCAACTGTTGAAAAACCTCGATCAAGCCATGATTGCCGACCGCCACAAGCTGCGCCGGCAATTGCATGAGCTGCGCAAAAAGCCTGACGACGCCAAGCTGGCCGCCTGGGCCGAGCGGGTGCAGGCGTCGTGCGCGCAGGTAGCGGCGCGGGCGGCCAGTGTGCCGCAGGTTCGCTATGACGAAAATCTGCCGATCGCGGCCAAGCGGGACGAGATCAAGGCCGCGCTGCTCAAGCATCAGGTGCTGATCCTGGCCGGTGAAACCGGCTCGGGCAAAACCACCCAGTTACCGAAGATCTGCCTTGAAATCGGCCGTGGGCAGCACGGCCTGATCGGCCATACCCAACCGCGCCGCATCGCCGCCCGCAGTGTGGCCAGTCGGGTGGCTGAAGAGCTGGGCACGCCGCTGGGGGCGCTGGTCGGCTATCAGGTGCGGTTTGAGGATCAGAGCGATTCCAATACCCTGATCAAGCTGATGACCGACGGTATCCTGCTGGCCGAAACCCAGCACGACCGCTATCTCGAACGCTATGACACGATCATCGTCGACGAAGCCCACGAGCGCAGCCTGAACATCGACTTTTTGCTCGGTTATCTGAAGATCCTGCTGCCCCGTCGTCCCGATTTGAAGGTCATCATCACCTCGGCAACCATCGATCTTGAGCGTTTCTCCAAACACTTCAATGACGCGCCCATTGTCGAAGTGTCGGGCCGTACCTTTCCGGTCGAGACCTGGTATCGCCCGTTGACCTCCCAGCAGGACGAAGAGGGCAACAACGTTGAAGAAGACCTGAGCGTCGACCAGGCCATAATTGCCACCCTGGACGAGATTGCCGCGTTCGAGCGCAGTGAGCGTAAAAGCCCCGGCGATGTGCTGGTATTTTTACCAGGCGAGCGGGAAATCCGCGATGCCGCCGACATGCTGCGCAAGGCGCAACTCAAGCACACCGAGATCCTGCCGTTGTATGCGCGGTTGTCGCCTGCCGAACAGCAGCGGATTTTCCAGTCGCACCCGGGCCGCCGTGTGGTGCTGGCCACCAACGTAGCGGAAACGTCATTGACTGTGCCGGGCATCCGTTACGTGATTGACAGCGGCACGGCGCGCATCAGCCGATACAGCTACCGGGCCAAGGTCCAGCGCCTGCCGATAGAAGCGGTTTCCCAGGCCAGCGCCAACCAGCGCAAGGGCCGTTGTGGCCGGGTCGAGCCGGGTATCTGCGTGCGCCTGTATGCCGAAGAAGATTTTAACGGTCGCCCGGAGTTTACCGATCCGGAGATTCTTCGTACCAACCTTGCGGCAGTCATCCTGCAAATGCTGCACCTGCGCCTGGGCGAAATCACCGCGTTTCCGTTTATTGAGCCGCCGGACGGCAAGGCAATCACCGACGGTTTCAATCTGCTGCAAGAACTGTCGGCGGTTAACCGCGAAAATCAGCTCACACCGCTGGGCCGTCAGTTGGCCCGCCTGCCGGTGGACCCGCGCATGGGCCGTATGTTGCTCGAAGCCGCCAAGCTCGGCAGTTTGCAGGAAGTATTGATCGTCGCCAGTGCGATGTCGGTGCAAGACCCGCGTGAACGTCCGCCGGAACGTCAACAAGCGGCAGATCAGGCCCACGCGCAATGGAAAGATGTCGACTCTGACTTTGCCGGTCTGATCAACGTATGGCGCGGTTTTGAGGAGCAGCGCCAGGCGCTGACGGCCAGCCCGCTGCGCAACTGGTGTCGCAAGAACTTCCTCAACTACCTGCGGTTGCGCGAGTGGCGTGATTCCCACCGTCAATTGAGCCTGATCTGTCGCGATATGCAGCTCACGGTCAATCAGGAGCCGGCCGATTATGCAAAACTGCACAAGGCGGTGCTGTCGGGGTTGCTGAGCCAGATCGGGCAAAAAACCGAGGACGGAGATTACCTCGGGGCGCGCCAGCGGCGGTTCTGGATCCATCCGTCTTCGGGGCTGGGTAAAAAGCGTCCGCAGTGGCTGATGACTGCCGAGCTGGTAGAAACGACCAAATTGTATGCGCGGATGGTGGCCAAGATCGAGCCGGACTGGATCGAACCGCTGGCCGGGCATCTGGTGAAAAAGAACTATTTCGAGCCCCATTGGGAGAAGAAGCGCGGGCAGGTGGTGGCCTATGAGCAGATCACCCTGTTCGGCCTGATCGTGGTCGGTCGCCGTGCCGTGCATTACGGGCCGATTGACCCGGTGCTGTCACGCGAGCTGTTTATCCGTGAAGGGCTGGTGCGTGGCGAAATTCAGTCGCGGGCCAAATGCCTGACGGCCAACGCGCAGTTGCTTGAACAACTCGACGAACTGGAGGCCAAGGCCCGGCGCCGTGACATTCTGGCGGATGAAGAAACCCTCTACGCGTTTTACGACGCTCGCCTGCCTGCCGAGATTCATCAGACCGCGACATTTGACAGCTGGTATCGGGTCAACAGCCAGAAAGATCCACAGTTGCTGATCATGCGCGAAGAAGACGTGCTGGCCCGCGAAGCCACCGAAATCACGGCCATGCATTACCCTGACACGTTGCATCTGGGGGATTTGACCCTGGAGCTCAGCTATCACTTTGAACCCAACCACCCCCGCGATGGCGTGACGGTCAAGGTGCCAGCGCCGCTGCTCCCGGTTTTGCCGCCGGAACGTATGGAGTGGCTGGTGCCCGGCATGATAGAAGCCAAATGCATCGCTCTGGTGCGCAGTTTGCCCAAGGCATTGCGCAAAAACTTCGTGCCGGTGCCGGACTTCGTCAAGGCCGCGTTGCAGCGCATGGAATTTGCTGAGGGATCATTGCCACAAACCCTGGGCCGCGAATTGCTGCGCATGACCGGCGCTCGGGTGAGCGACGAGGCCTGGGCGCAAGCCGCGCAGCAAGTTGAAAATCATCTGAAGATGAATATCGAAGTGGTCGACGCCGACGGCAAGTTTCTCGGCGAGGGTCGTGATCTGGCCGAATTGACGGCCCGCTTTGCCCAGGCCAGTCAGGCAGCACTGGCCGTACCGCAAACCGCGAAAAATCAGCAGCCGGTCGAGGCCAAGGTGTTTGCCCCGGTGGCGGAGAAAACCCAGCAGAAGATCGCCGGGCTGTCGATGACGGTTTACCCGGCGCTGGTGGAAGAGGGCAATACGGTCAAGGAAGGGCGCTTTTCTACCCCGGCCGAGGCTGAGTTCCAGCATCGCCGTGCGTTGCAGCGTTTGCTGATGCAACAACTGGCGGAACCGGCGAAATTTTTGCGTGGCAAGCTGCCAGGGTTGACTGAGCTTGGCCTTTTGTACCGCGAATTGGGTCGGGTCGAGAGCCTGGTGGAGGACATTCTGCTGGCCAGCCTCGACAGCTGCATTCTGGAAGGCGAGGCGGTACTACCCCGTGATGGCGCGGGGCTGGCATCGCTTGCCGAGCGCAAGCGCGGAGCCTGGACCGAACATGCGGAAAAGCTGGCCAGATTGACGCTGGAAATCCTCAAACTGTGGCATGGTCTGCAAAAACGCTTCAAGGGCAAGATCGATCTGGCCCAGGCGGTGGCGTTGAATGACATAAAGCAGCAGCTGAGCCATCTGGTGTACCCGGGTTTTGTGCGCGAAACCCCGGCTTTGTGGCTTAAAGAGTTGCCGCGCTACCTCAAGGCGATAGAAATGCGTCTTGAAAAACTGCCGGGCCAGGTGCAAAAAGACCGGGTCTGGAGTGGTGAGCTGAGTGGTTTGTGGGCGCAGTACCAGGCGCGTGCGACCAAGCATGCGCAGGAGGGCAAGCGCGATCCGCAACTTGAGTTGTACCGCTGGTGGCTGGAAGAATATCGGGTGTCGTTATTCGGCCAGCAACTGGGGACCAAGGTGCCGATTTCGGACAAGCGCCTGAGTAAGCAGTGGAGTTTGGTGGAGGCTTGAGCCTGCAGTCCTGTGGGAGCGGGCTTGCTCGCGATGCAGGCGACGCGGTCATGCATTTGCACCGTGTTGCTGCAATCGAGAGCAGGCCAGCTCCCACGGGGGATTACTGCAAGATCCGTAAATAACGCCAAATGCTGGCATTTATGGCAAACTTCGCGGCTATCCGTACCTGAAACGATTTCAATATCTTCTGCTTGAACAGAATAGAGGAACGATCGTGCATAACGTCGTCATCAGCGGCACCGGCCTGTACACCCCGGCCAACAGCATCTCCAACGAAGAGCTGGTGCAGTCTTTCAATACCTATGTACAACAGTTCAACGCGGACCACGCCGTGGCTATCGAGGCCGGTGAAATCCAGCCTCTGGCCGAGTCCAGCGCCGCCTTTATCGAAAAGGCTTCGGGCATAAAAAGCCGCTTTGTGATGGACAAGGAAGGCATCCTTGACCCGCAGCGCATGCGCCCGCATTTGCCGGAGCGCTCCAACGACGAAATGTCGGTACTCTGCGAAATGGCCGTTGGCGCTGCCAAACAAGCGCTGGAACGCGCGGGTAAAACCGCCGCTGACATCGACGGCGTGATCGTGGCCTGCTCCAACCTGCAGCGCCCGTACCCGGCCATTGCCATCGAAGTGCAACATGCACTGGGTATTCAGGGTTTTGGTTTTGACATGAACGTGGCCTGTTCTTCCGCAACGTTCGGTATCCAGACCGCCAGCAACAGCGTCCAGTTGGGCCAGGCTCGCGCGGTACTGCTTATCAGCCCTGAAGTATGCACCGGCCACTTGAATTTCCGTGACCGTGACAGCCACTTTATCTTTGGCGATGCCGCGACCGCGATAGTGGTCGAGCGTGCCGACCTGGCAACGTCCGAACACCAGTTCGACATCGTCAGCACTAAACTGCTGACTACGTATTCGAACAATATTCGCAACAATTTCGGCTTCCTCAACCGTGCATCCGACGAGCCAGCTGACAGCCCGGACAAACTGTTCGTGCAAGAAGGGCGCAAGGTCTTCCGCGATGTCTGCCCGATGGTGGCTGAACTGATCGGCCAGCATCTGCAGGAAAACCAGCTGGACGTGGCGCAAGTCAAACGTTTCTGGTTGCATCAGGCCAACCTGAGCATGAACCACCTGATCGTGCGCAAGCTGTTGGGCCGCGAAGCTTCGGTCGAAGAAGCTCCGGTGATTCTCGACACCTATGCCAACACCAGTTCGGCCGGTTCGGTGATTGCCTTCCACAAGTACCAGGACGACTTGCCAAGCGGTTCGCTGGCGGTGCTCAGCTCGTTCGGTGCCGGCTACTCGATTGGCAGCGTGATTCTGCGTAAACGCTAAGGTCACAGCTGGTTTGTGGTGGGAGCGGGCTTGCTCGCGATACAGGCAGCGCGGTCTGACAGGCAAACTGCGGTGATGCTATCGCGAGCAAGCCCGCTCCCACACAGAAAAATCACTTTCCGGTTGCGGAGACCTGCATGGCAACTGTTGACGACGCTGACCTGCTCAAACGTCTGCTTAACGGCGAGCAACAGGCCTTCCGCGAGCTGGTCACTACCTATCAAGGTGCCATGCGCGCTGTGGCCCATGCGATCGTCGGCAATCGCCATGCTGACGAAATCGTTCAGGACGCCTGGCTGTCAGTGGTGCGCAACCTGTCCGGGTTCGAAGGCCGTTCGAGCCTGAAAACCTGGCTGCTGACCATCACGGCCAATGCGGCGAAACAACGCTACAAGCAAAATCGTCGTGAAGTGCTGCTCGACGATTTGCCTTCGCCCCACGGTACTGTCGACGATGAGCGGTTTTCCAGCGATGGCCACTGGTTGCTTGCCCCTTATTCCTGGCATCAGGACAGCCCTGACGCATTGCTCAGCGAAGATGAGTTGCGCGAATGTCTTGAGCAAACGCTCCTCAGTCTGCCGCAGTTGCAGAGCAGTGTGCTGGTGTTGCGCGAGCGCCAGGGGCTCGAACTCGAAGAAATTTGTAATATTCTTGAGATATCGCTCTCTAATGTCCGGGTGTTGATACATCGCGCCCGACTCAAAGTCTTCGCGACCGTGGAACATTTCGAGGAAACTGGCGAATGTTGACCTGCAAACAGCAAGTAGCGGTCTCAAGTGACTATCTGGATGGCCAGCTGAGTTTTCGTCAGCGGTTGTTGGTACGCCATCATTTGCTGTTCTGTCCGAACTGCAGGCGTTTTATCAGGCAAATGCGTTTGTTGAGGGGCACGTTGCAAAAACTTCCCGAACCGCCACCGGAGGATCTGGAGCAGACGGTTGAGCGAATGATGCGCGAGCAGTCGCGCTGATGGCGGGGCATGAACGAGAACACTGTCGGTGGATGTGATGGGGGCCGACGGCATCCTCGCTCTGCTTTTACGGCACAAAACGCTGAATGACTTCAGCGTTTTGTCTATTGAGTAAACCTTTCTTTTAGAACTTGGCTTCCAGGTCCAGCTGCAAGGTGTTGGCCTTGGCATCTTTCTGGGTGGAGGTCGCGTAGTCGGCCTTGGTCAGGAAGTAGGTCACGCCGACACCGAAGTTCTTGTCGATTTCATAACCCACTTTGAACTTGTGACCGCGGGAACCGGTAGTACCGTTGGCGAAGTCAGAATCGGTGAAAGCGCCGACCACGGCGTTACGCTGAATATCGCGGTAGTTGTAGTCCAGGCTGAAGGCGTTGAGCTTGGATTTGAAACCCACCAACCAGGCATCATCCTGATCGCTGTCGGTGGCAGCGTTATGCACGTATTGGCCGTACAGCGACAGCGGCACGGGCAGGTTGGCGATATCGACCTGGCCGAAGCCTTCGTACAGGCGGAACTCGTCAGTGCTGTTACCGTTGACGCCGAGTGCACATGGGGTGGTCTTGGTCCCGGTGGTCGGGCACTTGCTGTCCTTGTCGTTGTTGTAGCTGTAAACGCTGCCGCCCAAGGTCACTTTCAGGCTGTCGGTAGGGGCGAAGCGAGCACCCAGCTGGCCGGCGTACAGGCTCAGGTCGTGCTTGAATTGCACGCCTTCGCCGTCAACGTTGTCCTTGAGGGTGTAGTAACCGGCGCTACCAAACATTTCGACGCCGCTGTTGCCCAGGTTGTGTTTGTAAGTGGCGGCCAGACCTTCCGGGTTGATATCGCTATCCCAGATTACATCGCCCATATTGACCCACGGCTGTGGCATCTTGCCGGCAATCAGGTGCAGGTCCTTGACGGCGGTCGGGTGGTAGTCGATGAACGCCATGTCCAGCCACAGTTGCTTCTTGTCGAAGTAGTTGTCCAGATCCTGGTTGGTGGAACGTGCATCGTCACCGCCGCCAGTGGCGATACGGATACCGGTATTCACCTGCGGGTTGATTTCGGTATAGGCGCCCAGGCGAGCACGAATACGTTGGCGGTCCTTGTTCTTGCCATCGGATTCGCCGTCGATCTTGACGGTTTCCTGACGAACCCGTACATCCCCCTTGAGTTCGGTTTTGGCGGCCCAGGCGACTTTCTGTTCGAAGGCACTGAGATCGGATTTTTTCACCTGGTCGGCGGCAGCTTCTTGCTTGGCTTGATTCTCACTGGCGAGTTCAGTTTGCAGCTCGGAGTACTGTGCAGGCGAAATAGAGCCGTTGGCTTTTAGCATTTCGAGCAGTTTGGCATCGACCGCAGCGCTGGCCGGAACGCTCATGGCCAATACCAGGCCACCACACAGTCCCGCAGCAACCCGTGTAGATACAAGACGCATTATGAATCTCCCAGTGCTGAGATGGCCCTAGCCACCCCAAGAAAAATCGGCCCTTTACGGGCTCACGTTAACGAGGCTTGGCGTGTCATGAGCGTGTTGGCAAACAGGTCGCTCATAACCCCGTGTTCTAAGAAGCGGCGTCAGTATCGCGGGTGGATATGACAGAAAAGTGGCAGACTGATAGCAAGTCTGTGACAGTGAAGCGATTCAGTGGTTGGGTGATACCATCGCGTCTACGCCGCGCCTTGAGGACTATTAATGCCGCTTCAACGACTCGACAGCCTGTCCACCATCCCCGCCCATGAATGGGATGCGCTGGTGCCGGTGGCCCAGCCTTTTTTGCGCCATGCCTTTCTCAGTACCCTGGAAGACAGTGCCAGCCTGGGCCCGCATTCAGGCTGGCAGCCCGAGCATTTACTGCATTATGAAAATGGGCAGTTGCAGGCGGCGTTGCCCAGTTATCGAAAATGGCATTCCTACGGTGAGTACGTGTTCGATCACGAGTGGGCGCAAGCCTGTGAGCGGGCAGGTATCGAGTACTACCCTAAGCTGCTTGCGGCAGTACCGTTCAGTCCGGTCAGCGGCCCCCGGTTGTTGGCCGCCCGTGCCGAGGACGGGCTTGAGCTGCTGGCGGCCTTGCCCGGTTATCTGCAGATCGAAGGGTTGTCCAGCGCCCATATCAATTTCACCGACCTGCTGGCCGATACGGCGCTGGCGCAACAACCCGGCTGGATGCAACGGCTGGGTTGTCAGTTTCACTGGCAGAACCGCGGGTACCGGGACTTTCAGGATTTTCTCGATGCCCTGAGCTCACGCAAGCGCAAACAGATGCGCAAAGAGCGTGAGCAAGTGGCAGGGCAGGGGTTTGAGTTTGAGTGGCTGGAAGGCCAGCAGGTGAGTGAAGCGCAATGGGATTTTGTCTACGCCTGCTACGCCAACACCTATGCTGTGCGACGGCAAACGCCGTATCTGACCCGGGATTTCTTCAGCCTGCTGGCCGAACGCATGCCCGAATCGATTCGCGTGGTGTTGGCCAAACAGGGTTCGATCCCGGTAGCGATGGCGTTCAGCCTGATCGGCGGCGACAGTCTCTATGGTCGCTACTGGGGATGTCTTGGCGAGTTTGACCGCCTGCATTTCGAGACGTGTTTCTACCAGGGCATGGATTACGCTATCGCCCACGGTATCAGGCGTTTTGATGCCGGTGCTCAGGGCGAGCACAAGCTGATTCGCGGCTTTGAACCGGTGATCACACACTCATGGCATTACCTGCGCCATCAGGGCTTGAAGGCGGCCGTAAATGACTTTTTGCAGCGTGAGCGGGTCGGTGTGCTGGCGTATGCCGAAGAGGCGAGGTCGGCGCTGCCATATCGGCAGGCCTGACCCTCGCGTCCGGCCGTTTAGCTGCCTTCCTTGCCCAGCCAGCGATAGACCAGTGCGCCAATGGCCGCACCGAGCATCGGCGCCAACCAGAACATCCATAACTGCTGAAGCGCCCAGCCGCCCACGATCAGCGCCGGGCCTGTGCTGCGCGCCGGGTTGACCGACGTGTTGGTCACCGGGATCGAAATCAGGTGGATCAGCGTCAGCGCCAGGCCGATGGCCAGAGGGGCGTGCCCCGCGGATACCCGTTTGTCAGTGGCGCCCATGATGATCAGGATAAACATGGCGGTCATGGTGATTTCACAGATGAGCCCCGACACCATGGAGTAGCCCCCGGGTGAGTGGTCGCCATAGCCATTGGCTGCGAGCCCGCTGGCAGCCAGATCAAAGCCGGGTTTGCCACTGGCAATCATGTACAGGAGCCCGGCAGCAATCACGCCGCCGAGGATCTGGGCAATGATGTAGGCAGGCAGTTCTTTTGCAGGAAAGCGTCCACCAACCCACAAGCCGAACGACACGGCCGGGTTGAGATGGCAACCACTTATATGGCCGATGGCAAAGGCCATGGTCACCACGGTCAAGCCAAATGCCAGAGCCACCCCCAGCAGGCCGATGCCGACATCAGGAAACGCGGCTGCGAGCACAGCACTGCCGCAACCGCCCAATACCAACCAGAAAGTACCCAGCAACTCAGTGACGGAACGTTTGAACAAGGTCATGGAGGAGATCCCGGATGGATAAATCCATCGAGCAATTGAAGCGGCGTTGCCTCCTGCGATTTACTACAGGATTCTCCCGAATCCTTTACTAATTACAGCACTCGCCGGTTTTTTTTCCAGTGCCATAAAAAACGCCAGCCCCCTTTGAAATCGGGGGCTGGCGTTGTGCTCCACGCGCTTTGCAGCTAGCGCTTTTTTGGTTCAGTCGATGCCGACAAAACCACCGGTCTGGTGTTGCCACAAACGCGAGTACAAGCCACCTTTGGCGAGCAGCTCGCTGTGGGTTCCGGATTCAGCGATACGGCCGTTTTCCAGGACCACCAGACGGTCCATCCGTGCAATGGTGGAGAGGCGGTGGGCGATGGCAATCACGGTTTTGCCTTGCATCAGGGTTTCCAGGCTTTCCTGGATCGCGGCTTCGACTTCGGAGTCCAGTGCCGAGGTGGCCTCGTCCATGATCAGGATCGGAGCGTTCTTGAGCAGCACGCGGGCAATGGCGATACGCTGGCGCTGGCCGCCGGACAGCTTGACGCCGCGCTCGCCCACATGAGCGTCAAAACCGGTGCGGCCCTGGGCATCGGATAGCAGCGGGATAAACTCATCGGCCCGGGCTTTGCGCACGGCTTCCCACAGCTCCTCGTCGGTGGCGTCCGGCTTGCCGTACAGCAAATTGTCGCGGATCGAACGATGCAGCAGCGAGGTGTCCTGGGTAATCATTCCGATCTGTTCGCGTAAGCTTTCCTGCGTCACTTCGGCGATGTTTTGATCGTCGATCAGGATGCGACCGCCTTGTAGGTCATACAAGCGCAACAACAGGTTCACCAGGGTTGACTTGCCGGCACCGGAAGGGCCGATCAGGCCGATTTTTTCACCGGGTTTAATTACCAGGTTGAGGTCGCTGATGATCCCGCTGCGCTTGCCGTAGTGGAAGTCAACGTGTTCAAAACGCACTTCGCCACGGTTGACGATCAAGCGTGGAGCCTGGTCGCGGTCAGTCACGGCGACAGGTTGGGCGATGGTCTCCAGGCCGTCCTGAACCATGCCGATATTTTCAAAAATGCCGTTGACCACCCACATGATCCAGCCGGACATGTTGACGATACGAATCACCAGGCCGGTGGCCAGGGCAATTGCGCCGACGCTGATCAGCGACTGGCTCCACAGCCACAGCGCCAGGCCGCTGGTGCTGACGATCAGCAGGCCATTCAGGCTGGTGATTGCCACGTCCATGCTGGTGACCACGCGACTGGCCAGTCGGGTTTTTTCGGTTTGCTCGATAATGGCTTCGCGCGCGTACTGCTGCTCAAAGTTTGTGTGGGCGAACAATTTGAGGGTGGTGATGTTGGTATAGCCGTCGACGATGCGGCCCATCAGTTTGGAGCGTGCATCAGAAGATACCACCGAGCGTTCCTTGACCCGTGGTACGAAGTAATACAAGGCCCCGACATAGCACAGGATCCAGGTCAGCAGGGGGATCATCAGGCGCCAGTCGGCTTCGGCAAACAGCACCAGCGAGCTGATGGCATAGATCAGGACGTGCCACAGCGCATCGACGGCCTGTACCGCCGAATCACGCAGGGAGTTGCCGGTTTGCATGATGCGCTGGGCGATGCGCCCGGCAAAATCGTTCTGGAAAAAGTTGAGGCTTTGCTTGAGTACATAACTGTGGTTTTGCCAGCGGATCATGCTGGTCATGCTGGGGCTCAGGGTCTGGTGCACCAGCAGGTCATGCAGGCCGAAGAACACCGGGCGGATGATCAGTGCGACCACGGCCATCCAGATCAGCTCACCGCTGTGGACCTTGAAAAAGTCAGTATTGGGCGTGCCCTGGGTCAGGTCGATCAGCGTGCTCAAGTAGCTGAAAAGCGATACTTCGATCAGTGCCGCGATCAGCCCGACCACCAGCAAGGCGGCAAACACGGGCCAGACCTGGCGCAGGTAGTAGAGATAAAATGCCCAGACAGTGCTGGGCGGAGCCGGAGTGGGGGCTTCGCGAAAAATATCGATCAGTTGTTCGAAGCGACGATAGAGCATTGGCACTGACGCCCGCAGCGCGGGCTCTCCTTATAGTGGTGTGACCGGCAGAGCAAAACACGGTCGCTGCAGGCGAAGGCAGCATAGCCGTCTGCGGCAGCAGCGACCGTGTATTGTTTCCAGTCAGCGCTTCCTGCGTGATAGCGCCTGTCAGTCGATACGCTTGGCCGACTTGATCAGGACCGGATCGATGGGCACATTTTGCATGCCTTGTTTGGTGGTGGTTTGCGAGTTGACGATCTGGTCAACAACATCCATGCCATTTACTACCTTGGCAAAAACGGCGTAACCGGCATCACGGCCCGGGTCCAGAAACGCATTGTCTGCCACGTTGATGAAGAATTGACTGGTGGCCGAGTTCGGGTTCGACGTGCGTGCCATCGACAGGGTCCCGCGAACGTTATGCAAGCCGTTGCTGGCTTCGTTCTTGATCGGGTCGCGGGTCTGTTTTTGCACCATCTGCGACGTAAAACCACCACCTTGCACCATGAAACCCGGGATCACGCGGTGAAAAATGGTGTTGTTGTAAAAGCCGCTGTCGACATACTTGAGGAAGTTGTCAGTGCTGATCGGAGCCTTGACCGGGTCCAGTTCGATTTCGATCTTGCCAAAGCTGGTATCCAGTACCACGTGAGGCGCTTTGGCAGTTTCAGCCGCCATAAGGTTGGCAGCGAACAGCAGGGCGCCAGCGGCAAGAGCAATTTTTTTAAGCATGGTTCAGTGATCCTGAAAAGTTGGGTGACCGTTCTATGCCGCACCGTCAGTGAAGCTGGGGGGCATTGAACCAGTGCCCGTGCCACATCTTGCAATGGCAGATGTTCACGGGCGGCGGGTGTTGGACAGGATATTCTCGAATCAGGTTCCTGCCCACTGCTCATCACGCTTGCTGCGGTGCGGCGAAAGGTGCCTCGAGCGGTGCCGTGTCGAAAGTTCGCAACAATTCGACAAGGATTTGAGTTGCCGGGCCCAGGGGTTTGTCCTTGTTGGCGTACAGGAAAAACACCGGGTGACGATTGCCGCCCTGGTTGAGCGGCAACGGCTTGAGGAGACCTTCCTTGAGCTCGCGCTCGATCATGTGCCGTGGCAACCAGGCAAACCCCAGCCCGCTGCCCACAAAGGCAGCCGCCGTGGCCAGGCTGCCGACGGTCCAGCGCTGCTCGGAGCCCAGCCAGCCAACGTCGCGTGGTTGCTGGCGCCCGGAGTCACGAATCACCACTTGTAACTGGCTTTCGAGGTCCTGGAAATGCAACTCGCGTTGCAGGCGATGCAACGGGTGGTCGGGATGGGCCACGGCGACAAACTCCACGGTGCTCAACTCGGTACCCAGGTAGCCGGGAATATTGAAGCTGCTGATGGCCAGGTCAGCCACGCCTTCGAGCAGCACTTCCTCGACGCCGGAAAGAACCTCTTCACGCAGACGTACGCGACAGCCCCGGCTTTGCGGCATAAAAGCGGTCAGGGCGCGCACCAACCGGGCGTTGGGGTAGGCTGCGTCGACGACCAGGCGCACCTCGGCTTCCCAGCCTTGCTCCATATGATGGGCAAGGTCTTCGAGCTGGCTGGCCTGCTTGACCAGTTGCCGGGAGCGACGCAGCAACACGCCACCGGCTTCTGTCAGCACCGCCTTGCGTCCGTCGATGCGCAGCAGCGGCACGCCGAGCTGGTCCTGCATGCGGGCCACGGTATAGCTGACAGACGACTGTGAGCGGTGGAGAACTTCAGCGGCTTGTGCGAAGCCTCCGTGGTCGACCACAGCCTGCAAGGTGCGCCATTGATCAAGGGTCACGCGGGGCGCTTTCACAATGAATTCCTCTGATTTTGGAGTGGTTACAGGATACCGTTAAACAAACAGATTTATAGATAGGTTGTAGCAGGTAATTGCGCTTTTTTATCGAATCAATGACCCCTAATCTTGGCTCCATTCTTACAGCATTTACAGATGGAGCTTGTCCGCCATGTCCAATGTTCTGATCATTGAAAGTAGCGCCCGCCAGCAAGGCTCGTTTTCCCGTCAGTTGACCCAGCAGTTCATCAGCCAGTGGCAAGCAGCCCATCCGACCGATCAGGTCACCGTTCGCGACCTTGCCCTGCACCCGGTACCGCACCTTGATGCCAACCTGTTGGGTGGCTGGATGAAGCCCGAAGCACAACGCAGTGCAGACGAGCACGCCTCCCTCAAGCGCTCCGATGAGTTGACCGACGAGTTGCTGGCCGCTGATGTACTGGTGCTGGCGGCGCCCATGTACAACTTTGCGATACCGAGCACGCTCAAGGCCTGGCTGGACCACGTATTGCGCGCCGGGGTGACCTTCAAGTACACCGAAACCGGTCCACAGGGGCTTTTGACCGGCAAGAAAGCATACGTGTTGACGGCTCGCGGCGGGCTATATGCGGGTAGCACCTCGGACCATCAGGAACCATATCTGCGTCAGGTCATGGCCTTTGTCGGCATTCACGATGTGACCTTTATCCATGCCGAAGGGATGAACCTGGGCGGTGACTTCCAGGAGAAAGGTTTGAATCAGGCCAAGGCCAGGTTGTCTGCCATCGCGTAGTCTGTTAATCGACAGATAATCGCCCGATGGCTTAATTGTTTCATTGCTCCTTCAAGCATGCGGTTCGCGCATCGAACCTCCCTTTGCACTTTATTGAGTGCCCGTGCCCGATCAGCCTTTGCGCTGGATCGGGCTTTTTTTGTCGGGAGCATTTGTTGCGTACAAGCATGTTCACGCCTTTCAAGTGCGCTATGTATCTATCTTTTTACAGGTCCATGCTCTGTTAGCTTTGCCCTTTAATTGTTTTGCCCGGGATCCTTATCGGATGGCAAAACATCACTGATTAAGGGCTGTGTGCCATGTCCATGCTTTCGTCCCGCCCAGAGGCGCAACTCCAAAGAGAAGCGCTGGCCATTGCCGGCCACCTATCCCGACAGCCCACTTTTCTTGCGGCCGCCAGAGATTCGTTTCGCACAAAGTTGCACCGGCGCTTTGCGTTTGTGTCACAAGCATTTGACCTGGATGCAATGCATGTCACTGATTATCGGCTTGTGTGGAATCAGGATCAGACCGAGCAGGTTGCCAGTCCCGCCACTTCCCGGACTCTGGGTGAGGAACTGAGTCGATATCTGGCGAGCCGTGAGCTGCCGGTTTTTCAGGGGTTGGTCGGTATCTTCGACAAGGCGGGAGTCTATGGGGATCTGGGGGCGCGCATTGTTGGCGGCGACAATACCGGCAGTGAGCTCGTGGCCATGTTGCAGGATGTAGGTGTCCGGGCCAGCTTGAACTACCAGCAACAGGTAGCGGCTTTTTATAGCGGTACACCGCTGGACGGGCTCAAGTCGGCCATGACTGTTGCCTCGCCCCATGAGCTGGCAGGTGTCGATCCGCAGCGACTTGTTTTCGGCGTCCTGGGGGTATCCGGCCATGAATGGGAGAGCCGCAGCATTGTCCAGCTGTTCGCGGCCTACAGGGAGAGCGGCGAGTTGGCTGCGCATCCGGACGGCATGAGCACGGACGGCCAAATGACTGCCTGGACATACCCTGCGGCCAGTGCGGGCCATTTTTATCGCAGTCACTCCGGTCTGGAGAAGCCTGGGGTTCTGCTTAAACTTCTACAGGACGCCGATAATCGCTATGCCCGTGACCTGCCGATGAACGAGCCTCTCAAGGCCTGGCTGACACAAAGAATGGCCAGACAAAGGGCCGCTGAAGCCAATCTGCGTTTGCGCGACGGCACCTTGACGGCTGAAGGGGCGGCCATGATCAAGGGGATAACCGGCGGCGTGCGCGATGCGATGGATCTGCACAGCCCCGGCGTGTATGAGCTGTTTCTGCGGGTGCCTGGAATCGAGGCCCGGGTTGCCGGATGTCTGGTTCTTACCAGCAGTCCGCGGGATCTGCCCATCTACAGTCCTGCGGGTGTCATCCTGTTGATTGCAGGTCAGGGACTGATCGAGTTTTCCTCGGGCAGTGAGTTCAGTGACTGCATGACGCTCTGGCTGGATCAACCACAAAACCATCCCTGGTTGCGAGCCGGGGTTGCGTTGGGCCACCGGGACGCTGTTTTTGCCCATCGTCCACGTGCGCTTGTGGACTATCCGGGTGTACCCGGCGGCGATGCCTTTGCCCACTGCCTGACAACACTGCTGAGCTGGCAGCAGGACAGTTGTACGCACCTGATCCGTTCTGGCTCGGTGGAGCCCCTTTATCTGGAGCAGGCAATTGATCTCAGGGCCAGGTTTCGTGTCGGGCATGTGCTGCAGGTGTGCGAGTCAGCCCGACAGGGAAAACACACCGCGCAAGCGTTCAGGAACACCGCCCTGAATGACGGGTTGGTGCAGGCATTCCCCCTGATCCAGCCACTGGTTTCACCATTCGATATGGACAGTCTGAATCTCAAGGGTTACCGCGATGACAGCAAAGTCACAGATCTGTCAGCCGGGAGGATAAATCCAGAGCATTTGCAGCTTGTCAGTACCAGTCCGCTCGGCGATGTGCTACGTGAAATGGTTGCCAATCTCGAGGCATTCAACGTTTTTGCCCAAGCAGATCTTTTCTTTATCTGTGCAGGTGACAATTGCATCGAAATGGCAGCGCAGGAGTTTCGTGAAAGCATACAGGCTCTTGTTCGCCCATTGAGGTACATCGCTGTCGAGTACCAATTGCCTGTAGCACCCGAGGCGGTGCCAGATGAACCGATAAACACGTTCAAACAGCAGGCAGACGCTACCTTGGCGGACTTGCAGGCTATGTCCGAAATGCTCAAGCAGTCTGCTGTACCGTCTTCGCGCAGGCTGCGTCCAGCCATGCATTCAGAGCTGCAGTGCGCCATCAGTGAGGTAATTCGCCAGTTTCAGTTGTTCAAGGATGACTTGCGTGGCGAGGCTATACAGGTGCTGTACCAGCGCCTGCCGCTTGCAGAAACACTGCCGGTCAGACTGCGCGGGCATCTGGAGACCTACCTGCAGGGTGACGGGCAAACCTATCTTTTTGATTACGGTGAGTCTGTAACTCTGCCGGAAATGCTCGAGTACTACCGTGTCATTCCGGCTGGCCCAACTACGGCTCCTGCCAGGCTGCAGGCACTGAACGATCTTGAAGAGCAGTATGCAGTTCGGTGTATGGGTATGGAGCGGGGCACGCCCCTGATTGACTGCCTTCTCACTGCGGATCAGGAGCGAAAGCTGCTGAATGCCGTCAAGGGTTTTATATCGTCCCGGCAGCCTTCACAAGGTGTTAACGCTCTGCCGCCGCTGGAATTGCTGGCACATTACCTGCCTGATTTTGACCCTGCCCGGTTCGCTCACACCAGGCCTGCAGTCGCGCTGCAACAGCTGCTGACTTCAGAATGCGGTCAGTATCTCGGTCGCGAATTGCTCAAGGTCCTGGGGTGGCATGGCGCACGCGATGGTGAGACCAGCCCGGTGACGCTATGTACCCAACTGGTCTGGAAGACTCTTGTGCTTCGATACTCGCAGGCTGGTGAAGTGGCCGGTTACGATTTGCACTCGGATCGTCTATGGGGCAGGACCTATGCGTGGATCCGCAGCGATTTTGAGACCTTTTTGCTTACTTCGCGACAAGCTGCATCCTCGGCGTTTGCCGCGTTGCTGGCGCGGTTGTTGCGAACGGCCATGCCACCGGATTTCAGTGTCCGCGATATTCCTGGCGAACTGACTTACGGTTCGCCCTGTTGGGTCAACTTGCGCCATGGTGCCGAACTGGCGCATGCCATCGAGCCAGGCTCGACACTGCGCATGACATTTCAGGAAGTCATCCTGTTGCCTGGCAAGCAGGGGCAGGGGCTCGTTTTTTCCGCCAAAGCAAACGAGCAGGAACAGGTTCTGCTCCGCGAGAAGTCTTCAGCCATTCTTGCCTTGCGCCTGCCTCCACTGATGGCCTGGGCGGCCCTGCATGGCGTTGTACCTAAAATGCCCCTGGCTGCTTATTCCAGCGTGGAGATGCAGCGCGCAGTACAAGCGCTGGATGCGTATGAACACGCGATTTTCAAAGCAACCAATGACCTGTTCAAACCTGCCCCCAACAGGTTTGAAATTGCAAAAAAAGAGCTGGCACGGCGCGGCCTGAATCCCTATTTCAGCGAGTTCACGGCTGCCAGGGGCAGAATGCCGCTGTTTGAGCTTTACGCTGCCGGCAAGCATCTGGAGCTGGATTTTCCGCCCTACACATCAGCCACCATACCGAGTGCCGAGGAGGTTCGTGCAAGTGCCGAGCGCTTCTCACGGCTCAAGAAGTTGCCGGTGAATATCGAGCTGGAATTCAACCGGCAGTACAATGCCTATGAAGCGGCGCTGGTGGCAGCACAACAGGCGGTTGTCAGGTTTTTACTGGACAGCCTGCCCCCGCGGCAGCGTCAGGACATTGAATACAGCCATGTCAGGGTATTGCGAGTCAGAGCTGAAAGTACCGGCAGTGTCAGTGAGGACAGCCCCGAAATCACGGACTCACTGATGTTGCGTCAGGGGTTTATTCTCGAAGTGTGCAAAAAAGAAACCTGTGATCTCTACGAGATTTTCCCAAGGGCGCTGCACATACAAGAGAGTCCAAGGCTCAAGCCATTGCTGGTAGGAGGCGTAATCGCTCCAAAGAAAATCGGTATTCACACCTGGGTCCACACTTTTCGGCATGGCACGGTTTTGAATATTGACGAAAATGCCTATCGGACCGGGCACAAACCCATGCCCCATGAGACCTCCCGATCCAGGCTGATTATTGAGGAGCTTGGTAGCGTGCCAGCGGGAGACGAGACGAGCAGTCATCTGCCCGATACGTTCAACTCCTTGCGCAGCAAACAGATTGCCAGGCTGATTCCGCTCTATATCGACAAGGGGCAAGCTCGTGCGGCTGCCCGGGGAGTGACGGCTTTTGACCAGGCACATCCTGCCCTGTCATTGCTAAAGGTGATTACGCCATTTTGGGGGGGCATCGAGGATCTGCTTTCGGATGATCAGAAACGCAGAGCTTCGGGGGCATTCGGGATGCTCCTGGACCTGCTGTTTTTGGTCCCCGTCGTAAGATTTGCCGGGGGGGCAGTGCGGGTGATCAACCTGGCTGGAAAGATCGGCTTCAAGGCCGTGTTGCCCCGGATGGGCAAGCTCGCCAGAACCCTGCTGGTGTCTCTGGCTCAGGAGCTGAACCCCCTGGATGGCTTGCCCCGTTTGCTCAAGTGGAGCGGTGTCAAACTGCTTGAGGGTGGTGCTTGTCTGGCTGAGAAAGGTCTCGGGCACTTCAGGCAAGTGACCAGCCTTTCAAGCGTGGCGCGTTACGACATTAAACAGGGGCTGGTAACGATCGCGGATCCCGGGGCCTGGAAGCCTGTGGCTCAGGGCGATGAGCTGCGTACGGTCAGTGATGTTAAAAACGTGCAGGTTCGCAACACGGGCAGCGTCACGACCAGTGATTACCGCCTGATTGATCCTGTATCCAGTCTTCCCTATGGGCCGCGCTTGGCCTCAGGCGCCCGGTCAGTACATTTCGGCCAGCAAAAATTCTTTGTTTCTGCCAGCCCTGATCTTCCCGATGGTTATTACTTGCTGCGAGTCAGAAGTCCTGACAATCCCTCGCAACTGCTCAGCAGCGGGGTAATTGCCAAGCCTGAAGCGGGTGCTGCGGGGCAATGGAAAAGAAGAGGGATCAAGGGCGGGGGGGATGAAGTGCCAGAGACCGCCAGTTTGCATACCTGGAGACTGCAGGACGATAACGGGCTGGCCTCATTGGGGGACATGACCACATTCCGGCGCAGCGACGTTTCATTGAAAGGGCGGCAGCCCGATACGACAACAGGTGTCCATACCTTCGACAATAGATCCTATATCGCGGTTGGAGATCCGCCCGAGGCTTATGAGGTGGTGCGGGTCAGAAACAGATTCTGGCAGTTGCATACGGATGGTGAACAGGCTGGCCCCTTTGTTGCGTATAGGCCAGCTCAGGGCCAGACCTCAGGTGTCTGGGACCTGGCCCCGCAGATTACTCTGCAACCCAAGCCAAGATCGAAATGGGAGACCGCCCCCGAGATCCTGTTCACCCCGGAGCCGGACGGGCCGCAGCTTTACCGCAACCTGAACAAGCTGCCGACGAGTACCCCCTGGCAGGTTGAGAGCGGCATCGACTTCAAGCGAATTGAGCAGGAAATCCGCACCCGGTTCAATGTCGAACTGGAGGGCGTTGAAGTCATTTCGACAACGGCCAGTGATTTGGCGGTCAGGATGGATATCCCCTACGACGCGGCCTCTACGAAAGCCAGCCCTGTCGCCTGGACCTCCCCGCAAGGCAAGATCCATATCGCCACGGATCATCCGGATTATGTGGTAAACGGTCTGGTGGACTCCGACAAGGTGCGCTCCACGGTAGTGCATGAGTATGTCCATGCGGCCTCTCATCGCAGAGCCGGTTTGCAGGTCATTTCCGGGGAGGGGGTCAATTATGACGAAAGTGTGGTGGATTATTTCGCGGAAAAAATCTACTCGCAGATTTATCCCGGACGGCCCTACAAAAGCGGCTATTTCACCGCGGACGGAGCCCTGTGGCACGGGCAACTGGTGCCGTTTATGAGTCAAAGCGCAACCATGAACCTGGTTGAGATCCAGCAGGCACTCTTTCACGATCCGGCGTTGTTCAGGCCGCTGGGCCCGGACGCCTTGCAGGAATGGAAGCGGCTGACCGGTTTCTAGTGCTGTGCGCCCTGAGGTCTCAATTGCCCTGGAGCGGATGAGATTGGCAAGCCAGCATTTTACTTCCCCGGCAAACCCGCTAAGGTCGCCCATTCTTTCGAATTCGCCACGGCGTAAACGAACAGGCAACTACGGTTTTTGAGCGAGAGATTCATGGGCTATCTGTTAATTGTTACCCTGATTCAGGCGTTTTCATTCAGCCTGATTGGCGAGTATCTGGCGGGGCACGTCGACAGTTACTTTGCGGTACTGGTGCGTGTGGTACTGGCGGGGCTGGTATTTATTCCGCTCACACGCTGGCGTCAGGTCGAACCCGGTTTCATGCGCGGCATGCTGTTGATCGGGGCGCTGCAGTTCGGTGTCACCTACGTCTGTCTGTACTTGAGTTTTCGAGTGCTTACGGTTCCGGAGGTGTTGTTATTCACCATCCTGACCCCCCTGCACGTGACCCTAATCGAGGATGCAATCAACCGCCGTTTCAACCCGTGGGCGCTTGTTGCGGCACTGGTCGCCGTTATGGGGGCTGCGGTCATTCGTTTTGACACCATCAGCCCCGAATTTTTCAAGGGCTTCCTGCTCCTGCAACTGGGCAACTTCACTTATGCCGCCGGTCAGGTGATGTACCGGCATCTGGTCGCACGCTACCCGAGCGATTTGCCGCATTACCGGCGCTTCGGTTACTTCTATCTGGGTGCGCTGGCTGTGGTACTGCCTGCTTTTGTGTTGTTCGGCAAAGCCGATTTCTGGCCTGAAGCCCCCTTGCAGTGGGGAGTGCTGGTGTTTCTGGGGCTGGTCTCCACTGCACTTGGCCTGTATTGGTGGAACAAGGGCGCGTGCATGGTCAGTGGCGCGACCCTGGCGGTCATGAACAACGTGCATGTGCCGGTGGGTCTGTTTTTCAGCCTGTTGATCTGGAATCAACACGAGCCTCTGGGGCGGTTGTTCCTGGGCGGGCTGGTGATATTGATTGCCGTCTGGATAAGCCGGCTAGACCGCAGGGCTGTGACGGTCTAAGGTCAATCTCAGTCCATCTATCGCCTTAAGGGAGAGTCGGAATGACAGTCAGGGTGTTGATCTTGCCGGGCCTGTTCAATTCAGGAACAGAGCATTGGCAATCTCACTGGGAGCAGCGCTACAGCGGTTTGCATCGGGTCAAACAGGACAATTGGGAAACCCCCGCCTGTGTTGACTGGGTGCAGAACCTGCATAAAAAAATCACCAAGAGCGAGCGCCCCGTAGTGCTGGTGGGTCACAGCCTGGCGTGTACGCTGATAGCCCGCTGGGCCCAGCAGCACCCCAAGGAGGCAAGGCGGGTGCGCGGGGCGTTGCTGGTGGCACCCAGTGATACCGAGGCCGACAGCTACCCGGCCGGGACCTCAGGCTTTAGCCCCATGCCGCTCAATACCCTGCCTTTTGATGCCATCACCGTAGCCAGTACCAACGACCCCTATGTCACCCGCGAGCGGGCCGAGGCCTTCAGCCAGGCCTGGGGGAGTGAACTGGTATGGTTGGAGAATGCCGGGCATATCAATGGCGAAGGTGGCTTTGGCACCTGGCCGCAGGGCATCGAGTTACTGTTCAAACTGACCGGTGACCCGCAGTTCAAGCAGGCTTGAGCAGGTAGATACTCTGTGGCAAGTCAAGCCCAATCAAAAGCCCCCTCACCCTAGCCCTCTCCCGAAGGGAGAGGGCACTGACCGCATGCGGCCTCAAAAACTTCACTGATCAGCACCCTCTCCTTTCGGGAGAGGGTTGGGGTGAGGGGCTTTCAGCTATCACTTTTGCCTCAGCGGCTATACATCACTCTTCGATCGGTATTCTGGTCAACAGCCCCTTGCGCAGGTCATTGCCGCTTGGTTGCTGGTACACGCTTAAACCGAACTCGGGCAGTACTGACAGCAGATAGTCGAAGATATCGCCCTGAATGCGTTCGTATTCGTCCCATACCGTTGTTCGGGTAAAGCAGTACACCTCCAGGGGTACGCCTTGAGGCGTGGTTTGCAGTTGGCGCACCATGCAGGTCATGTTCGGCTGGATATCGGCATGGCTTTTCAGATAGGCAAGGGCATAGGCGCGGAAAGTACCGATATTGGTCATGCGTCGACGGTTGGCTGACATGGCTGCCACGTTGCCCTGGGCTTCATTCCAGCTTTTGAGTTCGGCTTTCTTGCGATGCAGGTAGTCGCTCAGCAGGCGCACTCCCTCCAGACGTTGCTCCTGCTCATCGGTCAGGAACGCAACATCGCTTGCGTCAATAAACAGGCTGCGCTTGATCCGCCGGCCGCCGGACTGCTGCATGCCGCGCCAGTTCTTGAACGACTCGGACATCAGGCGCCAGGTGGGTATCGAGACAATGGTCTTGTCGAAATTCTGCACCTTGACGGTATGCAGGGTGATATCGATCACATCACCATCGGCCCCGACCTGAGGCATTTCGATCCAGTCGCCAACCCGCAGCAAGTCGTTGCTGGTCAACTGTACGCTGGCCACGAACGACAGCAGGGTGTCCTTGTAGACCAGCAGGATAACCGCAGACATTGCCCCCAGCCCGGAAAGCAGCAGCATTGGCGAGCGGTCGATCAGGGTCGCGACAATGATGATGGCCGAGAACACATACAGCAACATTTTGGTCAGCTGAATGTAGCCCTTGATCGGGCGGGTCTTGGCGTAGTTGGTGCGCGAATAGATGTCGAGCAAGGCGTCCAGCAGTGAACTGATAACCCGCGTCAGTACGAAGATGGTGATGGCCAGCGCCAGGTTGCCAAGGAAGTGGCGACCGTTGTCGCTCATGTCCGGCACCAGATTGCGCCCGAACTGCACTATCAGCGAGGGAGTCAGTTGCGCCAGGCGATGGAACACCTTGTGTTCGCGTAAATCATTGATCCAGTGCAGGGCCGGTTGGCGGCCGAGCATTTTGGTCACGCGCAGGATAATAATGCGTGCGATATGACCGGCCAGCAGGGCGACGCCCACGAGAACGATCAGGCCCAGTATGGCCGAAACCCAGGGATGTTGATCCAGATTGGCCCACAGGTCCTGGATTTGGCTCCAGAGTGCTTGAGTATCCATAAGCTAAAACGATATCCGGTAATAAATGGCCATGGGATTAGAGCACTTCAGGGCGATTTGTGGGCCCTGATTGGACTAAAGACCCTAAAAAACCATTTGTTTCACGCCGTTCGTGCAAAGTAACTCGGCCTTGGCGCTCGAAACCGTTACTCTATGCCGCTGATTTTTTGTATTTCTTCGAGGTAGCACCCGTGTTTTCCGATTTCGCCCTGCACGAACGCCTGCTTAAAGCTGTGGCCGAGCTTAAATTTGTCGAGCCTACGCCTGTGCAAGCAGCGGCCATCCCGCTCGCGCTCGAAGGGCGTGACCTGCGGGTTACAGCTCAAACCGGGAGTGGCAAAACTGCCGCTTTCGTACTGCCGATTCTGAATCGTCTGATTGGTCCTGCCAAAATCCGCGTCAGTATCAAAGCGTTGATTTTGCTGCCGACCCGCGAGCTGGCACAGCAAACGCTAAAAGAAGTTGAGCGTTTTTCGCAGTTCACGTTCATCAAGTCCGGTCTGATCACCGGCGGTGAGGACTTCAAGGTTCAGGCGGCCATGCTGCGCAAGGTGCCGGATATCCTGATCGGCACCCCTGGCCGTTTGCTCGAGCAACTGAATGCCGGCAACCTTGACTTGAAAGAAGTTGAAGTTCTGGTACTCGACGAAGCCGACCGCATGCTCGACATGGGTTTCTCCGAAGACGTGCAACGTCTGGTCGATGAGTGCCCGAACCGTCAGCAAACCATGCTGTTCTCGGCCACCACCGGTGGTTCGGGCCTGCGTGAGATGATCGGCAAGGTACTGAACAACCCTGAGCACTTGCAGCTCAACCAGGTCAGCCAGTTGAACGCCACCACGCGTCAGCAGATCATCACGGCAGACCACAACCAGCACAAAGAGCAAATTGTTAACTGGCTGCTGGCTAACGAGACTTATCAAAAAGCCATCGTTTTCACCAACACCCGTGCCATGGCTGACCGCATTTACGGTCGCCTGGTGGCTCAGGAGTACAAGGCGTTCGTCTTGCACGGTGAAAAAGACCAGAAAGACCGCAAGCTGGCCATCGATCGCCTGAAGCAGGGCGGCGTCAAGATTCTGGTGGCTACCGACGTGGCGGCCCGTGGTCTGGACGTTGAAGGCCTGGATCTGGTGATCAACTTCGATATGCCTCGCAGCGGCGACGAGTACGTTCACCGTATTGGTCGTACTGGCCGTGCGGGCAATGATGGCCTGGCGATCTCGCTGATCTGCCACGGTGACTGGAACCTGATGTCCAGCATTGAGCGCTACCTGAAGCAAAGCTTCGAGCGCCGTACCATCAAGGAAGTCAAAGGCGTCTACGGCGGCCCGAAAAACGTCAAGGCTTCGGGTAAGGCTGTTGGCGTGAAGAAGAAAAAGACCGACGCCAAGGGCGTCAAGAAGAAGTCGGGCGCCAAGGCACCGACCAAGCGCAAGATCGCCAACCGCCCGAAGACCGACGCTCTTTCGTTGGTCAGCAAGGACGGCATGGCGCCGCTCAAGCGCCGCAAGCCAGAAGCACCAGCGGCTGAGTAAATCGCTGGCATGGCTCACAAAAAACCCGGCCTGCGCCGGGTTTTTTGTTGCCTGAAACGCCGCAGATTTTGTGAGCGCCGCAATGTCTGCAGGAGCTGGCTTGCCTGCGATGGTGTCATCGTGGGGTGACTGGGAAACCGCGCCGTCTGCATCGCGAGCAAGCCCGCTGCGACAATACCCGGGCGTTTCAGTAGAACGTCCGCTCGGTCTTAAATGTCAGTAAGCCATCACACTGGGTGTTCTGCCCGGAGTAGGCAGAGCAGTCGCTGCCGTCCAGGCTGGAATCGCTGTAGATCACGTTGAGGTCAATGCCCATCCAGGGGCGCGAGAGTTTGATCGACCAGTCATTGAATGCGCGTACGCTGCCACCGTCGGCAATGGACACCGGTGTGCCCAGTTGGTGGGTGGTGTATTTCATGCTTACGCCGATGCCAAAGGGCTGGTTGACCCCCAGGTCGGCAAACAATGTGCTGTCGCGGCGCCCCGGATCATTGCTGAAGGCGGCGCCAAAGCGCGTGCCCAGCACGGTGAGGCCTGCAAAGATCTGCTGGCTGTCGAGTGAGTCGACTTTGGGGTAGCTGTAATGGATCACCCCCAGCTCATAGCTCAGGGTCTGGTCAAAGGGGCGCTTGTAACCCAGATACGAATCCACTTCCAGGTTGCTGCCAGGCTTGATGCCCATGGTGGGCGCCCATTGCCCGACATACCAGCCGCTGTCGTGGGTCAGGTCCAGGCCGCCATGAAAGGTCGAGCCGGGGCTGGTGGGCTTGACCAGGCCCTGGGCCATGCTGCGGCTGGGCTGGGTGGCCAGCTTCAGGTCGAAGTCGCCCAGCTCGCGGGAAAACACCTGTGCGTCTGCAATGGTGCTGGTCAGCAGCGTGCTGGCCAGCAACACCGTCCGTGTCAGCATGATCGGCTCCCTATTTGGGCTCAAAGGCTTGATTCAGAGCCTTCGGAGCATACGCAGGAATATCGGCAACAAAGTGCCGTTCGTCGATTTATCGATGCGAATCGGGGGCGGGGCAGGGGAACAAAGGGGATAAATCGAGAGTCCTAGCGCCTTGAAGGGCAAAGCGCATAAGGACCAGATGAAGCGAGGGGGTATTACTTCTTGCCGAGCGTGATTTGCTTGGACGGGCCGAAAGTTTGGCCGCTGACGCCTTTGCTGATTTGCTGAATCTCGCCGCCGGATTTCAGGAATGCTTCGATTTGAGCATTGATGGAATCACTGGTTTCAACAGCGGGAGCTGGCTTTGCTTTGCTGGCGGATGCTTTTACACGCATGGCGGCTATTGACCTGTAGAAAATAACTTGGCCAGCGATAGTACCTGAAATACTTGACAATTGCTTGTTAAATATCTTCGTAAAATAATAGGGCCGCTTTGCAATACGGCTCGGCCAGTTGCATAAAGATCCGCTAACTCGCTGTTTTAATTCATAACAGCGGAGGGTTTTGAAGTGAATTCAGAGGTTCGCAGGTGGGCGATTTACCCCCGGCAGGCTGACGAATGGCACCCTAGGGGTAACGGAAAATCCTGATAAATCAAACCTTTCGCAGATTTTTTGGATACCGGGCTGCGGCACTCCAATTTGCCCCCCTAAACTCGGGTAGAATGCCGCCTACGTAATGAGGGTATTGGACATGGCTTTAATCGGTCGCTACAACAGTTTGCAAGTGGTTAAACATACAAACTTCGGTTTGTATCTGGATGGTGGGGCTGACGGCGAAATCCTGTTGCCCAATCGTTATATTCCAAAAGATATTCCCAGCGAAGATGAAGACTGGCTCAACGTCTTTGTTTATTTGGACAGCGCTGACAAGTTAATTGCCACCACTGAAAAACCAAAAGTTCAAGTCGGTGAATTTGCCAGCTTGAAAGTGGTTGAAGTTAACAGCATCGGCGTATTCCTCGATTGGGGTTTACCAAAAGATTTGCTGTTGCCGTATTCCGAAGAAAAGCGCCAGATGACCGCCGGCGAATATGTCGTGGTGCACGTCTACCTCGACAAGCACACGCGTCGTATCACCGCGACTGCCCGTCTGGACCGCTACCTGGACAAAACCCCGGCCAATTATCAGGTCGGCCAGGAAGTTGATCTGTTGGTGGCCGAGGCCACGGACATGGGCTTTAAAGCCGTGATCAACAACAAGCACTGGGGTTTGATCCACAAGAATGAAATCTTCAAGTTCATGCGTGCGGGCAAGCAGGAAAAGGGCTATATCAAGGAAGTCCGTGCGGACGGCAAGATCAGCCTGAGCCTGCAACCGGTTGGCCAGGAAGCAGCCAGCAGCCTGAATTCGAAGATCCTCAGCAAGTTGCGCGACAACAACGGTGTGCTCGCCGTGAGCGACAAAAGTGCCCCTGAAGTCATCAGTACTCATTTTGGCGTCAGCAAGGGCAACTTCAAGAAAGCCATTGGTGCGCTCTACAAGGAAGGCAAGATTGCGATCCACCCGGACCGTATCGAACTGATCTGATCCAACACGAGGGGCTGGCGACATGAGCAAGGCAGTGTGGGCGTATATCGGTGCGTTACTGGCTTTTCTGGTGCTTGACGGCCTGTGGCTGGGCCTGCTTATGAGCTCTACCTATAAAGAGCTGTTGGGTTCGTTGATGCTGGCTCAACCCAAGTGGGGCCCGGCCATCGTGTTTTACCTGCTGTATGTGCTGGGCGTGGTGTTCTTTGTGGTATTGCCGGCCCTTGCCCGGGCCAGTGCGCGCAGGGCTGCTCTGGCAGGTGCGTTTTTCGGGCTGGTGGCTTATGGCACCTATGACATGACTAACTGGGCCACGCTGCAAGGTTGGTCGCCCCAGTTGGCATTGATGGACATGGCCTGGGGCGGGTTACTGACCTGTCTTGCAGCCCTGTCGGGTTATTGGGCGGCACGCAAGCTGGCGTCCTGATTGTTTTCGACCTTTTTAGGTGTGGCTTTTTTCGGGTGAACTATGAGTGTTTCGCGGCGAGCAACGGATGCTTTCGCACTGCAAGTGATGCTGGGATTGTGCCTGATCTGGGGTGTGCAACAGGTCATCATCAAGCTGGCGGCACCCGATATCGCACCCGTGATGCAGGCCGCCATGCGCTCCGGTATTTCAGCACTGCTGGTTGGGCTGCTGATCTGCTGGAAGGGTGGCTGGAGCCAAGTGCCTGCCACCTGGCGTGGCGGTTTGCTGGCAGGCAGCCTGTTCGGCCTGGAGTTCTTCTTTATTTCCGAAGGCCTGCAACTGACCAGTGCCGCGCATATGTCGGTATTTCTCTATACCGCGCCCATTTTCACCGCACTCGGGATTAACTGGCTGTTGCCCAGCGAGCGCTTGCGGCCTTTGCAATGGCTGGGGATATTGCTTGCGTTTGCCGGGATTGCCTTCTCATTCGCGGGCGGTATGTCGTTTGCTGACATGGACCGCAACGTGCTGCTGGGCGATGCCTACGCCATTCTGGCGGGCATGGCCTGGGGCGCGACCACGGTGGTGGTGCGCGGCTCGCGGTTGTCGGAGGCACCTGTGACCCTGACCCTGTTCTATCAGTTGATTGTCGGTTTTTTCGGCCTGCTGGTGATTGCCGCTTTCAGCGGCCAGATCAGCCACGTCAGCCTGACCACCGTGGCGGTGGCCAGTGTGCTGTTTCAAGGGCTGGTCGTGTCGTTCTTCAGTTATCTGGTGTGGTTCTGGTTACTCAAGCGTTATATGGCTTCCAACTTGGCGGTGTTCTCCTTCATGACCCCGCTGTTCGGAGTGACATTCGGTGTGCTGGTGCTGCATGAGCCTCTGAGCGTCAACTTTGTGGTGGGCGCAGTGCTGGTGCTGTGCGGTATTACGTTTGTCAGCGCCGAGCAGTGGGTGCGTCGCAAAGTGCGTGCTCTGCTGGGGGGCTGACCGAATGCCAGGCCAGAGTGCCCGCTAGCAGCAGCCCGCTGGCCGCGATGATCAGTGCCGGTTGCAAGCCGCCGCTGAAATGGCTGCTCAATGCAGCCAGCAATGGCCCGCACAGTTGGCCCACGGCGAAACAGGCGGTCAGCATGGCCGCATTGCGCGCTGTGGCATTGGGCGCCAGATCCCGTGAGCACTGCATCACCAGCGGCATGCAGGCCAGAAACGGTGTGCCGCAGAGGATTACACCAAGTGCCAGCCCCGCGCTGCTCGGAAGCAGGCACGCCAGCACACCAAGGGCTTGAATCCATAACCCGCCCATCAGCCAGAAGCGCGTGGTAGCAGGGCGCGGCCGACGAAAGCTGATCAGTGCCACGCCAATGGCAGCACATAGCCCGAATGCTGGCCAGAACAGATCGGCTTGCCACTGGCCATGAAACCGGGCATTGGCCATCTGGGATAAAAATGTCGCCGGGATGATATAGCCCAGGCCATAGAGCCCATAAATTGCTCCCAGACGGGCGATCCCGGGTTGCCGGTTATCGGGCTGCATCGTTTGAGGCCGGGCGGCAAGTGCATCGGGTTGCGGTAGCGCGGGCAAAATCACCAGCAACATCAGCAGTGCCGCCAGGGCATAAATCATCCAGAGCGCGGCCGAGTCTTGCCCGGTTAAATTGGCGGCCAGGGCCAGCAGTCCGGTCAGCATCACCCCGAGACCGGGCCCGGCAAAAACCAGAGCGCCCAGACGCGGTCGGTTGGCGGTGATGGCGATGTGCTGACTCAGTGCGGTGATCATCACCATCACCCAGGCACTGGCGATCCCGGAGCCGAATCGTAATAACAGATGCGCCCAAAACCCCTGGGCCCAGTACGACGCCAGCGTCAGCCCAACGCACAGCCACAGGCCTGTATGCAATCGGTTACGCACCTGGTCGGGGCGCCTGGCGCGCATGGCATCCAGGGCGCCGAGCAGGTAACCCAGGTAGTTGGCGGCGGCAATCAGCCCTGCGCCGGTCAGGTCGATCTGGCCTTCGCTGATCAGGTGCGGCAGTTGAGGCGTCAGGGAAAAACGGCCAATGCCCATGGCCATCATGAGTGCAACAAGGCTGGCGAGCAGGCGAATCAGGGGCGACATGCTGGGATTTCCCGATAGTGAACAATGACCGTCAGGCTAGTGGTATTTGACTTTCTCTAAAAATGAATAATAGTGATCTACTTATTCTGTTTTGGAGAATCGTGTGGAGTTCAGCCAATTACGTATTTTTCAGGCCGTGGCTGAAGAAGGGTCGATCACCCGTGCGGCTGAGCGTCTGCACCGAGTGCCTTCCAACCTGTCGACCCGGCTCAAGCAACTGGAAGAGCAGATGGGTGTCGAACTGTTTATGCGTGAGCGTCAGCGCTTGCAGTTATCTCCGGCAGGGCAGGTGCTGCTGGATTACACCGCACGTTTGTTTGCCCTGCACGATGAAGCGCTGAGCGCGGTGCAGGGTGGCGTGCCTTCGGGCAAGTTCACCCTGGGCACCATGTACAGCACTGCGGCAATCCATTTGCCGAACCTGCTGGCGCACTACCATCGCACCTACCCGGCGGTGAATCTGCATGTGCAATCGGCACCCAGCGGCGAGTTGCTCGAAGGGCTGCTGGGCGGGCGCCTGGATGCTGCCCTGGTGGATGGCCCGCTGGAATTGGCAGGCCTGGACGGGGTGGAGTTTTGTGACGAGCGCCTGGTACTGATCAGTGATCTGGATCATCCGCAGATCACCCACGCCAAGGATGTGCAGGGGCGTGAAGTGTTTACTTTTCGCCAGGGCTGTTCTTATCGGGCCCGGCTTGAAGCCTGGTACGCCAGTGATCGCGCAGCCATGGGCCGGGTAATGGAGATTGAATCCTATCAAGGTATGCTGGCGTGCGTGGCGGCGGGGTCGGGGGTCGCATTGATGCCGGCTTCGATGCTGGCCAGCTTGCCGGGGCGTGAAAATGTCCGTGTACACCCTTTGAAACAACCTTTTGCATGCGCCACGACCTGGCTGATGTGGCGAAAAGGCATGACGGGGGCAAACCTGAATGCCTGGATACAGCTGCAACAGGCCCGTTCGCTGCCAGTTCATGATTAATCGCTGCAACTTCAAGTGCTGGCCTGAATCCGATGTATGGGGCGACTTAGCCTAAAGTTCATTGACCTTAAGCAAGCATCTTGTAGTACTTAGGACTATTATCTGTACGAAGCGACCACTGAATTCCCGTCGCTCGAGTGACCCCAAGGGGGATATATGAAAGACAAACTGCAAACCTGGCTCCATGACCTGGGCGTGGCCCTCGGCCTGATCGAGCCGCCAATGCAACCTGTGCCTATCCCTGTCGAGGATCCGCGTCGTCGTCCGCAACGTCGCCGCTAAAGTTGCGTTTGCGTCGCGTGCTGTTCACGGCTCCCGGTGATTGCCGGCGAGAGGGGTGAAGGGCTGCAGGCAACACAAGGGCAGTGTGAACTGCCCCCATCCATCAGGGCTTGTCAGCCCATGGTAAAACGCACGCTGTAGTTTAGCGGCGCCTGGTCTGTTTTCTCCGTTATTCGCGCTTCACATTTCGCATCATCCATACCCGTCGAGGTTGCACTGGCAGATCGTGTAGAGCTCAGTGTGGGTTTGAATACGCCAAATGACTGGGTAACCCGCAGTGCTGTGTTAAAGGTGCATTCCCGATTGCCATTGGCGTATGAAAAGACTTCGCGAAGTATCGCAGGGGTTTTGCGCGGGTAGCCGAAGCTGGTTTTATAGCTGACTGCAATCGAATGCTCGCTTAACGGATCGACATCAAAGTAGCCAGGTTCGACCAGCGACAGGTTCCAGTTTGAACGATTGAGTTTGAGCGGCCCGGAGGTGTTGTTGATGATCTCGAATGTCAGTGTGGTGACATCGGCTTGAGCATTCATGCCGGTGAGCATCGTGGTGGTGGCCACCACGGCAATAGCCAGGTACGTCTTGAAGTGGGTCATGGTGTTAAGTCCATTTAATCAATCACAGGTAGTTTGAAGTTGAGCGGCTACATCCCCCTGTAGCCGCTTTTCAAGCGTAGTTGGACTGACTAATGGGCTGGCAGCGACAAGGCGCTGCGTGGGCGGGGTATTGGTGTTTGCGGTTGTATGAAATGAGATCGGCAGAAAAACGGGTACGAACAGGAACGTCGGACCCGCTCAAGAAGACCTTCTCAGGCGACGCTGGCCACCGCCACAGGGCGCCGATCTATCAGGCTGACCAGCACAAAGCTTGCCAGTGCCACGGCCAGGCTGTAGTAGATCGGGGTGTTGGCGTCCAGGCCGTCCTTGATCATGAAGATCAATGCGGTGATAAAACCCAGGCTCATGCTGGAGATGGCGCCCGCTGTAGTGGCGCGTTTCCAGAAAATCGCGCCGATCAATGGCACCAGCATGCCGCCCACCAGCAGGTTGTAGGCCAGGGTCAGGGCGCTGATCACATCAGACACCACCAGCGCGATACCCAGTACGGCAATGCCCGTCAGCAGGGTAAACAGGCGGTTGATCCGCAGGCTCGACTGCTTGCCGCCGCGCAGCCTTGGCAACAGGTCTTCGGTCAGTACGGTGGAGGCTGCCAGCAAACCGGCGCTGGCGGTGGACATCATGGCCGCCAGTGCTGCTGCAATCACCAACCCGCGAATACCGTCTGGCAGCGACACTTTGACGATGGCGGCAAAGGCGTTGTTGACGTTATCCAGGTCGGGAATCAGCACGTGTGCGGCCATACCGATCAGTGCACAGGTCAGGCCATAGAGGATGCAGTAGAACCCGGCGAATGTGCCAGCATACTTGGCCACTTTGGCAGTTTTGGCGGTGAACACCCGTTGCCAGATGTCCTGGCCGATCAGGATGCCGAAAAAATAAATCATGAAGTAGGTGATGATCGTGTCCCAGCCGATGCTGGTGAAGCTGAAGTTCGAGGCTGGCAACTTGCTCACCAGTTCGTCCCAGCCGCCGACGCGGTACAGGCAGATGGGCAGCAGCACGAACATCAGGCCGACCGTCTTGATCACGAACTGGACGATGTCGGTCAGGGTCAGCGACCACATGCCGCCCACGGTGGAGTAGATCACCACCACGCCACCACCGATCAATACCGAGATCCAGAAAGGCAGGCCGAACAGCACTTCCAGAACGGTGCCGATGGCCAGGATTGAGGTCACGCCGATCATCAGTGCGTAGGCCAGCATGATCACCGCACTGGCCTGGCGGGCCATCGGGTTGTAGCGTTTTTCCAGCACCTGGGTGACGGTAAAAATTTTCAGTTTGAGCAGTGGCTTGGCCAAAAACAGGTTCAGCGCGATGATCCCGCAACCCAGAGCGGCACATAGCCAGAAGCCGGAAATCCCGTGTACATAGCCCAGGCGCACGGTGCCGACGGTAGAGGCACCGCCCAAAACGGTGGCGGCCATCGTGCCCATATACAGCGTGGGCCCCAGATTTCGTCCGGCAACCAGATAGTCTTCGTGGGTTTTGGCCTTGCGCATGCCGTAGTAACCGAGCACCAGCATTGCCGCTGCGTAGATAAGGACGACCAGTAGATCTAGAGCCATGATGGCGAATCTCCGATTATTTTTTTTATGGATGCAGCTAAAGCACGGTGGCTTGGTGCCATAAGCGCAAGGCTTGCTGGCACCGCAGAGATGTCCTTATCGATGTACTACGCCGGGCAGCACGCAGAGCATTTCGTAGAGCAGGTTGGCGCCCAGTAATGAAGTGTTGCCGGTGGTGTCGTACGGCGGCGAGACTTCTACCAGATCGCAGCCGACCAGGTCGAGGCCCTGGCAACCGCGGATCACCTCCATTGCCTGGATGGTGGTCAGGCCGCCGATTTCCGGGGTGCCGGTGCCCGGCGCCCAGGCCGGGTCGATGCCGTCGATATCAAAGCTCAGGTACACCGGGCCGTTACCGACTTTCTCGCGCACTTCGGCCATCAATGGCGTCAGGGATTTATGCCAGCACTCTTCGGCCTGCACCACGCGGAACCCTTGTTTGCGGCTCCAGTTGAAGTCCTCAGCGGTATAGCCCTGGGCACGCAGGCCGATCTGCACCACGCGGTCACAGTCCAGCAGACCTTCTTCCACGGCGCGGCGGAAGGTGGTGCCGTGGGCGATTTTCTCGCCAAACATGTGATCGTTTACATCGGCATGGGCATCGATATGCACCAGGCCAACCTTGCCGTGCTTTTTATGGATGGCCCGCAGGATGGGCAGGGTGATGGTGTGATCACCGCCCAGGGTCATGGGGATGACATCGTGTTCAAGGATTTCGTCGTAGGCCTCTTCGATGATGCGCACGGCGTCCAGCAGGTTGAAGGTGTTGATCGCCACATCGCCGATATCGGCAACCGACAATGAATCAAAGGGGGCGGCGCCGGTGGCCATGTTGTACGGGCGGATCATTACCGATTCGGCGCGGATTTCGCGGGGGCCGAAGCGGGTGCCGGCGCGCAGCGAAGTGCCGATATCCAGGGGCACACCGACAAAAGCGGCATCAAGGCCGGCGGCCGATTGCAGGTGGGGCAGGCGCATCATGGTGGCGATGCCGGCGAAGCGCGGCATTTCATTACCGCCCAGTGGTTGATGAAGAATTTTGTCCACGGGTAAGGCCTCGTCGTTTTGTAGGAGTTATGGCGCTCGATTCTGCGAAAGGTACGAGGCGGGAAGAATCGCTGCGAACAAATACTTAGTTCAGGTTTTTCTAAACTGATAGCGGTAGACTTTGATCATTCATCATTGCCTGTGGGGGCGGGCTTGCTCGCGAATGCATCACCACAGAGCAGGCTGAAACCCGGGCGCCTGTATCGCGGGCAAGCCCGCTCCCACGGTGGAAAGTGAGTTACTGATGGCCAACGCTTTACCCGATCTGAAACTATTGCGAATTTTTGCCAGCGTGGTCAGGCACCAGGGGTTCGCCAATGCCCAGCAGGCGCTCAACCTCTCGACGTCTGCCATCAGCACTTATATGAGCCAGCTTGAAACCAATCTGGGGCTGGTGCTGTGCCATCGCGGTCGTGGCGGGTTCAGCCTGACCAGCAAGGGCGAGTTGTTCCATCAGGAAACCCTGCGCCTGCTGGGCGAACTGGAAGGTTTCGAGCAATACGCGGCAGCGCTCAAGGGTGAGTTGCGCGGTACCCTGAACCTGGGTGTGATCGACTCGACGGTCAACGACAAGGCCTTGCCCTTTGCCGAGGCCATTGGTGCCTACAGCCAGGAGCATCCAGCGGTGCACCTGCATTTATCGGTGATGAGCCCGTATGAATTGCAGCTCGGGGTTCAGGACAATCGCCTGGACCTGGCCATCGGAGCGTTTTCCACGCGCATGAGCGGGCTGGTCTACCAGCCGTTGTACCGCGAGCAGCACTGGCTGTACTGCAGCACGCGACACCCTCTGTTCAGTGAGCGGCGTATCCCCGGGCCGGTGATTACCCAGCAGCGGATGGTCGGGCGCGGCTACTGGAGCCAGGCTGAACTGGCGCGCCACGGCTTCAAGCACAGCGCGGCGACGGTGGACAGCATGGAGGCACAGCTGATTCTGGTGCTCTCGGGCGCCTACATCGGTTACCTGCCCGAACACTATGCCGAGCCCTGGGTGGAGAAGGGTGACCTGCGCGTGCTGCTCCCCGCGACCTTTGGCTATCAGGCACCGTTCTCGATGATCGTGCGCCGTGGTCGCAGCCGCGAACCCTTGATCCAGACGTTTCGCGACCTGCTCAAAGCCCAGCTTCATAAACCTTGAACGAGCCCGTTTACTCTATGTCCCGAGCCCAATGCCCGCGCTGTATGCGCCCGCAGTCCCACTGCCTGTGCGAACTTATTCCACAACTGGCAAGCCGTACCCGCGTGTTGCTGTTGCAGCACCCCAGTGAGGTCAATCACGCACTGAACACCGCCCGACTGGCAGCCTTGGGGCTGACCAACGCACAATTGGTGGTTGGCGAGGTGTTCGAAGATTTGGCAACCTTGCTCAACCCGCCGGGGTATCGGGCGCGGTTATTGTTCCCCGGTGACGATGCGCAACTGATCGTGGCCGATGTTGTCGGCGAGCAAGACCTGCCGTTGCTGTTGGTGGTACCCGATGGCACCTGGCGCAAGGCGCGCAAGTTGCTGCACCTTAATCCGCTGCTGGCGCAATTGCCGCGGGTGACGTTGCCCGAGGGCGCTGTGTCACGTTACCGGTTGCGCAAGGCGCCGGGGCCGGGTGCCCTGTCTACTTTGGAAGCGATTGTGCAGGCGCTGGAAATTCTGGAGCCGGCCACCTCGTTCACGCCGTTGCTGCGCCCGTTCGAGGCGCTGATTGAAGGCCAGATCGAAGCGATGGGCGCCGATACCTATCTGAAAAATCACGGGCACAAGTCGTAATCTGTGGGCGCGGGCTTGCTCGCGATGCAGGTTGCGGGGTATGTCAGGGAAACCGAGTTGGGGCGATCGCGAGCAAGCCCGCTCCCACAGGGTTTCAGGGTTTTTCGAGGGTTTTTTGTCGCAGGATGTAGATGCTCACCAGCACGGCACTGGTCAGCATAAAGCCCCGGGCCCATGGCAAGGGTACCAGGTAGCAGGACAGGCCAATGCTCAGCCACATCAGGCCAATGGCGTAGACCTTGCCCTTGAGCGGGATGCCATTACCGTCCAGGTAGTCGCGGATCCATGGCCCGAGCCGTGGGTGCTCGACCAGCCATTGATAAAAACGCGGCGAACTGCGCGCAAAGCATGCGGCAGCCAATAGCAGAAAGGGGGTTGTAGGCAGTACCGGCAGAAATATGCCGATCACCCCCAGGGCTACGCTCAGCCAGCCAATGGCAAACAAAGCGTAGCGCAGCAACCGCGGGCGGTTGCCGAGTGGGGGCTGAACCACTAAAGGATCAGTGGTGGCGCGGTTTGAGGATCGCCGGCTTTTCGTCTGGCGCCTGGCACAGCAGGTACAGGGCCGTCAGCGCTTCCGGAATCTGAACGATCATGTCGTCCATCAGGTTGGCATCTTTGGCGATGTCTTCGAATTCTGGCTGATCATCGAACAGGCCCGAGCCCACCATGATTGGCAGCAGCATTTCGCTGACTTCTTCTTCGGCGGTTTCGAACCAGGCGGCTTCGCGCATGAATACGCCTTCCATAAAGCCTACACACCAGCCGCGCAGGTCGGAATCATCCGGCTCGTCGCCCAGATCCAGGTCGCATGGCAATTCGAACTCTTCATCGGATGCCAACTGGCGAGCGATATGTGCCTTGAGCTGGATCAGCGTGCCTTCGATTTCGGCGCGCTGGGCGTCGTCCTTGTAATGCGGGGCTTCGGAGAAGATCGCGTCGATCCATTCGCGCTCTGGCACTTCCTCGGAACAGATGGACAGGGCAGTCAGATAGCCGTGGGTGGCCACGTAGTCCAGCGCCTCGTCATGCAGCTCGTCGGCGTCGAGGAAGGCTTGCAGGCGGGTTAGTTGCTCAGCGAAGGACATTAAGTGTTACCTAGTAAATAAACGATAGTGAATTC
>Ga0256410_1000264_pt1 | contig 60595 bp, 66 predicted proteins | sample PhyWR1_FD_185983 | JGI IMG/M metagenome (GOLD analysis project Ga0256410, IMG submission 185983) | Leaf surface microbial communities from wheat plants in UC Gill Tract Community Farm, Albany, California, United States - DLSL W.R1 | ecosystem: Host-associated > Plants > Phyllosphere >... | reverse complement strand
TGTTGCGCGAAGTCACCAAGCACATTGGCATTGAGCACATCACCATGGTCGAGATCGACGGCACCGTGGTGGACATGTGCAAAGAGTTCCTGCCCAACCACTCCAAGGGTGCGTACGACGATCCACGCCTGAACCTGGTGATCGACGACGGCATGCGTTTTGTCGCCACTACCGAAGAAAAATTCGACGTGATCATCTCGGATTCCACCGACCCGATCGGGCCGGGCGAAGTGCTGTTCTCCGAGAACTTCTACCAGGCTTGCCACCGTTGCCTGAATGAAGGGGGTGTACTGGTCACCCAGAACGGCACGCCATTTATGCAGTTGCAGGAAGTGCAGACCACCGCCGGGCGCATGCGCAGCCTGTTTGCTGACTGGCATTTCTACCAGGCTGCCGTGCCTACCTATATCGGCGGCTCCATGACCTTCGCCTGGGGTTCGACTGATGCGAGCTATCGCAAGTTGCCGCTTGAGACCCTGCGTCAACGTTTTGCCGGTAGCGGTATCGTGACCCGCTACTACAATCCGGAAGTTCATATCGGTGCTTTCGCCTTGCCGCAATATGTTCTGCAGGCTATCAACAAGCCAAGCAACGACTGAGGCTGTGCAGTAGCAAGGCAGGGCGTCAGTTGTAGAACTGTGGGAGCGGGCTTGCCCGCGATGCAGGCGACGCGGTTTAAAGTTGGACCGCGTTGCTGCAATCGCGAACAAGCCCGCTCCCACAGGGAATGAGCGCCCTTTCTTATGTTTCAAGATGTGCTCTGCACGAAATTTTCACGGTATCTTTAAGACAATTCGCACGCAAAATTTTGCCTGTCTACTCGTAAACGCCTCAGTTCAGGCGTTTCTGGTGGGTCTCGGGCCAAAATCTGTGTAATTAAAGAGCGATGCACCCGTGGCAAGCCACCGGTGATAAAGCCACTTCAACTTGAACCAATGGGTCCTAAAACGACATGGCAAACCCGGACGCCCCAAGCCAACAGCACGCGGCCACGCGTGTGTTGCAACCGACCGTCAAATCGCATCTGGCGTTTACGCTGCTCTGTGCCTTGATCATGATGGTGATGTTCACCCTGTTGCGGGTGGCATTGCTGGTTTACAACCGGGAAATGATCCTCGACACCCCGGCATCGACGTTCCTTGAAGCCTTCGGCAACGGTCTGCGCTTTGACGCGCGGATTGTCGTGTACTTCAGTATTCCGCTGCTGCTGGCGGTGCTCAGTGTCAAGGCCATGGCCATGCGCGGTGTGCTGCGTTTCTGGCTGACTGCAGCATCCAGCCTGGCGCTGTTTTTGGGCCTGATGGAGATGGACTTCTACCGTGAGTTCCATCAGCGTCTTAACGGTCTGGTTTTCCAGTATGTGAAGGAAGACCCGAAAACCGTGATGAGCATGCTTTGGTATGGCTTCCCGGTGGTGCGTTACCTGCTGTCCTGGGCTGTCGGCACTGTCATTTTGTACTTTGCCTTCCGCGGCGCCGACCGCGTGACCCGTTCCAGCGCTACCCGCGCGGCTGCTGGCACTTCGCGTGCGGTGGCGCCCTGGTACGGCCGTGCAGCGGTATTTGTCGTGCTGCTGCTGGTGTGTGTGGTCCTGGCCCGTGGCACATTGCGTCAGGGTCCTCCGCTGCGTTGGGGTGATGCCTACACAACCGACTCCAACTTCGCCAATCAGTTGGGGCTCAACGGCTCTCTGTCATTGATTGCCGCTGCGAAAAGCCGCTTCGGTGACGATCGCACCAATATCTGGAAGGCTACCCTTGAGCAGCCCGTAGCGACGCAGACCGTGCGCGACATGCTGCTGACTGAAAATGACAAGCTGGTTGATCCTGATACCGCTCCTGTGCGTCGCGATACCACGCCGCCTGCGGAAAAAACCCTGCCTATCAAGAACGTCGTCGTAATCCTGATGGAAAGCTTCGCCGGTCACTCGGTGGGTGCGCTGGGTCGTCCGGGCAATATCACCCCGTACTTCGATGAGCTGTCCAAGCAAGGTTTGCTGTTCGAGCGCTTCTTCTCCAATGGCACCCATACCCACCAGGGCATGTTCGCCACCATGGCGTGCTTCCCGAACCTGCCGGGTTTTGAATACCTGATGCAGACCCCGGAAGGCAGCCACAAGCTGTCCGGCTTGCCGGAACTGCTCAGCGCTCGCAAGTTCGATGACGTGTATGTCTACAACGGCGACTTTGCCTGGGACAACCAGTCTGGTTTCTTCAGTAACCAGGGCATGACCACTTTTGTAGGTCGTAACGATTTCGTTGACCCGGTGTTCTCTGATCCTACCTGGGGTGTGTCCGACCAGGACATGTTCAACCGCGGCCTGGAAGAGCTGAAAAAGCGTGAAGGCAAAGAGCCTTTCTATGCGCTGCTGCAAACCCTGTCCAACCACACGCCGTATGCCTTGCCTACGCCATTGCCGGTCGAGCCGGTAACCGATCGCGGTTCGCTCAACGAGCATTTGACGGCGATGCGTTATTCCGACTGGGCGCTGGGGCAGTTCTTCGAAAAAGCGCGCAAAGAACCCTACTTCAAGGAAACCCTGTTTGTGATCGTGGGCGACCACGGTTTCGGTAACGAGCAGCAGATTTCCGAGATGGACCTGGGGCGTTTCAACGTGCCGTTGCTGCTGATCGGTCCTGGCATCCAGGAGAAGTTTGGTACACGCACTGATATCGTGGGCACTCAGGTCGACATCGTGCCAACCATCATGGGGCGTCTGGGTGGTGAGTTCCGTCAGCAATGCTGGGGCCGTGACCTGCTGACTCTGCCTGAGGGTGACAAGGGCAGTGGTGTGATCAAGCCGTCTGGCAGTGACCAGACCGTGGCGATCATCAGTGACGACCACTTGCTGGTGCAGCCTAAAGACATGCCGGCCAAGGTTTGGCAGTACAAATTGGGTGCCAACCCTGAAGCGACCGTGGTCACTGACTCGCCTGAAGCGACCGAGCTGAAGAAAAAGCTCGAATCCTTCCTGCAGACCGCGACCAAGAGCCTGCTGGACAACACCGCAGGTGTGGCTGATCCGAAATAGTCAGCCAGTTAAATAAAAAAGAGGCCTCAGGGCCTCTTTTTTATTGGGTCAAATCTTGCCGAGCAACAGTAATATCAACAGTACAACCAGTACGGTACCGATAATCCCTGAGGGGCCATAGCCCCAGCTTTTGGAGTGCGGAAACACTGGTAATCCGCCGATTAACAGCAAAATCAGGACGATCAGAAGAATTGTGGTCATGAGCATTTCCTTTTTGTGGTGTTCCGCCAACGTTCAGTTTTACGGGGCGCCGCTTCAGGAACAAGGATGGGCAGTGCTTATAAAATCCGACTCTCCTGCTCGATGAATAATTCAACTTTTTTCATGCCGTACTCAAAAACAGTTCTGCCTTGATCGGTGGCAGGTGCGCAGGTAGGGTGGCGCGCTGCCCACCTGGAAACACTGCACATGCTCAATTACGTTTGGTTTTTTTTGGCTGCCCTGTTTGAAATTGCAGGCTGCTACGGGTTCTGGATGTGGCTTCGTCAGGGCAAAAGTGCCTGGTGGGCTTTGCCCGCCATTCTGAGCCTGGTGCTGTTTGCCCTGCTGCTGACCAAGGTTGAGGCAGCCTATGCCGGGCGGGCCTATGCGGCCTATGGCGGGATTTACATCGTGACATCCATTGCCTGGCTGGCAGTGGTGGAACGTATCCGGCCACTGGGCTCAGATTGGCTCGGGGTAGGACTGTGCGTGATTGGCGCGACCATCATCTTGCTGGGACCGCGTTTTACCCCCTCGTAAAGGGAAAATTCCGTAGGGAGTACGTAGGAATAAGCCTTGTATGCAGTAGGTTGTAACTGAATTAACTTGTAAGTATTGAAGCCGGTTTTTATGCCGTGCAGTCTTTGTGGCTCCCCACCCTGGAGGATGAGAGCCATGCAGATACTGAGTCGAACCGTCGGAGAGCATTTTTCAATCGGGGAAGATATAACGCTGTTTGTCATCGCCGTTAACGGCAACAACGTGCGCCTGGGGATTGAAGCTCCCAGGCATATCAGCGTGCATCGCTCGGAAATTTATGAGCGGATAAAAAACCAGCCCGTCGGGCAGCAGGCAACCGGATCTTCGGCCAAGGTTTAATCAAAAAATTCCTTCGGTACCGCGTGCCTGGGCATCAGTTGGCATTGCTGGCTTTCCAGATCGAAGAAAATTACTGCCTGGCCTTTGCTCAATGCATGTCGAACCCGCAGTACACGGGTTTCCTGGGGAGTGTCATCGCCGTTGTCCGTGCCGTCGCGACTCACAAAGTCCTCGATCAGGCGGGTGAGGGTGTCAGGTTCAAGCTGGTCGTAGGGGATAAGCATCTTGGGCTCTCGTAAGCAAGCGTGTTGAGGTGGTTGGCCTTGGGCTTAAATCGCCTTGTTGCGGTTGTCCCAGTAATGCTGAGCCAGTTCAAAAGCTTGCGCCCGGGGTGTGCCCAGACCGCGCAATGCCAGGGCCATGGTCGACAGCAAGGCCAGTTGCGGGTAGCTGTCCTGGACTTCTCCACGCCACAATGCCTTGAGGTGTTCAGGGTCTAGTGACGCTGGTTTGACATGGCGCTGTGAAGACAGTGCTGGCCATTCTTCATCCCAGTCAACACCAGCTGTAGTGCCGTAAAGATGGCTTGCGCTATCGGGGTTGATTTCGACTTCGCCGCCATCACCCTTGACCACAATACTGGTGTCACCCAGCAAGCCGCTGGCTTCGCGATGCACGCTTTGATAGCCCGGATGGAAGATGCTTTGCAGGCCGCAGCGCGCACCCAGCGGGTTGAGTATGCGAGCCAATGAATGAATCGGCGAGCGCAGCCCGAGGGTGTTGCGCAGATCGATCATGCGTTGCAATTGTGGCGCCCAGTCCTGCAGCGGCATAAAGGCCGGATTCCCCGCATCCAGGGCCTCGTTGACACTTTGCCAGTTGCGACACAGTGGAATGGCCAGCGCGTCGAGAAGCTGCTCGCTGTACATTCGGCCCGCGGTATGGGCGCCGCCGCCATGCATGAAAATGCGTACACCGTGCTGTGCCAGGCACTTGGCTGCCAGCAAGTACCAGGGCAGGTGGCGTTTTTTACCGGCGTAAGTCGGCCAGTCAAGGTCGACCTTGATCGCGGGAGGTGTCAGTCGCTCCCTGACGGCCTCGGTAAAGCCGGCCATTTCCTCTGCGCTTTCTTCTTTATGCCGCAGCAACATGAGGAAGGCGCCCAGTTGCGTGTCTTCTGCCTTGTCGTCAAGCAGCATGCCCATGGCTTCGCGGGCTTCTTCCCGAGTCAGGTTGCGGGCACCCCGTTTGCCTTTGCCCAGGATGCGTACAAATTGCGCAAAAGGGTGTTCGGCGGGAGTTTCAAGTGTCAGCGCAGCGGGAGTGTTCATAGGCAATTGGTCGGTTTGGGCAGGCCCGCCAGCTTGGCGGCGAGTTTGGCAGGGGTGCCGTTAAACAGTCGGTTGAGATGCAGGCTATTGCCCTTTTCTGGACCCAATTTGAGTGCCGTGTACTTGATCAGAGGGCGAGTGGCAGGTGATAGCTCGAACTCCTGATAAAAGCTGCGCAACAACTCGAGGATTTCCCAGTGTTCGGCGCTCAACTCAATACCTGCCTGCGCCGCCAGTGCCTGAGCAACATCAGCGGACCAGTCGTTGAGGTCGAGCAGATAACCGTCCTTGTCCAGCTCGATATTTTTACCGTTGAGGGTGAGCGTATTCATAGCCAGCTGTTGACCTTGTCGTAACGAATCGACAGCTCGACGAAAGCCGGGTAATCAACGCAGGCCGCCCATGGCGGACATTCCAGGTTGCGTGCCTGCAAGTCCTCTTCAAGGATAAATACGGTTTTTCCAGTCAGGGCTGTGAGAGCAGTGCCTTGAAGCTGCAGGGCATACACCGCGTCGCCACAGAGCAAAAGGGCATCGTCGCTGCCTAACACGCGAAGACAGCTGCTCAGGCGTATGTCAGAAAATGGTGAGTGGCTCACAACATGTAGAGTCGACATCAGAGGGTGATCACTTGGTCATAACGGTCAATAAGAGCGCGGACAGCTTCAGTCGACAAGGGCTGCACATCAATTGCCGCAAGCCCCTCGGTTGAGATGCCGCGTTCGTCAAGGCTGTGGTTGCAGGCAAACAGATCGTCAACGCCGAACATGGACAGGGCCTGCAGATTGGCCGTTAGATTCTTCTGCTGGATGGCTGCGGCATTTTGAGTCGCCAGCAGCTGAAAAATACCGTCATCCATAAACAGCAGAGCAATCGGCAAATCAAATGCACCGCCTGCCAGCACGATATCCAGTGCCTCTTTGGCGCCGGGCCCCGACCACGGTGCCTGACGGCTGATAATCAATAGTGACTTGGGCATTTCAAGGTCCCCCGAAACAGATCAATCGATCGGCCGATTGAATGGCATCGTGCAATTGGCCCAGTCCGGACAACTCCCAGGGTGCATGAACATTGACCCCGGGGCGCTGATAGCGTGCGGACTCGTCTTCATTGAGTACACCGCGGCGCAAGGCAGCGGCAATACAGACCACACCATCGAGTTGGTGCTGGCTGACAAAGGTTGCCCATTGTTGCGCAAGGTCTTGCTCGTCTTGCGGCGTGACGATATTGCTCGAGGCAATATGAACACCGTCCTGATAGAAGAACAAACGGACAATTTCATGGCCGCCTGCCAGCGCTGCCTCGGCAAAGCGCAAGGCTCGACGGGAGGAGGGGGCATGGGCCGCTGAATAAAGGGCAATGGCGAATTTCATGGTGGGCTCTGTCGGCAAATCTGGGGCAATGATAAAGCCAGATGCCCAAAGATGCTTGTGGCAGACAACAAAAAGCCCGCCGAAGCGGGCTTTTGTATAGCGGTTGTTGATCAGTCGTCGCGGCTCATGATGCCGAAAATTTGCAGCAGGCTGATAAACAGGTTGTAGATCGATACATACAGGCTGATGGTAGCCATGATGTAGTTGCGCTCGCCGCCATGAATGATGGCGCTGGTCTGGAACAGAATGCAGACCGACGAGAACAGTACAAAACCGGCGCTGATAGCCAACTGCAGGCCGCTGATCTGGAAGAAGAAGCTCGCCAGCGTAGCGCCCAGCAGAACAAAGAAACCGGCAGTGATGAAACCGCCGAGGAAGCTCATGTCCTTGCGAGTGATCAATACATAGGCAGACAGGCCGCCAAATACCAGAGCCGTCATGGCAAAGGCAGAACTGACCACCTCGGCGCCGCCCTGCATGCCCAGGTAACGGTTGAGAATAGGGCCCAGCAAGAAGCCCATGAAACCGGTGAGGGCAAAGGCAGAAACCAGGCCCCACGCGGAGTCACGCAACTTGTTGGTCAGGAAAAACAGGCCGTAGAAGCCGATCAGTACAACGAAAATATTGGGGTAGCCGACCCGCAACTGTTGCGAGACATAAGCCATCACACCGCTGAAAGCCAGGGTGAGGGCCAGCAAACCGTACGTATTGCGCAGGACGCGGCTAACCTCTAGCTGCTCGGCCTGCACGCTGCTATTAACTGCGTAATCCTGTTCGCGCATGGCGATACTCCTGTGTTTAGAAATGTTAAGTAGCAAAGATCATAGCAGAGGCTCTGAAACAAGCGATCAAGAGAGTTTGACAACGTGTTTCATTCAGGTATTATGGCGCCCGAAACAACGTATAGGAGGTGTGGCCGAGTGGTTTAAGGCAACGGTCTTGAAAACCGTCGACTGTAACAGGTCCATGAGTTCGAATCCCATCGCCTCCGCCATATTGCTACACCGCAGAGCCCGCCTTTTGGCGGGCTTTGTCGTTTCTGGGGGGTGGGGAAGGGCGCTGCACCGAGCTCGTCGTTTTCGCATAGCCTCAGACCGTGTCCGCATCTGGGGCAATTTTAGAGCCCGATCTAGCGTTTTTAACGCCTGTGTTTGAGTCGGAGGGAAAGTGCTTTTTAGCTGTGCACTTTTCGCCGATTTAACAGGTAGCTTTCACAATTTTCACAACCCGTATGTAAACAGTCGCCGCTACCTGCATACCCGTGTACCTCACCTGCTTTTGTTTTGCCTACGAAAGCAAAGTATTCAATATACTTGAGAGCCGTTATTGTCATGAATTCATGAAGGCGCCATTTCGTATTATGCGTACCAAAAACCTCGTCACTAAAATTTCGGTCTGAACATATGTTGTGACTTTATAAATTTGTATGAGTAGGGAGTTCGATGAATAATATAAAGTCTGGATTGATTCATAAGGAGTATGAATATGCCATTACAGCTTGGTCCGATATCTGTTGTGGGGAGAATAATAGACTTCTCCATTCCTGGCACATCGAGAGAGTCTATGATGCCAGATTATATGCATGATATACTCGGTCTATTGATAAGGGCGCTTGAGAATGTAACTCAATGGATTTTTGATAATGCATATAGATTTGATATGCAGCACAAAGATAATATTGCGGCCATAGATTTTGAGATTGACCAGGAAATCAAGGGTGCAGGTGGGCTAAATATGCCTATGGATGTATCCACGTCAAGCAAAATAATCACAAGAGAGAAAAATATCCTGGTAACACTATATATGGCTAAAGAGAATGAGGCTGATAGAAAGGTTAAGGCTTCTAAAGGTTCTGGGGACGGCAGTGATGTACAAGCTTCAAAAAGACCAAGTGCGGGAGTTTTACTCAGGCCGGGAAGATGAGAGTCATAGTTAATACACCTAAACTTCTTGATTGGGCACAGAGGTATGAATTTGCCAGGTTGTCTGAGGTCTATTCAGAAACGGCCCGACGCTTGAAAGAAAAGCAGCAGAAATTGGCTCTCATAGAGGTGGCTAAAGCGACAAATCTGCGCGATGCGAAAGAGCAAGCCAGACATAAACAGTATCCTAGCGCTCCACCCGGCGTCTCTTTAGATGAGAACCTAGAATTTGCGAAAAGCCAAAAAGCATACTTTAGTATTAAGGGTAGGGGTTTTTTGCTCAGCTGGTTTTACACCCAAGTCAGAAACAAGGGCGAGTGGGATTACAAAAAAGGCCAGCCTCAGTATGAGAGCTTCGGCAATTTTAATTATGGTGCTGTTGGTACGGCAGCTGGGATTTCTGAAGCGGTACTTTTAAGAGCAGCTGGTGCTGCACAGTCCTTAGCTGGGACTTCTCAGGCAGAATTCGATAAATGGTGGTCAGAGGCTCCTTGCGGCGATGATCCTGTTGATCAAGTATGGATTAAAGCAGGAATAGATTATGCGAAGTCGAAGGGGTATTAAATGGATTTTTTGGAGTTTGTTTGCTGTTTGTCTTGTGCAGGCTTTGTACATATACATGTCTGCTCCAGGCAGGCCTGATCCTGTCAAGATTACTTCAGTTACAAATGTTGGCCATGGCGGGGCCATCTATGAGGTCTTATATGATTCTGGTGGCGCTACGGTGCCATTGGTCTATAGGTATTTCCTGATGAATCTTCAACCTGGCGATGAAGAAGCGCTTCAGAAAGCAAAGAAGACCGCCCCATTCCTTGTTACAAAAAGCTCTGCAGCTGTTCGCGAGGTTTTAGATGATCGGGTCAAACTAAAAGTTGATGGGGTTATTTATGAGTTTCACAATATCTCATTGTTTAAAGTTGATGGTGAGATCAATGTCGTGAAATTCGATCTTGATTCAACTGACCCATAGATTTTTAGTTGAAAAAAACATCAGCCTAGAAGAAAAATACTCCCGCATAGCATGTGGCCTACAGGCCACGTGCTGTATTTCTCCATAGAGGTCTTGAAAGCAGCCGGCCTCGACAGGTATTAGCGCTCGATTTTTACCTCTGTGCCTCATTGTTTTAGCAACAGATCAGCCTGGATCAGCCCGATCTGTCGACCGAGACTAAAACCCCCAGTCCTCAGCGTTGATGACACGACAGAATGGCCCCGCCAGGGTTGCATTGTGATGAGCGATAATCTGCTGTGCCTTCAACGCAGGGGTGTCACTGCAGGTATGGCCATCGGCAATCAGTACTGCGTCGAACCCAAGGTCTCGTGCCGCGCGGCAGGTGCTGTCGACACAATATTGGGTTTTCATGCCCGTGATGACCACACCCTCAACACCAAGAGCCTGTAGCTGGTCGGCCAGGTTTGTCTTGGCAAAGGCGTTGGGGCGGTTTTTCTCGAAAATCACTTCGCTGCCCTGTAGCACCAGTTCCGGTATCAGTTGGGTCAACGGGCTTCCCGGTTCAATCGGTGAACCGGTAGGGCCGACATGACGGGCGAGAAAGACCGGGGCACCTGCGCTCCGGGCTTTATCCAGCAACGTGTTCAATGTGTCCAACAGGGCCTCGCCAGCCCATGGCTTGTCCGGGCCATGCACCAATCCTACCTGCATATCAAGAATCAACAGTGCATACATGGGGCTTTTCCTTGCGTTTTGGCCAGTGACACAAGGGCAAAAGAAAAGGCCCTTACCATCACTGGCGGGCCTTTGAAGTTCGTGCGTTATGGACTCACGATACCTCTCACGACCCGCCTTCGGCGGTCGTGGTAGTCGTGGTCAAGGCAACTCGTAATTGATTCATGGAGCTGACAGTAGCTGCGTATCAGCGGGTTGGCAAGCAGGAGCAGGAAGCGTCATGACTTCGAGCTGGCCAGCCATATACCCATATGCTTCTTGGAAGCCGCGGCCAATCAAACTTAGACTAAAGGTCGTCCAGCGCAACCTACACGCGCTGTGGTGATACGAGATGTTGCTGGTGGGAGCCTCGTCTTCTTGGGTATGAGCACAAGGCAAAAGGGTAGTTTGCCGCGGTCATCGACGTACTGCGGTGTCTTGAGCTTGAGTTCCAGCACGCACAGTCTGTGCTTTAAATTAAATATTGAACGTAGCCCTGCTACTTTAACGAAACAGTCATAGAGATTCTGTACGCCGAGGTGCTGCGTGGGGGGGTAATTAAAAGTATGGGGTCAGTCATGCAATATTTTGAGTTTATTATGGTTCTGTGGGGGCTCATAATGAATAGCGGGTAATTTGTTTTTCGGTAATATTAATTAAGTGCGTGTGCTTTGCAGGCATTTCTTTAATTATCGGGGGGCGGGATCATGAAGACGCTGGGGGTTTTGCTATGGGTTTTTGTGACAGTTATATTAAAGGCTCCTTATTCATGGGCCGAGCCACCAGGTACGGTATGGCGAATGGATACCCGGCCGGAACAGCTGATATTTCACGCTGGTTTCCAGGCCTGGGGTAGTAACTTTAATGTTCATGACCATGTGACCGGCGAGTCATGCGTCAACAGGCAACAGGGGCAGCGAGATTCAGGCTTTGTCTCAACCGCGGCAAACTTTCAGTTCATTCGCACTGCCGCAGCTGCCAGGGCTTTTGCCCAACCCGGTCAGCGTATTTATCTTTATCGCGTCAGGCCGGACAGCAACTTCTTCAATGCCGAGGCCTCATTGCGGACATTGCATGACAACAACCCGCAAGTCCCGATCACCCCCTTGAACTACCATCCCTCACGGGCAGCCAATGAATATATAACGCCGACCCTCATTCCTACTCAAAATATCAGGGATGTGGAGTCCTATATTGTTGTCGACGGTGAGTTGCAAGTTTCAACTGCTCAGGTTAACCCCCGTTATGTGGCCGATAATACCCGAGCCACGAACAGGCCCTATTTCAACGGTGAAGCCCCACGAGAAAGAAGGCCTACCTGGTTGGGCATGATCCCGATGGTCGGGGCGTGCCTGGCTGCGTCGCGTTCGGATCTGAAGCAAGATATTCCAGCAATAATGTTTACCCTGGAGTCTGTTTATAACAGCAGTACCTCCATTATTAACCATGATGAGCTATAAACGTTGAGGAGTATGAGCATGCGTCTTGCAGCCTTGTTGTTGGTGTTGAGTGTCAATGCTTTTGCCGAAGAGCCTGGCTTGATGGGTGTGAGTCGGGATATAAAGTGCGCGCAGGGCACGGTGAAGCAAATACATATAGGGGCAGGTAACTACGACAGCGGCAATGGGATCAGCGTAATGTTAACTTCGACCGGAACGCGCTGGTGGGCAGTTCATGGGGAGCGCAATCTGAATGATCCCACAGGTTATGCACTGCTTAATATGCTGTCCCTGTCGAAGCTGACAGGCCAGCAAGTGTCTCTTCTGGATGAATCCGGCGGCGGATGTAATTACTTTACGGGTGTGGTCTTGACAAATATATATTAAGTTTCGAGGGGTCACTATTCAAGTGGGTGCGGCACACTTGCAGAATAAAGGTGTTTGTTGTCTGCACTTTGCCGCGCCCGCTGTTAATTGTGTCCTGTACGATTTGCGATACAGAACACTCAGCGCCATCGCTAAGCAGTGGCCTGTGCGGCGTCTGTTTAAAGTATGCAGGGGGATACAAGGGCTGGTATTGGCATGTTCAGGTCTAAGCGGTCATGAGGGTGTGCAGCCCGATGGTGGATTATTCAGAGGAATTCCTACGCTTGAAAGTGCACGACTGAAACAGTTCGAGGGGTTTATTTATTACAAGTCACCCGCCTCGCCGGCGGTGTGATTTAGGGTGTCCATAGAGCCCGACTTGACCAAGCGCATGCTCAACCAATGATCAGCCTGATCGCGCTGAAAGCCTGTGGCAAGGAAGCATCAGGCACGAAATAAAATACGGGGCCAAAAGCCGGGTGCGCCAACTTCCCGCCCACTCAAGGCTCCTGTGCTGTACATACAGCGAAATGAGCCTGGCCGCTGTTTTTTCGGGGCTGGAGGTGTCCAGGGCGCTGAGGCGACTCTATCGCCCTTGATTTCGAAGTTCTGCAGGCGTGTATGCCGTCCGTTCTCCAATAATTCAGGTTTCCGCTATCTGATGTTCGGCAACGACGTTAATCTCGGTGGGTGCCGGTTTCGTCTAGGCGCATATTTATGTCTGCAACTTCAAGGGTCTCCATGGATAGAATCGCCTTCAAACCGCTCCTTCTCGTCGCCGGCCTCCTGGCGTTCATGCCAATGGCCCACGCCGCCAGCACGCTGGTTTACTGCTCCGAAGCCAGCCCCGCCGGCTTTGACCCCAGCCAGTACACCAGCGGTACCGATTTTGATGCCTCCGCCGAAACCGTGTTCAACCGCCTGATCCAGTTCAAACGGGGTAGTACTGAAGTCGAACCTGGCCTGGCCACCCGCTGGGATGTCTCCAATGACGGCCTGACCTACACCTTCCACCTGCGCGATGGCGTCAAGTTCCATACCACCGATTTCTTCACCCCGACCCGGAATTTCAACGCGGATGACGTGTTGTTTACTTTCGATCGCCTGCTGGATGCCCAGAGTCCGTTCCGCAAGGCTTACCCGTCCGAATCGCCCTATTTCACCGATATGGGCTTGAACACCACGATCAAGAGCGTCGACAAGCTCGACGACCGCACCGTGCGTTTCAACCTCAATAACGTTGATGCCGCCTTTGTGCAAAACCTGGCCATGAGCTTCGCCTCGGTGCAGTCCGCCGAATACGGAGCCCAACTGCTCAAGCAGGGCAAGGCTGAAGAGATCAATCAGAAACCGGTGGGCACCGGGCCGTTTGTGTTCAAGCGCTATCAGAAGGACTCGCAGATTCGTTACGTCGGCAACAAACAGTACTGGAAGCCCGAGGATGTGAAACTCGACAACCTGGTTTTTGCCATCACCCCTGACGCGGCGTCGCGCCTGCAGAAACTCAAAGCCGGGGAGTGCCAGGTCAGCGGTTACCCGCGACCGGCGGATATCGAAGTGATGAAGCAGGATCCCAACTTGCGAGTGCTGCAGCAAGCCGGGTTCAACCTGGGGTTTCTGGCTTACAACGTGACACATCCGCCGCTGGACCAACTCAAGGTGCGTCAGGCCCTGGACATGGCCATCGACAAGCCGGCAATCATCAAGGCCGTGTACCAGAGCGCAGGGCAATTGGCGCAGAACGCCTTGCCACCTGCGCAGTGGTCTTATGACCCGACAATCAAGGATGCCCCCTACGACCCGGTCAAGGCCCGGCAGCTTTTAAAAGAAGCAGGGGTTGCACCAGGGACCACTATCAACCTGTGGGCGATGACCGTTCAACGTGCCTCCAACCCGAACGCGCGTATGTCGGCACAAATCATCCAGCAGGATTGGGCCAAGGTCGGCATCAAGGCCAATATCGTTAGCTACGAGTGGGGCGAGTACATCAAGCGCGCCAAGAACGGCGAGCACGACGTGATGATTTACGGCTGGACGGGCGACAACGGCGACCCGGATAACTGGCTCGGCGTGCTCTACAGCTGCGCGGCGGTCAAGGGCAGCAACTACGCCAAATGGTGCAACCCAGACTATGACAAGCTGGTGCAGCAAGCCAAGCTCAGCAGCGACCGCGAACAACGCATCAAGTTGTATCAAGAGGCGCAGAAGATCCTCAAGGAGCAAGTTCCGATTACACCCATTGCGAACTCGACGGTTTTCCAGCCCCTGCGCAAGGAAGTGACTGATTTCAAAATCAGCCCCTTTGGGCTGACACCGTTCTACGGGGTGAGCCTGGATAAGTAACAGCAAGCCCCAACTGAGTGCACCAGAAGCCCGGGATGGTTTTTGGTGCGCTCGCGGCACCGAAATAACCTCGCTATAGACGTGAATAGGCCAAAGTCTTATGCAAGGTATGCACTGAAATAATGCGTTTGCTGCCGAATTTGAATATGCCGAACTTACAGGCGCTTCTTTAATAGAGGCCAAGGCGCATGTTGGTTTGCTATGCGTACAAAGTTTGCAAGGTTCTGTGGATAACCCCCGCCTTCAGGGTGACGAGCTGTCCCATCGAAACGTCATGATGGATGCGGCTGTTGTGTGTGAGCGGCTCTGGATGCAGTTTGGAACCTGGTTGAACCATGAGCGAAGCCTTTATTTATGTGCGTTGACTTTTAACCGGTTCGGGCAGTGGCAGAGTGCTCTGGATAGTGCTGGCAAGGCACTGGTCATTATCGAATCGAACGGGGTGGAGGAGGTGGACAGGGCATTCTTGCTGCTTCAAGTGTCTAAAGCTTGCCAAGGGCTGGGCAATAGGGGAAGCGCTGATGAGGCACTCCATGCTGCAGACCGGATTGCTCAGGGTTTCGATTCGCAACTGAGTCGTTGGTTTTTGGATGTGCGTTCCAAGTTAAAGGTCGCGGACTTTGTGCCTGCTGATTGAAACGGATTAAACATCAGGGGGGTCATCAATGAGAGTACGGATCCATTGTAATGTCTTCAGTGACCATGCAAAAAGAAGCAGTATATCCTCCCCCATGATTTACCTCATGTTAGCAATGCAAGATGCTGCCCGGTGTGATGCGCAGTCGCTGGATCAGGGTGCAGGGACAGAAAAGCTCTTGCCTTTCTCCACTACCCAGGTGGCAAGAACGGTAGCGCCCTGTGGGCCCGCTTTGCTGATGTGGGGTTCGTGCGCCAGGTGTTGAAAACTGTCACCGGCCTTTATTCGCTTTTCAGGCTGCCCATCCATTGTAATGATGACCTCGCCTTCAAGCACATAGGCGACTTCTGGTCCTGTATGTATGTGGCGAGCCTTGACTTCGTTCGGGGCGAGTACTGCTTTTTGCAAGCCCATTTGATAGTGGGTATCAGGCATGTCGATTCGTTGCAACACGTCAGACTTTGCGGGTGTTGGCATGTCTGCGATGGCAGCTCCCGCCCAGAGGACGGCACTCAACATAAATATGGCTGGGGGCGTGCCTTTCATTATTTGATTTCCGGTTTATGACGCTTGATTGGCTGTGCGAGTCAGACGTTTTTAGGTGTTCATGTTTTAAGTTTATCGCGTAAAAACAATAGATTTTTGGGCTCGCTAAGGTATGTAGTTTTTTTCTGTTACTTGTGTGGTTCATTTCTTTTCATATTTGTGCGAAATTTAATGTGTGTCATGTTTTTTTTAGTGTGTCGTTATTATGTTGTTCGTTCATTCCATCATTTTCTTGTGGTCATTGGCTGTTCCCGGGGGCGTGCAAAAATGCGCAGAGGCCAGCACAGAAATAAGCTAAGTGACTGATTTATAAAAACAAGCATGTATCTAAATGTTTCTGATGGTTTTGCGGTCAATAATGCCGCTTGCGAGATAATTGATAGGGCAAAACCTCTCCAGCATGACGTTTTAGCTGAATTTTGTTGTGTATATGGTGAAATTACCTGCGCAACACTTCCTATACTGCCCGCGGTGTCTACGTACCTGTACAGTTCAGCCAATCACGATGAGTGATCGAACTGCTATGGCGATAGCCACCCTGCGTAAATGAGGTGGTGTCCGCGTCGTCTTGTTTCCTGCACCTAATAAGTCTAAGAATGAGAAAAAGTGTAATGAATAAACAGTCGATCCAGATTGCGCTTGCGTACATGTCCGTAGTTATCGGTGGTGGCTTTGCCTCCGGGCAGGAGGTGCTGCAGTTTTTCACCGGCTATGGGCTTATCGGTATCCTGGGCACCCTGGTAAGCGGTTTGATGTTTGCCTTCCTCGGTATGCAGATCGCCCGCATGAGTTCGAAGATGCAGGCCAACTCGCACAAGGAAGTACTCTACGCCCTGTTCGGCGCACGTCTGGGCTGGGTCGTCGATGTGGTGCTGTCATTCTTCCTCTATGGGGTTGGTGTGGTGATGCTGGCCGGTAGCGGTTCGATTTTTGCCCAGCAGTACGATCTGCCCCCATTGTTTGGCGGTGTATTGATGACCGTGCTGGTGATCGCCACGCTGTGCATGAACGTCAAGCGCATCATTGATCTGATCAGCGCAGTCATGCCTTTTCTGCTGGCGATGGTGCTAATCATCACGACCTACTCGATTTTCAGCTACAACGCTCCAATCGAGACCCTGGATGCTGTGGCGCGTGAAAACAACGAGACGGTCACTGGCAACTGGTTTGTCGGCGCCTTGCTCTACGCTTCGTTCAATATCGCGGTAGGTTTCCCGATGCTGGCAGTGATCGGTGGCATGACCAAACAACCCAAGGCGGCCGCTCTCGGCGGTGTGCTCGGCGGGCTTGGTTTGGGCGCCCTGATCCTGTTGTTGAACATCGGCCTGTTTGCCAACATCAACCAGCTGCAGGGTATTGAAATGCCGTCCCTGGCACTGGCCGGACGCATCTCGCCACTGCTCTCGGTGGTGATGTCCATCGCACTGGTTTGCATGGTCTACAGCACTGCGGTTGGGATGTTCTTTGCCTTCAGTGCACGCTTTGCCAAGCCGGAATCGGGCCGTTTCAAGTTGTTTAGTGCAGTGACCGTTTGTGTCGGCCTGGCTTTGAGCCTGGGTGGTTTCAGCAAGTTGGTGGGCACCGTGTATCCGCTGCTGGGCTACGTAGGCTTTGCGCTGATCCTCGCCATTTGCTTCAGCTGGCTGCGCAGCCGCTCGCTGGCCAAGGCGGAAAAAACCGCGCTGGACGCGGTCTCCTGACCCCGGCAGCCGCCGAACGCAAGTTCGGCGGCTTCCTTCCTAGCCCTGCTGTTCAAGTATCTGGTTGACGTCCCGGACCCTGGCGTAATCCATTGCCATGCTGGCAAGCGACAGTGCATGTACATCCTCGGCAGGCCACAGGCGTCCATTCAGGTCTATCTGATCGAATGTATAGCAGGCATCCGATCCCACAATCACATCGAACCCCAGGCAACCTGCTGAGCGAACCGTGCTCTCTACGGAATTATTGGTGATCACGCCGACGATGACCAACTGCTCAATCCCGCGCGTGCGCAACCAGCGTTCCAGGCCTGTGTTGGTAAATGCATCGGGTACGTTCTTTTCAACCACGTGCTCACTATCGAGCGGGGCCAGCCCCTCCTGAAACTCGCAGCCAGGCTGGCCGGGCCAGAATACCGAGGCAGGCGATCGGGATATATGCCGGACATGGACTACCGGACGCTGTACATGCCGCCAGGTTTCCAGCAGGCGCTGTACGTTGAGCTCGGTGTGCGGGTTGTTTCTGCGACCAAGCCCGGGAAGGCTTATGCCTTTTTGCATATCGATGATGATCAGTGCCGCATCGGATTTGATCAGGGGCATGGCCGTTCCTCTGGCTGGGGATAGGGAGCACCATGCTAAGTCTATTGCGCCGGGGTCACCAGATGGCTACAGGTCTTTATCCTGGCTCAGGGTTTGCGGTTCGCCGTGGCTGATCATCCATTTCAGCAAAGCCCTCACCGGCACTGTATGGGTGCTCTCGACCCACTGAACACCTTCATGGCTGTAATGCTCGATATAGCGGCTGAGTACCAGCGTGTCGCGATCGCTCGACAGGCGCAGGCTTGTTTCGCGACAGTGCAGGGCGGCGTTGGCACGCTTTACCAGTCGCTGTTCCAGGATCATGGCCGGGTTTTCGCAAGGCATGGGTACACGCGTTCTTGGCAGGAAAGAGGTCTGATCCTCGCATTCGCGGTTTGCCTGGATATGTCTGCTTTTTTGCCTGGCCGCAACTTTGTTACCAAGTTGAAATATATGACGCAGCGGGATGAATAGTTTTAGATGGAAGCCTTTACATACCTTAAGTGGAATGCGCCGGTGAGCAGCCTTTTGATCGTGGACGATGACCTGGAGGTCCTCGCGCTTCTGAAGAAGTTTTTTGTACAACACGGATATTCGGTGGAGGTGGCCACCGATGGCACGTCACTGTGGGCGGCGATGGCGCTGCAACCACCGGACCTGATTATTCTCGACTTGATGCTGCCTGGCGAAAACGGCCTGATGCTGTGTCAGCGTTTGCGTCAGCAATACCCCACGCCGGTCATCATGCTGACGGCCATGGGCGAGCTGAGTGATCGGGTCGTCGGTCTTGAAATGGGCGCCGATGATTATCTGAGCAAACCTTTTGATGCCCGGGAACTGTTGGCCAGGGTGCGTGCCGTGTTGCGCCGGGCAGGGCAGGGCCAGCCCTCGGTCGGGCAGGTGCCGCGGCCACTGATGAAGTTTGCGGGCTGGCAACTGGACCTGACCCGCCGCGAACTTCGTTCCCCGGATCAGGTGATGATTCCCTTGTCTGCCGGAGAGTTCGATTTGTTGTTGGTGTTTGTCGAACATCCCCAGCGCATTCTGACTCGCGAACTGTTGCTGGATCTGGCTCGTGGCGCTGGCCATGACGCGTTCGATCGCAGCATCGACGTACAGGTCAGCCGTTTGCGGCGCAAGCTGGAGTTCGACAGCAAAGGGGTCGAGATGATTCGCACCGTGCGCAATGTCGGTTACCTGTTCACGCCCGGGGTGACCTGTCAGTGACGGGCTGGATTTCAGGCTGGCGCCTGCGCTCACGCAACACCATCGCACGCTGGATTGCCTTGACCACCATTGTCGCGATGCTTACGGCGCTGGCATTCAATGCGCTGTTTACTCAGTTGGCGGGTGTTTGGGCTTACCCGCCGCTGAGTGAAATCGGGCTGCTGGAAAAGATTTCCCTGACGACCAAGCTGATCGAAGCTTCGCCGGCGCCACAGCGCCAACGTCTGGCTGCGGCAGCCACTGACAGCGCCCTGAGCATCAGTTGGCATGCCAGCCGTGCCGGCCTGGATTTGCCGCAGGTGGCCGAAGCGGCCAGTCGCACGGCCACGCCGCTGGCGCAGCGACTGTTCAATAGCCCAGAGCGACGCCTCGAAGCCTATCAGCCTGATGACTGGCCACAGCACAACGGGCATTACGCCCTGCTGGTGCAACTGGAGGATGGCTCATGGCTTATGTTCAGCATCGCATCGCGCAGCTGGGGCCTGGGCCAATGGCAGCGAAACCTGATTTTGATCCTGCTGGTGTTGTTGTCCACGGTGCTTGTGGCGCTGATCGCCACTCGCCATCTGGCCAGGCCTTTACAGCAATTTGCCGAGGGCGCTCGGCGTTTTGGTGTCGATTTTCGTGCGCCGCCCATTGAACCGATTGGCCCCCGGGAGATCCGTCAGGCCATTCTTGCGTTCAACGCCATGCAAGCGCAGTTGCAGCATTTCATCAAAGACCGTACCCAGATGCTCGCGGCCATTTCCCATGACTTGCGCACCCCGCTGACACGCATGCGACTGCGCGGTGAGTTTATTGACGACCCGGACCAACAACAGCGTCTGTTTCGCGATGTAGACGAGATGCAGGCCATGATCAACTCCAGCCTGGAGTTCTTTCGCGACGATGCCCGGCTGGAGCAGGCCACGCAATTTGACCTGGCAGGGTTGTTGCAAACCCTGATTGATGACTACCGCGACCAGTCCATTGACATTGCCTTCAACGGTCCTGAGCACCTGGTGTATTTGGGCCGGCCGCTTGGCCTGAAACGGGTGATGACCAACCTGCTGGATAACGCTATCAAGTACGCAGGCGAGCCGGCCATCGAGCTGAGTCGGGACGATGAGCAGGTCACTGTTTTCGTTCTTGACCGGGGGCCGGGCATTCCTGTCCAAAGTCATGAGCAGGTGTTTGTGCCTTTTTATCGGCTTGAAGAATCGCGCAACAAAAGCACCGGCGGGGTGGGGCTCGGACTGTCGGCAGCCAGAGCGATTGTGCTGGAACACGGCGGTTCGCTAACCCTGAGCAACCGCACGGGTGGCGGGTTGGCGGTGAGGGTTGTGTTGCCGGTGCTCAAGGGGGCAGGGTGAATGATCTTCTGCAGAGAGTGCCGGGCACCCCGGCACTCTCAGCCTCTTGGCCCCTCAGACCGCAGCGACGGCTTGCGCCGCATTTTCGGGTGTCGCCACATCATGCAAGGAAATCCGCGAGGTCTCCGGCAATGCCAGGCCGCCAGCCAGGGCGAGCAGTGCAACGGCCATCAGATAAAACGCGGGCGACATATTGCTGCCGGTGGTGCTGATCAGCCATGTCGCCACCAGCGGTGCGGTGCCGCCAAAAAGGGTGTACGCCATGTTGTAGGTGATGGCCGAAGCGGTATAGCGAGTGCGGGTCGGAAACGTCTCCGAGAGCAAAGCTGCGGTCACCACGCCACACAACACCGCGCCAATTGCCAGCAGCATGACACCGACGATGGACGCTGCGAACCCGCCCGAGCTGGCCATCAGGAACGACGGATACACCGCGACCATCAGTAGAACGCACGCGGTCACCACGGTCGCCCGCCGCCCGACCCGGTCCGAATACAGCCCGGCCAGCGGGCAGATGGCGGCGGCGAAGAGCAGGGCGATCAGCGACACCAGCAAAGCGGTTGCCCGGCTCAAGCCGCCCGCGACCTGCAAGTAGGTCGCGAAGTAAGTGGTGAACATGTAGAAGGACAGTGCCGTCAGCGACACAAAGGCTCCCAGGCAGCAGATCGCTGCGCCATGGTTGCGCAAGGTGTCCTTGAGTGGGGAGTGGGCGACCGCATGCTCCTCCTTCACGGCCTGGAAGGCCGGGGTTTCATCCAGCTTCCAGCGCAAATAAAGCCCTACCAGGCCCAGTGGCGCAGCAATCAGGAACGGCAGGCGCCAGCCCCAACTGCCCATGCTTTCAGCGGATAACGAAGCCTCAAGGGCGTAGGCCACTACGGCCGCAGCGGCAAAAGCGGAAAATGTCGAAACCGGCACAAAGCTGCCGTACCAGGCTCTTTTATCGCTGGGGGCGTGCTCCATCAAATAGGCACAGGCCCCGGCGTATTCACCGCCTGCAGAAAAGCCCTGGGCGCAACGAATCAGGGTGAGCAGGATCGGCGCCATAACCCCGATTGCAGCATAAGTGGGCAATATACCGATCAAGGTAGTGGCCCCGGCCATCAGCAAAATGGTCATGGCAAGGGTACGCTTGCGGCCTATCCTGTCCCCCAGCATGCCGAAAAAAATCCCGCCAAGGGGGCGAAAGGCAAAGGCCACCGCAAACACAGCAAAGGTCTTGAGCAATGCGGCACTGGCATCGCCACTGGGGAAAAACTGCTGAGCGATGGTGGTGGCCAGAAAACCGTAGACGGCGAAGTCGAACCATTCGACGAAATTACCGATGGCGGCGGCGACAATCACTTTTCTCAGCGTTTCAGGGCTGACCTGCTCTATGGATACGCTTGTCATGCTGCACCTCGACCTGTCCTCAGTAAGGAGTGATTATCGAGGCAGCGGCTGAAACGATTCGCTCTAAAAGTGTCATCGGCATAGTCAGTACCGACTTCTCAGAGGTCAAGCACGGGGGCTACAGGCTACCGGGCGAACTTTTTGGCCCCGGCAACGCACAGGATCACCGCCGCTGTAACACCAAACATGCCCATGCTGACAGTCTCGTGCAGCAAGGTGGCAGCCAGTGCCAGGCCAAAAAATGGTTGCAGCAGCTGCAACTGCCCAACGGCGGCAATCCCGCCCTGGGCCAGCCCCCGGTACCAGAATACAAAGCCTATCAGCATGCTGAAGATCGAGATGTAAGCCAGGCCGAGCCAGGCAGGTACGCTAATGCCTTTGAACGAAGCGGGGGCCCACAACCATGCCAGCGGAGCCATCAATGGCAGTGACAGCACCAGTGCCCATGAAATGACCTGCCAGCCGCCCAGCGTACGCGACAACCTGGCCCCTTCGGCATAGCCAAGACCGCAGATCAATACAGCCAGAAGCATCAGGATGTCACCCTCGGGCGCTGCGCTCAGGCCCTGCGCCAGGGCATAGGCCACGACGCACGCGCTGCCCAGGATCGAGAACAGCCAGAACGCTGGCCGTGGCCTTTCACCCCCGCGCACCACGGCGAAAATGGCGGTAGACAGCGGCAGCAGGCCAAGGAAGACAATGGTGTGGGCCGATGTCACATGCTGCAAAGCCAGCGCGGTCAGCAGCGGAAACCCCACCACCACCCCGGTTGCCACCAGCAGCAGGGGCACCAGCTGGTTGCGCTGCGGCCGCCGGGCCTTGAACAACCCGAGCATGGCCAGGGCCAGTACCCCGGCAATACTGGCGCGGGCCAGGGTGAGGAACACGGGATCGAACTCCAGCACCGCCACCTTGGTTGCGGGCAATGAGGCGCTGAAAATGACCACGCCGATAAAGCCGTTGATCCAGCCGCTGAGGTTTTTTTCGGTGGTGGGGTGTTGCAGGTGGGAAGTACGTTCCATCGAGTCTCAGGCTCCAGGCTAATCGCGGGATTGCATTCAATGCATCCTAGGGCTGATGATTAATGACAATCAAAAAATTGTCATGGATACAAAGCCCGATGTCCCGTTCCCGCTACAAGCTGCTGGTAGACGCGTTTGCCGACGATATCCGCTCAGGCCGTTTGCCGCCGGGCACGCGTTTGCCTACCCATCGCCAGCTCGCAGCCAGCGAAGGGCTGGCGCTGGTCACGGCCAGTCGCGTGTATGCCGAGCTAGAGGCCATGGGGCTGGTCAGTGGCGAAACCGGGCGTGGCACTTTTGTCCGGGAAACCTCGCTACCACCAGGCCACGGTATAGACCAGCCCGACGTGATCGCGGGGATGCTGGATCTCAATTACAACTATCCCTCCTTGCCGGGCCAGGCCGAACTGTTGCGTACTGCGCTGCGGCAGTTGGCGTTGTCTGGCGATCTGGAATCGTTGTTGCGCTACCAGCCCCATGGCGGGCGCCTGCATGAGCGCGCCTCGGTCGCGAGGCACCTGGCCAGGAGCGGGTTGAATGTGCCCGCCGAACAGGTGTTGATCGTCAACGGCGCACAACACGGGTTGAGCGTGGTGCTGATGGCACTGCTCCAGCCTGGTGACGTGATCGCGGTGGACGCCTTGACCTACCCGGGTTTCAAGGCACTGGCGCTGGCCCTGCACCTTGAATTGCTGCCCATCCCGAGCACGGAAAGCGGGCCGGATCTGGATGCCCTCGCCAGTCTGTGTCGCCGTCGCTCTGTGCGTGCTGTCTACAGCATGCCGACGTTGCACAATCCGTTGGGGTGGGTGATGAGCCTGGAGCAGCGCCAACACTTGGTCGCGATCGCCCGGGCACATGATCTGCATATCATCGAAGATGCGGCCTACGCTTTTCTGGTCGATAACCCGCCGACGTCTTTGGCTGACTTGGCGCCGGAAAGAACCGTTTACGTGTCTGGGTTTTCCAAAAGTGTCGCAGCGGGTTTACGCGTGGGCTTTATCGTCGCGCCCGCAGAAAAGGTCAGTGTTCTTGAGCGGATAATCCGAGTGACTGCCTGGAATGCTCCCGGTGTGATGACCGCTATCACCAGTGCCTGGCTCGACGATGGCACCGTGACCCGGCTGGAGTCGCAAAAGCGCAAAGACGCACAGGCAAGGCAGCTCATTGCTGATGAGCAGTTGGCGGGGTTGCACAGGATCCGCCATCCTTCGTCCTACTTTGTCTGGTTGCCTCTGTCAGAGGACGCCCGGGCGGACCAGGTTGTTGCGGCGTTGGCGCGTGAGCAGGTCTCGGTGTCGACCGCGCAGCCCTTTGCAACTTCGGCCCATGTGCCCCATGCGATAAGGCTGGCGCTGGGCTCGGTGGGCATGACGGCCCTGCGTGAGGGCCTGGCGAAAGTGAAGTGGGTGGTTCAGGCCCATGCCTAGGGGTGGCCGTACTCAGGCCATGGGCGGCAACCGGCGTTTGACCGGGCTTTTTTTGATGATCGACGTATTGGTTTCGGCGTAGGCATTGAGGCCATCAAGCAGGCTGTCCAATTGCTCGATTGAACGCACATGCAGACGGGCAATAAAACAGTCATCGCCCGTCACCTTGTCGCACTCGGTGAACTGGGGGATGTTCTGGATCTGGCGCTCCACTTCCTGCAACTGCCCCGGTAGCGGTCGAATGCGGATGATGGCCTGGAGTTGATAGCCAAAGGCTTTGGGATCGACTTCCACGGTGTAACCCTTGATCACTTCGCGCTCTTCGAGCTTGCGAATGCGCTCGGCGACGCTGGGTGACGACAGGCCGCTGAGGCTGGCCAGTGTTTTCAGGGAGCTGCGTGAGTCTTGCATCAGTGCGCTGATCAACAGCTGATCTATCTCGTCGCTCATCTTTGCTCCTTAGGCCAAATTGGCAGAATGCCTTAACACTAAAGGCAAAAATGACGAATTGCCTTTTCTGGATTATGGCGCTGCATGAATCGCGATTGCCATACTGTTTCCTACTTTGAGGGAGGCAAATATGGACAAAACCACGCAACGCGGTTCGCTGGAAATGGTCGCAGCCATGCTTATCTCCGGCACCATTGGCTGGCTTGTCCTGCTAAGCGGGCAAGCAGTGCTGGATGTGGTGTTCTGGCGCTGTGTGTTTGGCGCGGTGACGTTGCTGCTGATCTGTGCGCGGATGGGTTTTTTACGCCGCGGTCTGCTGAACCGCACTACCTTTGCGCTGGTAGTTTTGAGCGGCGTGGCCATCGTTGCCAACTGGGTGTTGTTGTTCGCGTCCTACTCCAGGGCCTCAATCGCCATTGGTACGGCGGTCTACAACGTTCAGCCATTTATCCTGCTCGGTCTGGCAGCGTTGTTCCTGGGTGAAAGAATAACCCTGCACAAACTGGCCTGGCTGGTGGTGTCGTTTGTGGGCATGTTGGCGATCGTCAGCGCCCACCACGGGCAAGGGGAGAGCGGCAGTGAGTACTTGCTGGGGATTGCCCTGGCGCTGAGTGCGGCCTTGATGTACGCCGTGGCCGTGCTGATCATCAAACGCCTGCGCGGGATCCCCCCGCACCTGATCGCGCTGATCCAGGTCAGCACCGGCGCACTGCTGCTGGCACCCCTGGCCAACGTCACTGAGCTGCCTGCTGGCGCACAGGCGTGGGGCGCCTTACTGACGCTTGGCGTAGTCCATACCGGCTTGATGTATGTACTGCTCTACGGAGCAATCCAGAAACTGCCCACGGCATTGATCGGAGCACTGAGCTTTATCTACCCCATTGCCGCGATATTTGTGGACTGGTTTGCCTTTGGCCATCGCCTGGAACCGCTGCAATGGGTGGGCGTGGCGGCGATTTTAATCGCGGCAGCCGGGATTCAGCTGGGGTGGCGGGTGGGAGGGCGGCGGGTAGTGAGTGGAGGATAATGGCTGTTTAAATGCACTTGGTCACTGTGAGCGTTCATGGCCAAGTGCATTGATGGGCCTGGCTTAAATCCCCGACCGACTCATCGGGCTGATCATGCGCACGCCCAGACTCAGTGCCTGGGTTACCAGCGCTCTCATATCGGCGGTGTTTTCGTTGTTGACGCACTGCGCCAGTTTTTCGCCCAGGGTCGGCGCAGTGTCGGTGCCTTCCGGGTAAGCGCGCAGGATCAGCAGCCCGCTGTTGGTCAGAACCACTTCGTAAAAGGCTACGCCCGACATGCCGTCGAAGTGGATGTAGCCAATATCCGCCAGCCATTTGACCGTGGCCAGGAACAGGTTCTCTTCTTTTTCCAGCGCCTCGCGGTTGCTGTCCGCCAGGCCTTTGTAGTCGATAAAGCGCTCGGCAGTCAGGGTGATGGGCAAGGGGAAGTTACGGTACAGGTGGCCCAGGATCAGACCGGCATAGCAGTCGAACAATTCGATATTGTTGGACGGCAAGGTGTTGATCGAGTGAACGTTTTTTTCTGTGAGGTGACCGGCTAATCCTTTGAACATGCGAACCTCTGTCAGCTGTGTCTGTATGGCGTGACTGAATAAGCGTACCCATTGGTATAGCACAGTCATGCCCGGGGAACCTGACCTGTGGCAATTGTTACAAGGTAAGACGTATCGCCTGGAAAACCCCTAAAAAATCAGATGCATAACTGGCTATTTAAAATCAGCCTGCTATTACTGTGGGGCGCGATAACCTGCGTACGGCCCGTTTGGCCGAGGCCATTTCATATCAGGAGGATAGATGTCAAAACCCGCATGGATGCGTAACACCCTGGTGGCTGCGGCCTTGTTGAGTGTGTTGGCAGCGCCTGTTGTCTCAGCGCAGGACCGCACCCTGCAACTGGCCATTGGTGATGAGCCGACCGAAGGCTTTGATCCGATGCTGGGCTGGAGCCACGGCAGTTATCTGCTGTTGCACAGCCCTTTGCTCAAGCAAAACGAAGATTTGTCCTGGAGCGGTTTTCTCCTCAGCGATTATCAGGCCAGCACGGATGGCAAGACCTGGACCCTCAAGCTCAAGCCCGACCTCAAGTTCTCCGACGGCTCGCCACTGACCGCCAAGGACGTGGCTTACACCTACAACAATGCGGCGGCCAGTGGTGGCAAGGTCGATATGGGCAACTTCCTCAAGGCCGAGGCGGTTGATCCGCTCACGGTGCGTATTGAGCTCAAGGCGCCGCAAAGCACGTTCGTCAATGTGCTCGGTTCGCTGGGGATTGTCTCGGCAGACCAATACGACGCCAAAACCTACGCGCAAAAGCCGATTGGCGCCGGGCCTTATCGGTTGGTCAGCTACCAGCCGGGTCAGCAGTTGATCGTTGAGGCCAACCCGTACTACGCAGGGCAGAAGAACGATTTCAACAAACTGGTGTTTGTGTTCCTGGATGAAGACAGCGCTTTCGCTGCCGCCCAAAGCAAGCAGCTGGGTATTGTGCGCATCGCCCCTGCGCTGGCCGTGACGCCTGCCGCGGGCATGAAACTGTGGGTTCGCCCCAGTGTGGAAAACCGTGGCATCGTGATGCCAACCCTCGCGTCCGGTAAAAAAGATGCCCAGGGCTACCCGATTGGCAATGATGTGACGGCTGATGTGGCCATCCGCAAAGCCATCAACTACGCCATCAATCGCCAACTGCTTGCCGATCAGATTCTCGAAGGCCACGCGATCCCGGCCTACACCGGCGTGCAGGGTTTACCGTGGGATAACCCGGATGCGCTGTTCAAGGATGGCGATACCGACAAAGCCCGGCAGATACTGGAAGACGCAGGCTGGATTGAAAACGCCCATGGCATCCGTGAAAAAAACGGCCTGCCGGCCAAAATCACCCTGTGGTACGCCAGTGGCGATGCCACTCGCCGGGATCTGGCCCAGGCCGTGCGCTCAATGCTCAAGCCCGTGGGCATCGACGTAGACCTGAAGTCCGGCAGTTGGGAAACCGTTGAGCGCAACATGCACGCCAACCCGACCCTGTTTGGCTGGGGCAGCCTCGACCCGATGGAGCTTTACCATCACTACAGCAGCAAGGCGGCAGGCGTGGAATACTACAACCCCGGTTATTACCAGAACCCGGTTGTCGATCAGCATCTGCAGCAAGCCCTCGATGCGCCGACCTGGCAGCAGGCGGTGCCGTTCTGGCAGCAAGTGGAGTGGGACGGCAAAACCGGCGTCGGCGTTAAAGGAGATGCCGCCTGGGCCTGGTTGCTCAATGTTCAGCACACTTACCTCACCGATGAGTGCATCGATCTGGGTAAGGGCGCCCCGGAAATCCACGGTTCCTGGTCGCTGCTCAACAGCGTTGATCACTGGAAGTGGACCTGCCGGTGATCCGCGGCCTATCGCTGTTTGTGCTGCGTTTGCTGGGCCTGCTGCTGGTAACGGCAGCGGGCACCTTTGCCTTGCTCAGTTTTTCTCCGGTAGACCCGATCCGGGCCTATATAGGTAACGATCTGTTGCACGTACCGCCCGAGCAATATCCATTGATTGCGGCGCGCTGGGGGCTCGATCTGCCGTTATGGGAGCGCTTTTTGCGCTGGTTCGGGCAAATGCTGCAAGGCGATTTCGGCTATTCAATGCTCTATAACGCGCCGGTCTCGCAGGTGATTGGAGAGCGTTTTGCCACCTCCTTTGCACTGCTGTTTTCGGCCTGGCTGTTTTCCGGCATCGTCGGCCTGGCCATGGGGCTGACGGCCGGGCGTTATTTGAACCGTTGGCCTGACCGCCTTATTTCGACCCTGTCCTATGTGCTGGCATCCATGCCGACGTTCTGGATTGGCCTGCTGTTGCTGTCACTGTTTGCCGTGACGCTCAACTGGGCGCCGATCTGTTGCGCCTGGACCCCCGGCAGCAATGCCGAAACCGCAACCTGGGGCGACAAGTTGCGACACTTGATCCTGCCCATGCTGGCCCTGGGTGTACTGGGCGTGGGCAATATCGCCCTGCATACCCGCTCGCGGGTGGCTGAAGTGATGAACAGCGAATTTATTCGTTTCGCCCATGCCCAGGGCGACAAAGGCTGGCCGCTGATCAACTTTCATATCCTGCGCCATGCCATCACCCCGGCCTTGTGCCTGCAATTTGCCTCGGTGGGGGAGTTGATCGGCGGTTCGTTGCTGGCTGAAAAAGTGTTCGCTTATCCAGGCCTGGGGCAGGCCACGATCGATGCCGGATTACGCGGCGATATTCCATTGTTGATGGGGATCGTGATGTTCTGTGCGGTGCTGGTATTCACCGGCAACAGCATTGCCAACGCGCTGTTACTGCGCCTTAACCGCGGGGCGGCGCGCCAGGTATGACCTACAACCCCAATCGCGCCTTGCTAAGGCTCTGCCTCTCGTTGCTGATGCTGCTGGGGTTGATCGCCTACGGTATCTCAATCATCAATATTGATGTCTCCATGGATCTGCTGGCACGGCGCCTGCCACCGTCTGCCGAGTACTGGTTTGGCACTGACAGCCTGGGCCGTGATCTGTGGCTGCGGTGTTTTCAGGGGATGACCACCAGCCTGCAGATCGGCCTGACCGCAGCGTTCAGCAGCGGTTTTCTGGCGATGCTGGCCGCCAGTCTGTGTGCGCTGAACAAAACCCTGGATTACCTGATTCGCGGGCTGATCGACAGCATGCTGGCGCTGCCGCATTTGTTGCTGCTGGTATTGATTTGCTTCACCTTGGGCGGTGGCAAGCAGGGGGTCATCCTGGCCGTGGCGTTGACCCACTGGCCACGCCTGGCCCTGATCCTGCGCGGCGAGATCCTGCGTATCCGCGAGACCGATTTTGTGATGCTCTCCCATCGCCTGGGCAACAGCAGCTTCTATCGCTGGCGTCATCACTTGTTGCCGTTGCTGATGCCGCAGTGGATCGTCGGTACCCTGTTGATGTTCCCCCACGCAGTTCTGCATTCGGCGGCGTTGAGTTTCCTGGGCTTCGGCCTGGCGCCCCATGATCCGTCATTGGGCCTGTTGCTGGCCGATGCGCTAAGGTACTTGAGCAGTGGTGCCTGGTGGCTGGCGTTTTTTCCGGGTTTGATTCTGGTGGGCCTGGTACTGGTTTTTGACCAGTTTGCACGGGCATTGCAGCAGCTCTGGATAAGGATTACCTGATGCTGAAATTCGACCGGTTTGCGATCGACGTTGCGCACTATCATTGGTTGGGCCATAAAACCTGGCATCCGCTGCTGAGCAATATCTCCCTTGAAGTACGCCCCGGAGAGTTGACGGCGCTGGTGGGCTCCAGCGGCGAAGGCAAAAGCCTGCTGCTGCAAAGTGCCTTGGGCTTGCTCCCGGAAAACATGCGTTGTCGCGGCGAAATAGTGCTCGACGGGCAGGTGTTGGGGGAGGCCGGCAAGGTCAATCAGCGGGGCAAAGCCCTGTGCTATGTACCCCAGGGTGTCAACGCCCTGAACCCGCTGATCAAGGTCGGGCCGCAATTGCAGCGTGCTGCGCACTTGAGCGGGGTCAGGCTGGGGCTTGGCGATGTGGCCGAGCAGCTCACGCACTACAACCTCAAGCCAGAACTGGTGGACGAATTCCCGCGCATGTTGTCAGGGGGCATGGCCAAGCGCGTTCTGGCCAGTTGCGCGGCCTTGACTCCTGCGCGTTATATCCTCGCGGACGAGATCACCTCATGGCTGGATGACGAACATGCCTGCCAACTGTTGACCCATCTCAAGGGCTTTTGCCTGCAAGGTCGGGGGATTTTGTGGGTGACCCATGATCTGGCCCTGGCGGCGCGCTTTGCCGACAGGATCGCTGTGTTGCATCAGGGCGAGCTGCACGAAACCCTGAGTGCCCTGGAACTGCGCGAAAACGGCGGCAGCCCCTGGTTGCAGTCGTTGTGGGCAGCCTTGCCGGAACAACAGTTTTTTGCCCGGCGGGTGCCGGAATATGCTTGAGGTCCAGCAGTTAAGCATTGTCCAGGATGGCCAGCAGCTCTGGGACTGTGTGTCGTTTCAGGTGCGGCCGGGGGAGCGTCAGGGCATCTCGGCGCCCAGCGGTTATGGCAAAACCACCCTGGGCCGGGTGCTGGCGCAATGGCAGTCAGCAACCTCGGGCAGCATCACCGTGGATGGCAAAGCGCTTGCGAAAAAGGGCTATTGCCCGGTGCAGCTGGTGCCGCAGCATCCTGAACAGACCTTCAACCCTTATCGCACAACGGGCGAGAGCCTGCGTGATGCCTGGTCGCCAGATGCCGCCTGGCTGGCACGCCTGGCGGTGAATCCCGGGTGGTTGGCCCGTCGCCCGGACGAATTGTCTGGCGGAGAACTGGCGCGTATCGCTTTGCTCAGGGCGCTGGATCCGCGCACCCGCTACCTGATTGCCGATGAAGTGACGGCGCAACTGGATGCGCATGTACAGGCGCAGGTGTGGCAAGTCTTGCTCGAAGAGACCAGGCGTCGGGAGCTGGGGATGATTGTGTTCAGTCACAACAAGGCGTTGTTGCAGAAGGTATGTTCGAGTATCTGGCTGCCCTAGCCTCGCACGGCTCGTCAACTGCTACGGAGCGGGCCATGCAGTTCGCAGTATTCAACCCATTCCATGCCGGCCATTTGCGCCACTTCGCGATGCACTTCAAGGCGCTGGGCCTCGAATTCTTGCGGGCTGGCGCTGGTCAATTGCAGGGTCAGCTCCCAGGCGAAAAATCCCAGACGCTCAGCCTCGGCCTCAAAGGCTTCGTTCAAGCGTTCCTGGCGATATTCCTTTATCGATTGGCCGATAGCGCGGGCGGCCAATGGGTTCAATGTCTCAAGCGCCACGACCAGTTCAGGGTGGTCACTGAGAAAGCGATCAAGTGCTTTTTGATGCCGGGTGCCGGGTTCGGTCACAACTGATTTCCTCGTAAACAGGCAGGGTGTGCTTGCCAGTGATGATGAACACCACATCAATACCGAGCAGAGTAATGGCCGCCAGATAGTCGGCGCGGGGCAAGGTGATATCGCGTTCATAGTAGCTTTGTGCGTGGCGCCCTATACCCCCCGCATCCGCCAGTTGTGCCTGTGTCAGTTTCAGGCGCAAACGCTCATGTTTGAGTCGCTCACCGTATGTGTTCATAAACATCGCCTATGTCAGGCATAAAGGGTTTGAAAAAATAGTAGGCCAAATGAAGAAATTGGGAAAGATGGGCGGTGAATAACGACCCGTTTTTGTAAGCACAAGCAGGAGGGCAAAAGGCACTCCTGCCTGGCTGCGTCGCTTACAACGTCGGTTTTTTCTCTGTTTCCGGCAGGAACCAGTTCAACAGCAGGGCACAGATACCGCCTGTAGCCACACCTGACTCCAGTACGTTACGCAGAGCTGCAGGCATATGCGCCAGGAACTCAGGCACTTGCGATACGCCCAGGCCCAGCGCCAGGGACACGGCAATGATCAGCAGGGCGCGGCGGTCCAGGGTAATGCTGGCCAGAATATTGATGCCCGAAGCGGCAACGGCGCCGAACATCACCATGGCCGCACCGCCCAGTACCGGCTCAGGCACTGCCTGAATCGCACCGGCAACGCTGGGGAACAGGCCCAGCAGGATCAGCATGCCGGCAATCCACACACCGATATGGCGGCTGGCGATACCGGTGAGCTGGATGACACCGTTGTTCTGGGCAAATACCGAACTCGGGAAGGTGTTGAAGATACCCGCCAGAAACGAGTTGGCGCCGTTGACCAGCACGCCGCCCTTGATGCGCTGCATCCACACCGGGCCTTCGACCGGCTGGCGCGACACCTTGCTGGTGGCCGTGACGTCACCGATGGCTTCCAGCGACGTGACCAGGTAGATCACCAGCATGGGAATAAACAGCGCCCAGGAAAACCCCAGGCCGAAATGCAAGGGCATTGGCACCTGGAACAGCTCGGCCTGGTGCATGCCGGTGAAGTCCAGGCGGCCCAGGTAGCCTGCCAGGGCGTAGCCCACGGCCAGGGCGATAACAATGGCGCAACTGCGCATCCACACCAGCGGAATACGGTTAAGGATCACGATAATGGCCAGCACCACACCCGAGAGCATCAGGTTTTCGCCGTTGGCGAACGTACCGTTGCCCATGGCCGTGAAGCCGCCGCCCATGCTGATCAGGCCGACCTTGATCAGGGTCAGGCCGATCATCAGTACCACGATGCCGGTGACCAGCGGGGTGATCATGCGTTTTACAAAAGGCAGGATGCGCGAGATACCCATTTCGACAAACGAGCCGGCAATCACCACGCCAAAGATCGCCGCCATCACGCCTTCAACCGGCGTGCCTTGCTTGACCATCAGTGCGCCGCCGGCAATCAGCGGGCCGACAAAGTTGAAACTGGTGCCCTGGACGATCAGCAGCCCGGCGCCAAAGGGGCCAAAGCGTTTGCACTGAACAAAGGTAGCGATACCGGAGATCACCAGCGACATGGAGACAATCAGGTTGGTATCACGGCTGGACACACCCAGGGCCTGGCAGATCAGCAGGCCGGGGGTGACGATCGGCACAATAATGGCCAGCAGGTGCTGCAGGGCGGCCAGAAAGGCAATCCACGGCTTGGGACGGTCTTCAAGACCTAAGACCAGCTCGCTGGTTTGGGACTCGGCTTCGAGCGGGGTTTTAAGAGAGGTCATGGCGAGCGCCCTGGAAAAAAGAGCGCGATTCTACTGGTGTTGAGCCATTACGCCCAGTGCTGGATTGCGCAGGGCCTGACTTGCTGTGGGAGCGGGCTTGCTCGCGATAGCAGCCACTCGGTCTATCAGATAAACCGCGTCGCCTGCATCGCGAGCAAGCCCGCTCCCACAGTAAGGGGTGGATTACAGGTGCAACGCATGCCCCAGCGCACGCAACGCGGCTTCCTGGACGGCTTCGCCCAGGGTCGGGTGCGCGTGGATGGTGCCGGCGATGTCTTCCAGGCAGGCGCCCATTTCCAATGACTGGGCAAAGGCCGTCGACAACTCCGAAACACCGACCCCCACGGCTTGCCAACCGACAATCAGGTGATTGTCCCGGCGCGCCACAACCCGCACAAAGCCGGTTTTGGCTTCCAGGGTCATGGCCCGGCCATTGGCAGAGAACGGAAAGCTGGCGCTGATGCAGTCCAGACCGGCCTCTTGCGCCTCAACCGGGGTTTTGCCCACCACGACGATTTCGGGATCGGTAAAACACACCGCGGCAATCGCCGCAGGGCTGAACTCACGCTGTTTGCCGGCAATGATTTCAGCAACCATCTCGCCCTGGGCCATGGCCCGGTGGGCCAGCATCGGCTCGCCGGTCAGGTCACCAATCGCCCAGACATTGCGCATGCTGGTGTGGCAACGGTTGTCGACGCGAATCGCCGGGCCGTTCATGGTCAGTGCCAGCGCTTCAAGGTTGAAGCCTTGTGTACGCGGCCGACGACCCACCGCCACCAGCACCTGATCGGTTTCCAGGGTCTGGCTCTGGCCCATGCGGTCACGCATCGACAGGGTTTTGCTGCTGGCCTGGAAACCTTCGACGCTGTGCTCCAGATACAGGGTAATCCCCAGTGCCTTGAGGGATTCTGCCACGGGCAAGGTCAGGTCCTTGTCGTAAGTTGGCAGGATACGGTCACGGGCTTCAACCACCGTGACCTCGGCCCCCAGCTTGCGGTAGGCGATCCCCAGTTCCAGGCCGATATAGCCAGCGCCAACCACGGTCAGGCGTCGGGGAATGGTGGTGGGCTGCAAGGCTTCGGTGGACGAAATGATCGCCCCGCCAATGGGCAGGATCGGCAGGTCGACCGTTTGCGAGCCGGTGGCCAGCAACAGATGTTCGCATTCGATGCGCTGGCCGCCGACTTCAACCGCCTTGCCGTCGAGGATTTTGGCCCAGCCGTGAATGACCTTGACGTTGTTCTTTTTCAGCAGAGCGCCGACGCCGCTGGTCAGGCGATCAACAATGGTGTTTTTCCATTGCACGCTCTGGCCGATGTCCAGGGTCGGGGCCTGGGTCTTGATCCCCAGCGGTGAAGTACCGGTGCTGTAGCGCTGGGTGGCATGGAACTGTTCGGCAACGTGGATCAGGGCCTTGGACGGGATGCAGCCGACGTTCAGGCAGGTACCGCCCAGCGACTGGCCTTCGATCAGGACCGTCGGAATGCCCAGCTGGCCGGCGCGGATCGCTGCCACATAGCCGCCGGGGCCGCCGCCGATAATCAGCAGCGTGGTGTGTTGGGTTGGCTGCATGTTCACTCCACAAACAGGGTGGCAGGTTGTTCGAGCAAGCCACGCATGGCCTGGATAAATTGCGCCGCGTCCATACCGTCGACCACGCGATGGTCGAAGGAGCTGGAGAGATTCATCATTTTGCGCACCACGATCTGGCCTTTGACCACCACCGGGCGCTCGACGATGCGGTTGACGCCAATGATCGCCACTTCGGGCAGGTTGACCACCGGTGTGCTGACAATCCCGCCCAAGGCTCCCAGGCTGGTCAGGGTGATGGTCGAGCCGGTGAGTTCCTCGCGGGTAGCCTTGCCGGTGCGTACGGCGTTGGCCAGGCGGGCGATTTCATCGGCGGCGCCCCACAGGTTGAGGGTCTCGGCATGGCGCACCACAGGCACCATCAAACCACCGTCGCTTTGCGCGGCGACGCCGATATGGGCGGCGCCAAAGCGGGTGATGATTTGCGCTTCGTCGTCGTAGCGCACGTTGATCTGCGGGAAGTCGCGCAAGGCCACGACCATGGCCCGCAGCAGAAACGGCAACAGGGTCAGTTTGCCGCGGCTGTCCCCCCATTTTTGGTTGAGCTGGGCACGCAGTTCTTCCAGGGCGGTGACGTCCACTTCCTCGACATAGCTGAAGTGTGCGGCACGGCGCTTGGCGTCCTGCATGCGTTGGGCGATCTTGCGGCGCAGGCCGATCACCGGGATCTGTTGCTCGTCGTTGCGCAGGGCGTAACCGCTGGCCGGTGCCACGCTGGTTGCGGTGTCGCGAGCCAGGTACGCATCCAGGTCGTCATGCAGGACACGGCCCGCCGGGCCGCTGCCAACCACAAAGCGCAACTCGATACCGCTATCCCAGGCGCGCTTGCGCACGGCCGGGGAGGCCAGCGGGCGCTCGTTGGCTTCACGGGCCACAGGCGCCGATCGTTGTGCCGGCGCCGCCTTGATCGGTGGGGCGGCCACCACGGCTACTTCTACGCGAGCTTGAGGGGCGGCTTTTACTGCGGCGACCACAGGTTCCGCTGCAGGGCCAGCTTGCGCACTTTCACGCAGGTTGCCGGCGCCTTCGACTTCGATGCGGATCAGCTCGCTGCCCACGGCCATGACTTCGCCAGGCTGGCCACCCAGGGCCAGGACCCTGCCGGCCACGGGGGAGGGGATGTCTACCGTGGCCTTGTCGGTCATCACATCGGCGACCACCTGGTCTTCGCTGACCATGTCACCGACTTTGACAAACCATTCCACCAGTTCTACTTGCGCAATGCCTTCGCCAATGTCCGGCATCTTGATAACGTGCGTACCCATTCAGACCTCCATAACCCGTTGTAGTGCAGCACCCACTCGCGCCGGGCCGGGGAAATAGGCCCACTCCTGGGCATGGGGATAGGGGGTATCCCAGCCGGTTACGCGCTCGATCGGCGCTTCCAGGTAGTGGAAGCAGTGCTCTTGAACCAGTGCGATCAGCTCGGCGCCAAACCCGCAGGTACGGGTGGCTTCGTGAACAACAACGCAACGGCGGGTCTTTTTTACAGAGGTGACAATGGCGTCCAGGTCCAGCGGCCAGAGGCTGCGCAAGTCGATAACTTCAGCGTCGATGCCGGTTTCTTCGGCGGCGGCCTGGGCCACATAAACGGTGGTGCCGTAGGTCAGGATGGTGACTTCAGTACCGGGGCGCACGATGGCGGCGCAGTCCAGCGGGACGGTGTAGTAACCGTCGGGCACGGCGCTGGCCGGGTGCTTCATCCAGGGCGTTACCGGACGGTCGTGGTGGCCGTCGAACGGGCCGTTGTACAGGCGTTTTGGCTCGAGGAAGATCACCGGGTCATCGTTCTCGATGGCGGCAATCAGCAGGCCCTTGGCGTCGTAGGGGTTGGATGGCATCACGGTGCGCAGGCCACAGACCTGGGTAAACATGGCCTCGGGGCTCTGGCTGTGGGTCTGACCACCGTAAATCCCGCCGCCGCAGGGCATGCGGATGGTCATTGGCGCGATAAACTCGCCGGCAGAGCGGTAACGCAGGCGCGCCGCTTCAGAAACAATCTGGTCGGACGCCGGGTAGAAATAGTCGGCAAACTGGATTTCGGCAACCGGGCGCAGGCCGTAGGCACCCATGCCCACGGCGGTACCGACGATGCCACTTTCCGAGATCGGTGCGTCGAACACTCGCGAACTGCCGTACTTGGCCTGCAGGCCTTCGGTGCAGCGGAACACACCGCCGAAGTAGCCCACGTCCTGGCCAAACACCACCACGTTATCGTCGCGCTCGAGCATCACATCCATGGCCGAGCGCAGGGCCTGGATCATCGTCATGGTGCTGGTACTCACGGCGTTCTCCATCTGAATTTTATTGTTGTCGTTCATCTGGTTATAACCCCAATTCCTGGCGTTGCCGGCGCAAATGCTCGGGCATTTCCTTGTACACGTCTTCGAACATGCTCGCGGCACTGGGGATCTGCCCACCTGCCAGGGTGCCGAAACGCTCGGCTTCCTTTTGCGCGCCAATGATTTCCGCTTCCAGCTCGGCACTGACAGCTGCGTGCTCTTCTTCCGACCAGTTGCCGGTGGCAATCAGGTGCTGCTTGAGACGAAGGATCGGATCGCCCAGCGGGAAGTGGCTCCAGTCATCGGCCGGACGATACTTGGACGGGTCGTCGGATGTGGAGTGCGGGCCAGCACGATAAGTGACCCATTCGATCAGGGTCGGGCCCAGGTTGCGGCGCGCGCGCTCTGCGGCCCAGGCCGAGGCGGCGTAAACGGCGATAAAGTCGTTGCCGTCGACCCGCAGCGAAGCAATACCGCAGCCCACGCCGCGCCCGGCGAAGGTGGTGGACTCGCCACCGGCAATGGCCTGGAAGGTCGAAATGGCCCATTGGTTGTTGACCACGTTGAGGATCACCGGGGCGCGGTAAACGTGGGCAAAGGTGAGGGCAGTGTGGAAGTCCGATTCGGCGGTGGCGCCGTCACCGATCCAGGCCGAGGCGATTTTGGTGTCGCCCTTGATGGCCGAGGCCATGCCCCAACCAACCGCCTGTACGAATTGGGTGGCGAGGTTGCCGGAAATACTGAAAAAGCCGTAGTCGCGCACCGAGTACATGATCGGCAATTGCCGACCCTTAAGCGGGTCGCGTTCGTTGGAGAGCAATTGGCAGATCAGGTCGACCAGCGGCACATCACGAGCCATCAGGATGCTTTGCTGGCGGTAGGTGGGGAAGCACATGTCGTCGATGTTCAAGGCCAGGGCCTGGGCGCTGCCGATGGCTTCTTCGCCCAGGCTTTGCATATAGAACGACATTTTTTTCTGACGCTGGGCGACCACCATGCGGGTGTCGAAAATGCGCGTCTTGAGCATGGCGCGCATGCCTTCGCGCAACACTTCGCTCGATACGCCTTCGGCCCACGGGCCAAGGGCCTGGCCCTTGTCGTCGAGCACACGGATCAGGCCTTTGGCCAGGTCTGCGGTGTCGGCAGGTTCCACATCGATCGGGGGTTTGCGCACCAGACCGGCATCGGTCAGGCGCAGGTAGCTGAAGTCGGTCTTGCAGCCTGGGCGGCCGGACGGTTCGGGAACGTGCAGGCGCAGCGGTGCATATTCATTCATGGCTTTCTCTACGCTCGATCTTGTCGTGTTTATAGGCGCGGGAGCTAGGTAGTACTGTCGAAGATCTGTCTGATAAAAACCAAGATCTTGTCCTACAACAATCATATTCCTGACGCCGAAGAATATTTCTCTGTAGTTCATTGTGCTTTGCAGCGTTTAAGGATAAGAATTCTGCATAAACATAAAAAACAGGTGCTTTTGTCTCATGCGCAAGCTAGATCGAACTGATATCGGGATTCTCAATAGCCTTCAGCAGAATGCGCGCATCACCAATGCGGACCTTGCGCGATCGGTCAACCTGTCGCCGACGCCCTGTTTCAACCGGGTCAAGGCCATGGAAGAGCGCGGCCTGATCCGCGAGCAGGTGACCCTGCTCGACGCCGATATGCTGGGGCTGCATGTCAATGTGTTTATCCATGTGAGCCTGGAAAAACAGGTCGAGGAAGCCCTGCAGCATTTTGAAGCGGCGATATCCGATCGCCATGAAGTCATGGAGTGCTACTTGATGGCCGGCGACCCGGATTACCTGATCCGGGTGCTGGTGCCCAGCATCCAGGCGCTGGAGCGTTTCATGATGGACTTTTTGACCAAGGTGCCCGGCGTGGCCAATATCCGCTCCAGCTTCGCCCTCAAACAGGTGCGCTACAAAACTGCGCTGCCATTGCCTCCTGGCGGGCTGACGCTGGAGGAGTGAATTACACCCGCAAGCGCCAGCGCTCGTTGAAGCGCAGGTCGACCACCGCCAGTGGCTCTACGTCAATCAGGTTGAAGGAGGCAGTGCTCGCTGCCAGGGCGTGCAATATGGCAGCACGGATCACAAAAGGATGAGTCACCACGGCAAAATGACCCTCTTCGCGAAACTCGTCGAGCCAGGCGCTGACCCGCAGGCACAGGGCCTGTATCGACTCACCGCCATGGGGCGCGGCATCGGGGTTGCTGATCCAGTTGGCTAGCGCCTGGGGCATGCTTTGTTGCAGGTCTGACAGGCGCTGGCCCTGCCAGTCGCCGATATCGTAGTCGCCCAGGGCCGGGACAATCTCGATTTCGCCACCCAGTGCCTGCGCGGTTTGCAGGGTGCGGGTTTCGGGCGCGCAGAGTATGCGTACCGGCTTTTTCAGCCTGGCACTCAATTCGGCGGCCAACAGCAGACCTTTCGGGTCAGCCGCCTCATCCAGCGCAAAGCGGCCCAGACGCTGGGCTTCTGTGCGGGCATGACAAATAAAGCTGAGGCGGGTGGGCATACCGGAATCCTTGCGGGGGAGACGTTGTGTTTGTGTTGTCTGCGCTCGCCCTTCAAATCAGTTTAGGCGAGTATTATGACCGTGTAATTCACTCTCAAGGTACTGTGCAATGGCTGCTGCTTTTTTGAAGAAAGTTCTTAATACGGCTGCGTTACTGACACTGATGACCGGGGCCGGGGCTGCGTTTGCCCATGCCCATCTGGAGCAGGCGACCCCCGCCGCCGACAGCACGGTGAACAGCGTCAACGAACTGCGCCTGGTGTTCAGTGAAGGCGTGGAGCAGGCGTTTACCCAGGTTGTGATCAGCCATGACCAGGCGCCGGTGCCGGTGAGCAGCATCAAGACCGAACCCGGCAACAAGAAAACCCTGATTGTGACACCGGCACAGCCGTTGCCGGCGGGTACCTATAACGTCAAATGGAACGCCGTGTCTGTCGATACCCACAAAAGTGCCGGCGATTACAGCTTTACGGTGAGCAACTGAGTTGATGCTCAGTGCAATGGTGATCTGCCGGTTTGTGCATTTCAGTGTGGTGTTGCTGATCTTCGGAGCCTGTGCATTCAGGCCTCTGTTGCGCGGGGCATGGCCATCCTTCGACATTGATGGCCAATTGCTTAAGGTCAATCGGGTGCTGGCCTGGGTGGCGCTGGCCAGCGGCCTTGCCTGGTTACTGTTGACCACCCACTCGATGGCAGGAAGCTGGCCTGAAACCCTGGCCCCGGCGACGTTGTGGCTGGTGTTGGGCAGTACCTTTTTCGGCCAGGTGTGGGCTTTTCATCTGCTGTTTTGCGTGCTGTTGTTGCTCGCCTTGTATGCCCGTAGCGGATTTAACCTTATCTGGTTGCTGGGTTTTCTGTTGTTGGGCACGTTGGCTCCGGTGGGTCACGGCGCGATGCTGGATGGCTGGCGTGGGCAATTGCTGATGCTTAACCAGTGGGTGCATCTGGCGTGTGTGGGGGCCTGGATCGGTGGTCTGTTGGGGTTGCAGCTTATCCTTGTGCGGCCTGTCGGTCAGGACGTGGGCGCTGTGTTGCAGCGCTTCAGCAATCTGGGGTTTATGTTGGTCGCCGGGATTATTCTTACCGGGCTGATCAATACCCGCGTGCTGACCGGTGCGCTCTGGCCTTCACCTTTGTTTGAAGGCTTCGCCCTGATTCTGTTGATCAAGGTGACCCTGGTGGGGGTGATGTTGCTGCTGGCGCTGTTCAATCTGCTGATGAGTCGTGCGGGCCGCTTCACCCTGTTGCGCAGAAGCGTTGCATTGGAATGGCTGTTTGGCTTGGCGGCAGTCGCCGCCGTGTCATTGCTGGGCACCTTGCCGCCGCTGGTGGTGTAGCGGCTGACGAGGTGCGAGGCTGCATTAAGGGCCACAGGAGTTTAAAAGTGCGGGCCCGCTACGCAGCCCTTCGCAGCTTCGTGCCTCGTAGCGGCTACAAGGCTAGACCAACAAAAACACACCCAGCAACCCGCCGAACACCAACCATTTTTCTACGTAGTAACGCGTGCGATTGCGCTTTTTCAGCTCTTTGCCGCGCAGGCGAATCTTGTATAACCGGGTAAATGCGCGGTTCAGGGCGCCGGTTTTGTCACTGGCATCGTTAGGCGAACTGGCGGATGCCATCACTGTGCGGCTGAACCACTGATTGAAGGCACTGGCCCAGCGATACTGCATCGGACGCTCGACATCGCAGAACAGGATGATGCGATTTTTATCGGTAGTGTTTTCGGCGTAATGGATAAAGGTTTCGTCAAACATCACCGCCTCGCCGTCACGCCAGGCGTAGTTCTGGCCGTCAACGTTGATATAGCAGCCTGGATCATTCGGGGTGTCCAGGCCCAGGTGAAAACGCAGCGATCCGGCGTAGGGGTCGCGGTGACGCACCAGTTTGGAGCCAGGGGGCAATTCGGCAAACATGGCGGCCTTGACCGTACCGATGCTGTTGAGCAGCTCAATGGTGCGCGGGCACAGTTCGACCGCCGAAGGGTGGTTGTCGCCATACCACTTCAGGTAAAAGCGCTTCCAGCCACTTTTGAAAAACGAGTTGAAGCCGACATCGTTGGGTTGCTCGGAACGCTTGATCTCGCCCGCCTGCATCAGGTTTCGCGCTTCTTCACGGATTTCCTGCCAGTGATCCTGCAAGGGTTGCAGTTCCGGGAAATCGGCAGGTTTGAGGTAGGGCTGGCCGGGCACTTTGGAAAACAGATACAAAAAGCAGTTGATCGGAGCCAGGAAGGAGGAGTGATCGGTCAGTTGACGCCCGAGCTTATGGCGAACCTTGCCCCGCAGGTGGACATAGGCGATGGACAAGACGTAGACAGCAATAATGATGAGTTTCAAGAGTATCTTCACAATTCAGGAGAAACGCAGCCCTGCAAACACGCACAAATGGCCCGACCTCTAGAAGAGTTATCGGGCGCTGGAGTTGCATTCCGTGAGCCTGGTTAGGGTTAAAACAGTATTTTGAATATTTTCTAACGTTTCATCATGTTTTTGCAGATGTTTTTTACAGTCTTTAGTCCTGTTGTGGGCAGGCCTATAGTCGTATTTGCATGTAGGGGAATTCTTTTTCGATCAATGAAAACCATTTTCGCCCAATAAACGATCAATTTCGCCAGCGCCCGGCGCTGTGGCAGGCCCCCGACGGGTCACGGCGATTGCCGCTGCTGCATTGGCCCGTTGCGCCGCTTGCGGTGCGGGATGCCCGGCCGCCAATGCGGCAATCAGCACGCCTGTATGAGCATCCCCGGCACCATTGCTGTCGATGCACTGCACCTTGAACCCGGCGATGTGTTGCTGACCGTGGCGGTCACTGATCCAGCAGCCTTGCGGGCCGTCGCGCACAACCGCAAGGCAGTGTGTGGGCAGGCGTGCGCTCAGGGCAGGCAGGGCGTCGGTCAGTGTGGGGGCATGGGTAAAACTCAGCGCTTCGGCAGTGTTGCCGGTCCACAGGTTCAGGCGCGGGAGCAGGGCGTCGAGCAGTTGCGGGTCAATATCGGTCAGTAACGGGCCGGGATCGAAGGTCACCTGGACACTCTGCGCCAGGCCCTGTATCCACTGCAAAAGCGGCCTCGCCTTGCCGACATGGAGCAGGCTGTAACCGCTGACATAGAGATGGTCGTCGGGCTGCACGCTGACGTGCGCGAGGTCGTGGGCAGACAACCCGCCTTCGGCACCAATGCAGGAAATAAAAGTACGCTCGGCGCTGGCTTCGGTGAGTGCGACGCACAGCCCGGTGTCTTTATGCGGGTCTACTGGCAGGGTCATGTGTATGCCCTCGGCGTGCATGGCCTGGCGAGCCATGTCACCGAACTGTCCCTGACCATGACGCCCCAGGTACACACTCTGCAGGCCGTTGCGCTGGGCAGCGGCCATTACGTTGAACCCGCCACCGGCGTGAAAGCTGGCGCTGTGGGCCAGCGCGTCGCCGCCGGAGGCGGGCAGTGTGTCCAGGCTCATGGCCAGATCGATGATCACCTGGCCTGTGTGCAGCAATCTAGGCATGGGCGCTGTCCTGTGCTGGCAGGCGGCGGTCTCTGGCGCCGCCCAGCAGCGCATACAGGCCGCCAGCCACGATGAAAGTCACGACCCAGCCGAGGCCGTTGTGGCCCAGCCAGGAATCGGCGAGCGGGCCGGTAAACCAGTCGGCATCGTTGCTGCCAACCCGGGTAAAGCATAACCCCAGCAGCAGGGCCACGGCCCAGGCACTCAAGGCCCGCCATTCGATGCCGCCGCTGTACCAGTAGGCGCTGCTGGGGCTGACGTTGAGCAAGTCGTTGGCGCTGTAGCAGTGACGGTGCAGCAGGTCGACGACAAAAATCGCTACCCAGGCGGTAATCGGGATGGCAGTGAGTGAAATAAAAGTGATGAAAGGGCCGTAAAAGCTGTCGGCAAATAGCATGAAGTAAATCGAACCACAGAAAATCGCCACGATATCCACGACGACGGCCTGCACCCGCTTGATCCTTACACCCAGGGTCAGGGTAGTGAGACCGGCCGAATAGACGGACAGATGATTGGACAGCAACAGGCCGCCAAAGGCGCTGACCAGGTAGGGAACCGCCATCCAGGAGGGCAGCAGGCTGCGGATTGCTGCAATGGGGTCGGTTGCGGATGCCAGCGCGTGGTTGCCGACCGTCAGCAACCCCCCCAGAGTAATCAGCAGAACCAGTGGAATCCCTGCGCCCCAGGCTGCGCTGGCCACCAGTTGCGCGGCGCTGACGCTGGATTTTTGGTAGCGCGACATGTCAGCCCCGGCGTTGGCCCAACCGATACCGGTGCCCGCGGCCATGATGCCAATCCCGATAATCACGGCGCTGACGGGTGCCGGGCTGGCGCTGAAGACGCCTGGCCAGTCGATGGTGGCGCAGAGAAAACCGCCGACCAGCAGGTTGAGCGCGCCGAACACATAAGTTGCCCACTTCTGGATCAGCAGCAGCGTGGCGTGGCCCAGGCCTGAAACCGCAAGGGTCAGCAGGGTGAAGAGGGCGATAAACACCAGGGTGAGCACCGGTGCGCTTTTGGCTTCGGTGGGGGTATTGAACAGGATTGAAGACAAGGCCAGCAGCACAAATGCCGCGGTGGTGGTGTTTACGGTTTCCCAGCCGACACGGGAAATCAGTGAAACCAGCGTAGGACCTATATTGCCCCGTACGCCGAATATAGCTCGCGATAGGGTCAGGCTTGGTGCTCGGCCCCGTCGACCGGCGATGGAGATGACGCCGACCAGGGCGAACGAGCCGCCAGCCCCGATCAAGGCGACGATGACCACCTGCCAGATGGCCAGTTGATGGAAGGCCACCAGCGTGGCGCCCAGTGGCAGGCCGAGGATGCTGATATTGGCAGCAAACCATACCCAGAACAGCTGCCCGGGGTTGCCGTTGCACTCGTTTTCGGGAACCGGCTCGATGCCGCGTGTTTCCAGTTGCCCGGCACTGTGCCCGGGGTCAGGGGAAGTCATGGCGTATGGCTCCTGATGCGCTTGTTATCGTTGTCGCAGGCTGTGTGTGGCGCTGACTTTGTGCCAGGCCCGTCGTGTTGCTGTCCATGGCAGGTTTTTTACGCAAGGCGCAGGGCTAACAGATCGCGTGCCAGAGGCTGCAGATGCAGGTCGTTGACCCTTGTGATCTGTTCGATCAGTGTCGCGGGCCACTGTTGCATTCCTCCACAGGCACCAAGCATGGCGCCGAGGATGGCGGCAATGGTGTCGGTGTCGCCACCGATGCTGGCGGCCATGCACAGGGCATCGAAACGGTTCAGCCCTGCGCTGGCCACGCGTTGGGCAAGGGCAAAGGCGACTACTACGGACTCCTGGGAGGCGACCGAAGTGCCAATCACGTCATAGAGCAGGTCGCCAAAATTGTCGGGGTTGCACTCGCTGCTGGCCTGCCTGGCCCAGCGAATACGCGGGCCGATGCGGCCCCCGGCAACCCAGTGACCCTGGTGTTCGGCGATAAAGGCCATTTCAGTGCCAGCATTGAGGGCGTGCTCAAGTTTTTTACCGTTTATGCCACTGGAGATGACGGCGGCCACTGCGGCTGCGCTGGCAATCCCCAGGCTGGTGTTGTGCGTCACCTGGCACGCCTGAACCACACAATGGATGAAGCGTTCCGGCTGGTTGATATCGCTGGCGATACCTACCGGAGCAATGCGCATGGCCGCGCCGTTGGTGGTGCCGTAGCGGCCCGATTCAGTGGGGCTGTGGCCAGCGAGGATCATCTCGATTGCGCGCTTGGTTGATGGCCCCAGAAGGTCCTGGGAACCCTTGGCCCGCATGCCGGACTCCCAACTGATCAGGCGCCGGGCAAGCTGGTGGGGGTCAATATTGCCTTTGCCTTCAACCAGCAGTTGGCCGACCAGTATTGCCTGCTCGGTATCGTCGGTGATTGAGCCCGCGGGCATATTTGGCGCAATGGGTTGATCGGCCGGGGCATTCTCAAGGGTTGTAATGCGCCCGAAGCGGGCCTGGATCTGTCCGCGACTGAACGATTGGGTCGGCATGCCCAGCGCATCACCCAGGGCCAGGCCGTACAGTGCGCCAAGGGCGAGATCCGGCTGCGTCATGTTGGCGTGCCAAATGAGTGGTACATGCGAAAGTGCACAGGATCCAGCCAGCTCTCGACCATTTCCATAAAGCGTCCTTGGCGGTCGTAGGTGGTGCGCAGGGCTTTGAGAAAAACCGTGCCGGCGGGGCGGCCGAGCAATAGTGCGTCTTCTTCATCGAGCGGCTCGGCGCCAATCCATTGGTCGCCACGATCACCGACAAAGCCGTAGGCCGCCAGCGTAATGGTGAGCGAGTCGTCAATCAGCCCTATACGTGGCAGGCCTTCCAGGCCACCTGTTGCGGGCACGAACGAGCGTTCCAGAGAAATCGCAGTGCCATCATCGCGGCGACGGCGGCGCTCAAGGATCACGAACTGGCTCAAGCCGAAACGATGCAGGAGGTCCGCACGCTCTATGGCCTCGAGTCGCAGCAGCTCGGTGTGGATACGGGCGCCGGTGTTGGCCAGGGCCTGTGTCCAGCCGTTGTTTTGGTCGAGCGTAATACCGTCGTAGGTGACGATGGCGCCGCCCTCGGTGCGTTTGGCAATGTATTTTCGCTTTTCCAGTTCGGCCAGTGCTGCTCGCAACGTACTGTGGCTGACACGCAGTTCTTGAGCCAATTGGTCTGCTTCCGGCAGCAGGTGACCGTCTGCCAGAAGCCCGCTTTCGATACGGTGGACGAGTTCGTCTACCACCCGTTGTTTTTTATTGAATCGAACCTGTTTGATCATGCCGAAAGTAATAGCTCAGCATTGTCGGTTCGGCAATATTCGCCCTCTGAATCCAGTCGGACAATGATTGGCCGAAAGCGAACGTCGAAGGGCAGGGACAGCACCTTGAACCGCAGTTTTAACCAGGGCTCAAGGCGGGTGCAGGCAGGGGGGATTTTAACTGCAGGCTTTGAGGTTGACCGGGCCGACGAATTCGTTGCCACGGCCCATCACGCAGGCCACCGCCTGATTGCGCTGGCGCTCCCAGGCTTGAACCGGGTAGGTTTTGTTCCAGGCTTCGTAAAGCTGGCGGTCCTGCCTGGACAGACGCAAGTTGTATTGCTTGCTCATGTAAAAGTAGGTGCGCGCGATCATCCCGCGAATGGAGGGGCGGGGCATGACCTTTTTGGATTTGAAATCGACTTGTGTCAGGCACGAACCATATTGGCCTTTTTGCTCGGGCAACCAGCCAAAACTGAAATTGCTGCGGTCCCCGTTGACCTCGCCGATGCTGGGTACCAGGTTGTGCAAGTCGGCTTCAGCAACTTTGAACACCGGGTCATTGCGGGTGCAGTTTTTTCGCCCGCCACTTTGCCAGCATTGGCGCTGATGGCCGATCTGCCAGGCGGGAACGATATGTTCCCACTCGATGCGTGCGGCACGGTTGGCATTTTTGCGCGGGATATAACCGCAGGCTTTCAGATCGACGCGGTTGCCGGTGTATTTGCAACCGCAGTAGAACTCGGTGGACTGCGGCGCGTAGAGCTTCCAGGCAACCTTCTTGGCTTCGCTGAAGGTGTTCGGGGCCGCGGCCTGTGCGCTTGAAACGGTGAAAAGACCGAGCAGTACCAGTAAACAAACCCTCATTGACTCAGTCTTCCTCAAGCACGGTCCAGAAAACATTCACGCCGCCATCATCGCGGTGGGCGACAGTGACGTTATCGTTTTCAGAAATTTCTTCCAGCAGGCGTTCCCAGAACTCAGGGTTATCGCCTTCGAGTCGCTCAAGCACCGCCATTTTGTCTTTTTGAGCTTTTGGCGAGCTGATGATTTTTTGTATACGTGTGCCGAAAATTTCATAGGGGCTTGGCGGAGTCGGCTCTTTTGCTGCTTTTTTAGCCATGATGCAATCCTTGGTGTGCTGTATACGCATACAGTATTTAACTGCGCCACATTTGGCAACTGTTTGGTGCAACTGCCGGTTGTGCCGCAGCTTTTGTCCGACCAATAAAAAGGCCGCCTCCCACAGGGGAGGCGGCCTTGCTTATTCAGCGCGCCAAGGCGTCAAGCAAGCACTCAGTATTCCCAGAAGATGCGCTGCAGCTCTTTGCTGTCCTGGGTCTTGGTCAGGGCGACCATGGCCAGTATGCGGGCTTTTTGCGGGTTCAGGTCATGGGCAACAACCCAGTCGTTTTTGTCGTCAGGCTGTTCTGCGTTACGCAGTACGAAACCGCCGCTGTTTACGTGGGAAGAACGAATGATTTGTACGCCATCCTTACGCAGGGCTTGCAAGGTCGGCACCACGCTGGAGGACACTGAACCGTTGCCGGTACCCGCGTGGATGATGGCTTTGGCACCGGATTGGGCCAGCGCTTTATAGGCGGTGTCGTCCACATTGCCGTAGGAGTAGGCGATGCCAACGTTTGGCAGGCTCTTGATGTTCTTGATGTCGAACTCGGAGTCCATGGTGTGGCGCTTGGCTGGCAAGCGGAACCAGTAGGACTTGCCTTCAACGACCATGCCCAGCGGACCCCACGGGCTTTTGAAGGCTTCGGTCTTGATGTTGATCATTTTGCTGACATCACGGCCCGACTGGATTTCGTCGTTCATGGTGACCAGCACGCCTTTGCCGCGCGCATCTTTGCTGCCGGCAACGGCAACGGCGTTGTACAGGTTCAGCATGCCGTCAGCCGACATGGCGGTGCCCGGACGCATGGAGCCGACCACCACGATGGGCTTGTCGGTTTTTTCGACCAGGTTCAGGAAATAGGCGGTTTCTTCGAGGGTGTCGGTGCCGTGGGTGATAACGATGCCATCAACGTCGTTGCTGTCAGCCAGTTCGGCGACCCGGCGGCCCAATTGCAGCAGGTTTTCGTTGGTGATGCTCTCGGATGCAATTTGCATCACTTGCTCGCCACGCACATTGGCCAGTTGGCTTAGTTCGGGTACGCCGGCGATCAATTTGTCGATACCGACTTTAGCGGCCGTGTAAGTGGCGCTGTTGGCAGCGCTGGCACCTGCACCGGCGATAGTGCCGCCAGTGGCGAGGATGATGACGTTGGGCTTGGTGACAGCCTCTTGCGCTTGAGCGGTCGGCAGTGCCAGCAGCAGGGCCAGTGCGCCCGGAACAAAAGTTTTCAAAACAGCATTTTTCATTGTTTTTTCTCTTATTAGTGAGTATGCCGATGACTGCACACTTTGCTCGGCATGTGCCATTTATTGACCATGCATAGAGACTGGAAAGCACTATTTGTGCCACTAAGCGAAGTTTTTCGGGGAGCACACAACGTATTGATTTATGGGTCTTTATTTCCACGATCCGCTTTCTGGAAAAGAAACCGGACGGTTTTCCGAACAGAAGCGTTTTTTTTGTTCGGAGAGTCGAATATCGATGTGTCTGATCGCGTTTTTTTTCACATTGACAAATAACAGGTGGCTTTCCATAGTGAGGGCCTAGCAAACGTTTGCGCCGTTTTCTTGAGTCTGTATTTCTGGCAGTCAGGCATGACCTGATGCCAGTCACCCAGCTTTTGGCGCTCAGGCGTGTGCGAGCAGGACGTTGCTCACAATAATCATAAGATCGGAGTTGCCCCCATGAAGCTGCCATTTGCTGGACGCCTTCTTGCTGTCGCCATGCTGGCTGCGGCATCCCTTACCCTCCCTGTCGCCAATGCCGATACGCCACAAAAACCCAAAGTCGGCCTGGTCATGAAGTCCTTGGCAAACGAGTTCTTTGTCACCATGCAAAAGGGTGGCGAGGATTATCAAAAGGCCAATGCCGCCAGTTTCGACCTGATTTCCAACGGGATCAAAAATGAAACGGACACTGCGGGCCAGATCGACATCATCAATCAGATGATCATCGCCAAGGTCGATGCGCTGGTGATTGCGCCCGCAGACTCCAAGGCGCTGGTGTCGGCCATCAAAAAGGCCAGTGACCGTGGCATTGTGGTGGTCAATATCGACAACCAGCTCGACCCCCAGGTGCTGAAAAGCAAAGGGCTCGAAGTACCCTTTGTGGGGCCCAACAACAGGCAGGGGGCTCGTGAGGTCGGCGAGTACCTGGCCACCAGGCTCAAGGCCGGTGATGAGGTCGGGATCATCGAGGGTGTATCGACCACGACCAATGCGCAAATGCGCACAGCGGGTTTCACGGATGCGATGAACGCTGCCGGGATGAAGATTGTGCCGGTGCAGTCGGGCAACTGGGAAATCGACGGTGGCAACAAGGTTGCGGCGGGCATGCTCAGCGAGTATCCGAACCTCAAGGCCATCCTGGCGGGCAATGACAGCATGGCGCTGGGCGCGGTGTCGGCTATCCGGGCTGCAGGCAAGGTCGGCAAGGTGCAAGTGGTCGGCTATGACAACATCGATGCGATAAAACCCATGCTCAAGGATGGCCGTGTGCTGGCAACGGCCGATCAGGCTGCCGCCAAACAGGCGGTTTATGGCATCGAAACGGCGCTCAAGCTGGTCAAAAAAGAACCGGTTGAAAACCTCAAGGACGGTGTCATCGATACCCCTGTCGAACTGGTCATCAACAAGTAATCCCACTCGCTGTCGCAGGCACTTGCCCGGTCGGGCAGGTGCCCGGAGAAATGTCATGTCTGCTCCTGATGCCAGCGTGGTCCTCACGGTCAGCGGGATTGGTAAAACCTACACTCAGCAGCCGGTACTGGCTGCTATCGAGCTGTCGTTGCATCGCGGCGAAGTTCTGGCCCTGACGGGTGAGAATGGCGCTGGCAAAAGCACACTATCGAAGATCATGGGTGGCCTGGAGGTGCCGACTCTCGGGCACATGCAATTCAATGGCCAGGCCTATGCCCCGGGCAGTCGTGCGCAGGCCGAGCAATTGGGTGTGCGCATGGTCATGCAGGAACTGAACCTGCTGCCCACGCTGACGGTGGCGGAAAACCTGTTTCTGGACAAATTGCCCGGCCACCTGGGCTGGATCAGCCGCAAGCAGTTGCGCAAAGCGGCCATTGAGGCCATGAGCCAGGTGGGTCTGGAGGCGATTGACCCGGACACCCTGGTCGGGGAGCTGGGCATTGGCCATCAGCAGATGGTCGAGATTGCGCGCAACCTGATCGGCGATTGCCATGTGCTCATCCTCGATGAGCCCACGGCCATGCTCACCGCCCGTGAAGTTGAAATGCTTTTTGTGCAAATCGAACGGCTGCAGGCTCGTGGCGTGGCGATTGTGTATATCTCCCATCGACTTGAAGAGCTGGCACAGGTGGCGCAGCGGATTGCCGTACTGCGCGACGGTTGCCTGGTGTGCGTCGAGCCCATTGCCGATTACAACAGCGAACAACTGGTCAACTTGATGGTGGGCCGCGAGTTGGGTGACCAGCTGGATTTGGGCGAACGTAGCTTGGGTGAAACGGCGCTTGAAGTCTGTGGTATCAGCCGCTCGGACAAGGTACGAGATGTATCGTTTAAAGTCAGAAAAGGCGAGATTTTCGGGATTTCCGGACTGATCGGGGCAGGGCGCACCGAACTGCTGCGACTGATCTATGGTGCCGATGTGGCCGACAGCGGCACGGTTGCAGTGGGTACTCCTGTGCAGGTAGTGACCATCCATTCGCCGGCAGATGCTGTCCGGCAGGGCATCGCACTGATTACCGAGGACCGCAAGGGTGAAGGCTTGCTGCTGACCCAGTCGATCAGTGCCAACATCGGCCTGGGCAATATGGATCGGATTTCAAGCCGTGGCTTGGTCAACCGGGAGCAGGAGGCCGCATTGGCCCGGCGTCAGATAGACGCCATGGGCATCCGCAGCAGCGGCCCGGAACAAGTGGTGTCGCAACTGTCCGGTGGCAACCAGCAGAAGGTCGTCATTGGCCGCTGGCTGGAGCGCGACTGTTCGGTTCTGCTGTTCGATGAGCCTACGCGCGGTATCGATATTGGCGCCAAGTTCGATATTTACCGGCTGCTGGGCGAGCTGACGCGCAAGGGCAAGGCGCTGGTGGTGGTGTCGAGCGATCTTCGCGAGTTGATGCTGATTTGTGACCGCATTGGCGTGCTGTCTGCGGGCCGGCTGATCGATACCTTTGAACGTGACAGCTGGAGTCAGGAACAGTTACTGGCGGCAGCTTTTGCCGGTTATCAAAAACGAGATGCGTTGCTTGCTGAAGCCACGCCAAAGGAAGCCTCATGAACCCTACCCGCGTGCCGCATAAAAGTGCACATAACTACTACGGAATGGGCACCTACCTCGGGTTGGCGGGCGCCTTGCTGGCCATGATCATTCTGTTTTCCAGCCTGAGTGAACATTTTTTCTCCTATGACACGCTCAGCACGCTGGCCAACCAGATCCCCGACTTGATGGTGTTGTCGGTCGGCATGACCTTTGTGCTGATTATCGGCGGCATCGACCTGTCGGTCGGCTCGGTGTTGGCCCTGGCAGCGTCGGCGGTCAGCGTTGCGATTCTGGGCTGGGGCTGGAGTGTATTGCCTGCCGCTTTGCTGGGCATGGGCTGTGCGGCCCTGGCGGGGACCCTTACGGGGTCGATCACGGTGGCCTGGAAAATCCCGTCTTTTATTGTCTCGCTGGGGGTGCTGGAAATGGCCCGGGGCGGGGCCTACCAGCTTACAGGATCGCGCACGGCGTATATCGGCGACGCGTTCGCCTGGCTTGCCAATCCGGTTGCCTTTGGCATCTCGCCCGCGTTCATTATTGCGTTGCTGATTATTGTCATCGCCCAGGCGGTGCTGACGCGCACGGTGTTTGGGCGCTATCTGATTGGCATTGGCACCAACGAAGAAGCCGTGCGCCTGGCCGGTATCAATCCAAAGCCCTACAAGATTTTGGTCTTTAGCCTGATGGGGTTGTTGGCAGGAGTGGCGGCGCTGTTTCAGATATCCCGCCTCGAGGCGGCAGACCCCAATGCCGGTTCGGGCCTTGAACTGCAGGTGATTGCGGCCGTGGTGATCGGTGGCACGAGCTTGATGGGCGGGCGCGGTTCGGTGATCAGTACGTTTTTTGGTGTGCTGATTATTTCAGTATTGGCCGCAGGGCTGGCTCAAATCGGCGCGACGGAACCCACCAAGCGTATTATTACCGGTGCTGTCATTGTGATAGCAGTGGTATTGGACACTTACCGCAGTCAACGCGCACAGCGACGGAATTGAGCAATGGCAACGATTAAAGATGTCGCGGCAATGGCAGGCATTTCGTACACGACGGTTTCTCATGTTTTGAATAAAACCCGCCCTGTCAGTGAACCTGTGCGCTTGAAGGTTGAGCAAGCCATTGCACACCTGGAGTATGTACCCAGCGCGGTAGCACGCTCGCTCAAGGCCAAGACCACAGCGACCATCGGCCTGCTGGTGGCCAATAGCCTGAACCCGTACTTTGCCGAGTTGGCGCGAGGTATCGAGGATTACTGTGAGCGCAACAATTACTGCGTGATCCTGTGCAACTGTGATGATGACCCGGTCAAGCAGCGCAATTACCTGCGGGTGCTGCTGGAAAAGCGTGTGGACGGGCTGGTGGTCGCTTCGTCCACAGGCGACCTGGGGATGGCCAGCGGGTTGGTCGGCGTACGCACGCCGATGGTGATTGTCGATCGCAGCTTTGAGGGGGTTGAGGCTGACCTGGTGTGCATCGACCACGAACTGGGGGCTTATCTGGCTACGCGGCATTTGCTCGATCTGGGGCATCGTGCCATTGCCTGCATTGGCGGGCCCGCCGCCACCCGTGTCGCGCAGTTGCGTATGGCCGGGTATCGGCGTGCGCTGCTGGAGGCGGGTATAACGCCTCAGGGGCAGTGGATGGTCGAGAGTGACTTCAGCAGTGTCGGGGGCTACAACGCGGCGGTCGGCTTGCTGCAGCACAACCCGCCCTCGGCCATTTTTGCCTGCAACGACATGATGGGCATCGGCGTATTGCGAGCGGCGGCCGAGCGCAATATTCGGGTACCCCAGCAGTTGTCGGTGATTGGTTTTGATGATGTACAGATGAGCCGTTATGTCTATCCGTCGCTGACAACTGTCGGGCAGTCGATCCTGCAATTGGGCGAGATCGCTGCCCAGTTATTGTTGCGCCGCATTGCCGTACCCGGGCGGGCGGTGGAGCAGCGGATCGTCAAACCCGACATTGTGCTGCGCGAGTCCACCCGGGCTTATGCGCAAGCACCGTTGAAATCCCCCCCTACAATCACTGGATGAGTGTCGATACATGCAAGCGAATGTTGTGGTTGCAGGCAGTCTGAATATGGATCTGGTCACGCGTACCGAGAGATTGCCGCGCCCGGGGGAAACGGTGTTCGGGCAATCCTTTACCACCGTGCACGGTGGCAAGGGCGCGAACCAGGCGGTAGCAGCGTCGCGCCTGGGTGCCCGGGTGGCAATGCTCGGCTGTGTCGGCGGTGACGCCTATGGCGTGCAGTTGCGCGACGGCTTGCTGGCTGACCGGGTTGATTGTGTGGCAGTGCGCACCGTGCCTGACTGTGCCAGCGGCGTGGCCCTTATCACGGTGGATGCCTGCAGCCAGAACACCATTGTGGTGGTGCCGGGTGCCAATGGCTGCCTGGCCGCGGAAGATATCCGCGCCTTTGATCACGTCTTGCAAGGTGCGCAAGTGCTTGTTTGCCAGCTTGAAGTGCCGATGGAAACAGTCGGATGCGTGCTGGCGCGTGGACGTGAACTGGGCAAAGTGGTGATCCTCAATCCCGCCCCGGTCAGTGCTCCGTTGCCGGGGCACTGGTATGGCGCCATCGACTACCTGATCCCGAATGAGAGCGAGGCCTGGGCGCTTAGCGGTGTGCCGGTTGATTCCCTTGAGTCGGCCGGGCGGGCTGCCCGGCGGTTGGTCGAGCTGGGCGCGGGCAAGGTGATTGTCACCCTGGGCGCGCTGGGGGCCTTGTTTGTCAGTGCCCACCGAGTGATGCACTTTACTGCGCCCAAGGTCGAGGCGGTGGATGCCACGGCGGCGGGCGATACCTTTGTCGGCGGCTTCTCTGCCGCGCTGGCGGCGGGTATGGAAGAGGACGACGCGATACGCTTTGCGCAGGTCGCCGCCGCGTTATCGGTCACTCGGGCGGGGGCTCAGCCTTCGATTCCATTGTTGCGTGATGTTCAGGGCTTTAAAGCACCATGAAAAAAACACCGCTGCTGAATATCGCCTTGTCGCGGCTGGTTGCCTCGCTGGGGCATGGCGACATCGTGGTGATTGCCGATGCCGGTTTGCCGGTGCCCAAGGGCATCGAACTGATTGATCTGGCCCTGACTCAAGGCGTGCCTGATGTTGCCAGCACGTTGCGCGCCCTGCTCAGTGAGATGCAGGTGCAAAGCCATGTGCTCGCCACTGAGTTGTTGCAGGCGCCATGCCCGGCGCTGTCATGTATCGACGAATATGCAGGCAAGGGGGAGTTGGGCTCAAGGAGCCTGCTCACCCATAATGCTTTCAAGGAACTATGCCTGCAGGCAAAGGTGATTGTTCGTACTGGAGAGTGTCGCCCGTACTGCAATATTGCCTTGGTCTCTGGCGTGACTTTTTAGACAAATAACCAGGGAGTTGTGATGCCACGTTTTACCCGGATTTTTCAGCCATTGATCAGGAGTGTCTTGTTCGTGTCCGCCATCACGATGTCGAGTGTTCAAGCCGCCGACAAGATCGATTTGATCATCGACACGGACCCCGGCGCCGATGATGTGGTCGCTCTGCTGCTGGCACTGGCTTCACCGGAGCAGTTACAGGTGCGGGCCATTACCACCGTGGCGGGCAACGTACGGCTCGACAAGACCTCGCGCAATGCCCGGCTGGCCCGGGAGTGGGCAGGGCGCGAAGACGTGCCGGTGTATGCCGGGGCGCCTAAACCCCTGGTGCGTACGCCGATTTACGCCGAGAACATTCACGGCCAGGAAGGCGTCACCGGTGTGCCTGTGCATGAGCCGGCCAAAGGTCTCGAAAAGGCCAATGCGGTCAATTACCTGGTTGATACCTTGCGTGCAGCCAAGCCAGGCAGCGTGACCATTGCCATGCTCGGCCCGCAGACAAACCTGGCCCTGGCCTTGATCCAGGCCCCGGAAATCACGCAGGGAATCAAGGAAGTCGTGGTCATGGGCGGCGCCCATTTCAATGGCGGTAATATCACCCCGGTTGCCGAGTTCAACCTTTATGCCGATCCGCATGCGGCAGACGTGGTGTTGAAGAGCGGGGTGAAACTGACCTATGTACCGCTGGATGTGACACACAAGATCCTTACCAGCGAGGCGCGACTGAAGCAGATCGCTGCACTGGGCAATACGGCCGGCAAACTGGTGGGCGATATTCTCAATGAATATGTGAAAGGCGACATGGTGCACTACGGACTGCCTGGCGGGCCTGTTCACGATGCCAGTGTCATTGCCTACCTGCTCAATCCTGCGCTGTTCTCCGGGCGTGAAGTCAACCTGGTCGTGGATACTCGCGAGGGGCCGACCTTTGGCCAGACTATCCCGGACTGGTACAACACCTTGAACCAGCCCAAAAACGCCTTTTGGGTCGAGAGCGGTGACGCGCAGGGCTTTTTTGACTTGCTTACCGCGCGTCTGGGCCGGCTCAAGTGAAGTGAGGTTGCGCGCCGTCAGGTCAGCCTGACGGGCTCGGCCGGTTTGTACTTTTCGAACACCTGACTGACGAACGCTCGGGCAGCTTCCGTGCCGAGCTCTTTAACCAAAAGGTCGATGCCGATAATGGCCAGCTCTTCAGGGCTGCCAGGGCTGTATGAGCACTGTCCTTGATGCCACTTGGCCTTGATATCTGCATCGATGCTGACTGTTGTCATGGGGTGCTCATGGGAAGGGGGCGTGAAAAGGCGATTTTAGCAAAAAGTCGTCATTTCGCTATGAATAGACCAAAGTAAATATTGGTTTTTGCACCCTCAACAGCCCATGACCCCCGCACTGCGTGCCACACTTGCACTTTTTGGGAGCGGTGCAGGCCATGCAAATTGATCTAAACAACCCTGAGGGCTTAACTCTTGGCGCTGTGCGTCAGTTGCTGGCCTCGGCCAGTGATGATGCCCATACACAGTTGCGCGTGACCAAGACGGGTATCGCTTATATATCTTCGGGTGTGGTGGGCGGTGTCGATATCGACGGTCTGCTTTTCAGGCTGGAGACCTGGGCGGCAGGTTCTGGCTATGTCGGAAAAGTTGCAGCAAGCGATGAGGTCTGGGTCATGCAGATATTCAATGCCCTCAAGGACAACTGGCCTAATCCGCCGTTCGATTACATTGATGTGTACTGACACCTGAACATATTTGGCAATGATTAGGGGTGCACGGTAAAAGTCGGCTCGGGCACACTTGCCGGTGCTGGCAAATCAGAAGGCGCTGAGAGGCGTCATGCAACCTATGTGCGAAAAAGCTGTCGCAAGGGTTCAGACTATTTATCTTAAGGAGGCTTCATGTCTTGGAAGCTAGTGTCATTGGGTTCGTTGTTGGCGGTCTTGGCACTGTCCGGATGCAGCACCGCAAGTTCGGTCAAGGAGCCTGTCGCCGAGGCGGGGCATAGCCGTTGCGATGCTAAATCAGCAGCATTTGCAGTCGGTCAAAAGGCTTCGGCGCAGCTTCTGGAGCAGGCCCGTATCAAGGCTGGTGCGCAGAACGCGCGTATTTTGATGCCGCATGACGTGATGACGCTTGAATACCGCTCGGACCGTCTCAATCTCAATGCGGACGACGCTGGCATCATTACCCGGGTTAACTGCGGCTAACCTGGCCTGACATTGCGTCAGGCATAAAAAACCCCGTCACATGGACGGGGTTTTTTTGTTCGCGGGAGATTTACTCCGGACGAACCTGTGCAGCTTGCATACCCTTTTGGCCTTTCTCAGCCACGAAGGAAACGGTCTGGCCTTCTTTCAGGCTTTTGAAACCGTCGCTTTCGATAGCTTTGAAGTGTACGAACAGGTCGTCACCGCCACCTTGAGGAGTGATGAAGCCGAAGCCTTTTTCATCGTTGAACCATTTTACGGTGCCGGTTTGGCGATTAGACATGGTGTATCTCCAAGAAACTTATATTTTCAGTAGTACTGTGCTGCTCAGGCCAACTGGGCACACCGAGGTATCATAGTCGAAATGTGCGCTTTGGGAGCCCCCCTGAGCTACAGATTGCTGCAATGTTAACCCTCGTCTGCTCTTTGAAATGCTCAAGACCCCCGGTTTACGGGGGGTTGAGGGCTAAAGGCTGTTAGAAAAAAAGCAGTCGAGAATCAATATTTTTTACGTGCAAGAGCGTTTTTGACTGTTTTTGCTCTCCTCACGGCTCAATTCGAGCCGTGAGGAGGGTGGTTATTTCTTGGCCCGGCAAGCCTGGATGGCGTCCAGAGCCCGGGTGCGAAGCTCTGCGCTAGGCTGGGTTGTCTTGCTCATCAGCTGTGTGATTTCGGCGCTTGTAAACTTCTCGGACAGCTTGTCCGCACCGCATGCGCAATGCTGTTGGGCCGTTTTTGCGTCAACACTTTGGCTGGCTGCCGCTACGCAGTCCTTCATGTAGTCTTTTTTGGCGCCTGCAGGCCAGTTATCGGCCTGGGCGCTCAGGGGTAGCAGCAGCGCCAGGGGGGCTGCGAAGGCGAGTAAGCGGATCGTGCGCATAAGATGCTCCTTGTAGGCATTAAAACCGAGTGTGTATCACTGAGTATGTGAAAGGTAAGTGGAGCTCAAGTTCACCCTTTTGTAAAAAACCCCGTTTTCTCGCGGATGCGGGGAGGGGTGCGCAACAGGCGTATCCATCTGTGCTAGCATGCCGCCCTGGCTATTTCCTGCATTCGCGTGTTCCTTGAACCGCCATGCAGTGCCATTAACCTTTTTGATTTGAACTCCAGTCACTCTGGTTCGGTTTTAGGTTCGCCGCAAGGCTCCTGCCACTGTGAGGCAGGCATACCACCGAATCGCGTACTGGCTCATCCCAACCCACGTGACCTTTGGTAGGGGTCACCACTAGGAGAGGAGGCGCCATGCCAACTATTACTCTTCCCGACGGCAGTCAACGCTCTTTCGATCATCCAGTTTCAGTAGCCGAGGTTGCCGCTTCAATTGGCGCCGGCCTGGCTAAAGCCACCGTGGCCGGCAAGGTCAACGGCAAGCTGGTGGATGCCTGTGATCTGATTGAAAACGATGCCACCTTGCAAATCATCACGCCCAAGGATGAAGAGGGGCTGGAGATCATTCGTCACTCTTGCGCCCACTTGGTCGGTCATGCGGTGAAGCAGCTGTTCCCGACGGCCAAAATGGTCATCGGGCCGGTCATCGACGAAGGCTTTTACTACGATATCGCCTATGAGCGTCCGTTCACCCCGGATGACATGGCTGCTATCGAACAGCGCATGCAGCAACTGATCGAAAAAGACTACGACGTCATCAAGAAAGTGACGCCGCGTGCCGAAGTGATCGAACTGTTTGCTGCCCGTGGTGAAGACTACAAGCTGCGCCTGATCGAAGACATGCCGGACGAGCAGGCCATGGGCTTGTACTTCCATGAAGAATACGTCGACATGTGCCGCGGTCCTCACGTGCCGAACACGCGTTTCCTCAAATCGTTCAAGCTGACCAAGCTGTCGGGCGCCTACTGGCGTGGCGATGCCAAGAACGAGCAGTTGCAGCGTATCTACGGCACGGCCTGGGCTGACAAAAAGCAGCTGGCGGCCTACGTCCTGCGTATCGAAGAAGCCGAAAAGCGCGATCACCGTAAAATCGGCAAGCGCCTTGGCTTGTTCCACACCCAGGAAGAAGCCCCGGGCATGGTGTTCTGGCACCCGAATGGCTGGACCCTGTACCAGGTACTTGAGCAGTACATGCGCAAAGTACAGCGCGACAATGGCTACCTGGAGATCAAGACTCCTCAGGTCGTTGATCGCAGCCTCTGGGAAAAGTCCGGGCACTGGGCCAACTACGCCGAGAACATGTTCACTACCCAGTCGGAAAGCCGCGACTACGCGATCAAGCCGATGAACTGCCCTTGCCATGTGCAAGTGTTCAACCAGGGCCTGAAAAGCTACCGCGAGCTGCCGCTGCGTCTGGCCGAATTCGGTGCCTGTCACCGTAACGAGCCGTCGGGCGCCCTGCACGGCATCATGCGTGTACGTGGCTTTACCCAGGACGATGCCCACATCTTCTGTACTGAAGAGCAGATGCAGGCCGAGTCGGCTGCCTTTATCAAGCTGACGCTGGATGTCTACGCTGACTTCGGTTTCAAGGACATTGAGCTCAAGCTGTCGACGCGTCCTGAAAAGCGTGTGGGTTCGGATGAGCTGTGGGATCGCGCCGAAAGCGCATTGGCTTCAGCCCTTGATAGCGCTGGCCTGGCGTACGATTTGCAACCGGGCGAAGGTGCCTTCTACGGTCCCAAGATTGAATTTTCTCTGAAAGATTGTCTGGGTCGTGTCTGGCAATGTGGTACCCTGCAGCTCGATTTCAACCTGCCGATCCGTCTTGGCGCAGAATATGTGTCCGAAGACAACAGCCGTAAGCACCCGGTTATGCTGCACCGCGCGATCCTTGGATCGTTCGAACGTTTTGTCGGTATCCTGATCGAACATTACGAAGGCGCATTCCCTGCTTGGCTGGCTCCAACCCAGGCAGTGATCATGAATATCACTGACAAACAGGCAGATTTTGCTGCTGAAGTTGAAAAAACTCTCAATCAGAGCGGATTTCGTGCCAAGTCTGACTTGAGAAATGAAAAGATCGGCTTTAAAATCCGCGAGCATACTTTGCTCAAGGTTCCTTATCTCTTGGTTATCGGAGATCGGGAAGTCGAGATGCAGAC